>Ga0209611_10013794_pt1 | contig 10989 bp, 7 predicted proteins | sample S1TSphgellanicum_3_FD_187693 | JGI IMG/M metagenome (GOLD analysis project Ga0209611, IMG submission 187693) | Host-associated microbial communities from peat moss isolated from Minnesota, USA - S1T2_Fc - Sphagnum magellanicum MG (SPAdes) (version 2) | ecosystem: Host-associated > Plants > Peat...
TTTATGAAAAACCGTTTTGAGATCTTATTCCACCAGAAACAAGAATTCATGGCAACAGTGTTTGGGATTTCGTATGGACACTTGTGAACATAAGCTAAAGTTGTTGTGGGATTTCTTTGGGAACATCATTGAGAGCAAAGGACCCTTTGTGGAATAAAATTGGAAAACGGTTGCAGGCATGCTACCCCAGTTCCCTAGGTCCCATGAATGACTAACACATATACCTAATCAATATTGTTCAAGCCCATTGCAAGAACAGGTGACAATCAAAGCAAAGTAAGTCCATGTGCTACAAATGAAAATAGGGTGCAAGAGAAATTCCACTTCGGAAAACATGCAAACGACAAGTGGTTCAACTCACAAGGGGAGGTTGTTTGTGCAAATGTTTTCAATCTTGAAGAGTTGCCTAGGGGTTTGCAAGAGTCAATTAAAGCAAACCTCCAATTCTATGGTTGAGCTTGTATGAAGTGGCTCAAGATTATTTGTTCAACCAAATTGCCCTTCATATGCTCCAGCTCCTCCAAGGGCTAAAGTTGCTCCGTGGCTTATAAGAGATTTTAGCCCAAGATTTTGAGACCATAACTTGAGGTGCTCTGAGACAGTAATGGGGGGAAGGTAGCACTAGGGCCAATGTGAATGACTAACCATTGCTTCCACTTGTAGACTCCCATTCATAATAGGGCTGCATATGGGTTTAGGGTTATTTCATCGTCATTGGTTGTACATATCATTTTTCCATATGACCATTTTTTTGTCGTATTGGATTTCATTTTGTACTATTGTTAACTTCCATATTTCTTTATGAAAAAATAAAGAATTGGGAATTCTCATTTGTGTCTAAATTAACTATTTTATAATGAATTATTTTATTAGTTTTTTCCCTTTTCTTTATAATGAATTTTGTATACCTTTCTTTTCTTCCAATTTTGGTAGGGTTTCATTAATTTTATTCTATTTGGTTTGGGTACAAGGCATGGCAAGCTATAGTCACCATGGTAATGTATTTTTCAAAACTCACAAAGTTCATTGCAAAATCTAGTGCATGCAGACCATGCCACCATTTACATAGAAGGTCGGTCCCCCACTTCTTCTCATAACTGTGTGCATTTTGAGCATTGTATTCCCAATGAGGTGACATGCAATGTTTTAGGTTGAACATTGCATATAATGGGCTATGGAACAACGTTCGACACAACACACAATGCCTATGTTGCACCATGAAAGGAGTGATGCATTGTAGATGGTACATGTGGGGACATGTGCCCAACCCAACCCCCCCCATATGGGTTGAAGCAAATTGGGCAAGTGGTGCCATCATATGTGAAGGCTTGAATCATTGACCAAAAATGCCCACCTGGGCCATGTGTGGGTTGGGCTTGACTTGTACTCCCACTTTAATTGTGGATGGTTGGGCCATGTTATTGTTCCCATTGCCCTACTTAGGTAGGTCTTCATGAAATAATTCATTGACCCTTGGCCAAGATGTTAGGCCTTGTGTTCCAAAGGCCCAGTCCTCTTGCAAATCCACACCAATTTGTAGAAGTTCATATTTGAATTGGACCTCCCTAGATGTTGCAGCCCAAATGCAAGCAATTTTTGAATTGTAATACTAGATCTCCATGTTTTTTTTGCATTGCACATTGTTGTTCCAGTTCTCGCTTCGTTTCTATTAGCTCTTGTTGGAGCTTTCCATCTTCAAGGAATGGGATGACTATGCCTCTTATTGACTTGCGAATTCATGCTCCAAGCTTTTAACTTTCACATTTAATTGTTCCAATTGTTCTTACAATTCAATAGCTTCACATTCAACCTTCTTAGACCACGATTCCATACTTTGTAATTATCCCTGCAACTCTACAATTTGCTCTTCTGTGAATTTGGCCTTGGCCTCAAGTTATGCAACCTATGTCTATGTTTCATGTTCTACTTCCAATCCAAACCCCCACCTCTCAATGTCATTTGTAATGGTATCTTGGAAGCTACCTGGGTCCACATTTTGGTTTGTTGAAACATTCTCAAACATGCCAAAAAAATCACGATCAATATCTACCTCATTGTCATGGGCATCAAAAGATAGATTAATGGGTGTGGCATCATTAGGGATTGTTTGGATCCAAAAACTTTAGATGGACCACTAACATTAAGGCCGGGGTTGGGTTGAGTTTCAATCGACCATGGAATTATGTGGTGTAGATTCTTTTTTTGTTGTGATCAAAAGCTTGTTGGGATGTTGGACCAATCCATCTCAACATCGAAAGCCACTTCTGCATACACCATTTGGGCCATGTACAACATGGCACCACATTGCGTTTGAATTCTCATGTCCCCCAAATAGCCAAATTGACATCCACCAATCATGATTTCATATGATGGTCCTTACTACTAAAATGGGTTGTACTATTTTTGACATGAATGTCACGCCTTTGCACTAACCAAAATTTGTTGATGTGACACAATCAACATATTGACTCACCACATAATTTGTCCAAGGGTTGGGTATATTCTGCCATCCATCATATGCCAACTGATTAGGATCCTCCAAAATTTCCTTGTTTAGGTTGTGCCTCTTGCCTTTTGCTCATTCCCTTGGAGGAGGCCCTAGCCTAGTTGTTGGTGATGTTGGGTCAATCCCTTTATCCCTTGAGTTTGCCATCCTATCCCTAAAATTCTATTTGCTATATCTTTATAGTTACAATAGTCCTTATTATTAACTTCAAAGGCCTAAGCAAAAAGGTTTATGACCTATGGTTGATTTTAAATACTTAAAATTTATAATGTAAATTATAATGGTTACTAGGAATGGTATGATGAATATCAAAGAATTCAAACCAATGAATTCTGGTAGCAATTGTTAAACAATTGAAGAATCAAAACCTCACCAACCACTTTCTTCTAAGTGTAAGGTAAGGATTGCTCACACAACCATAGTCTTCAAGAAAATGAAGTTAGTGGGTGGGAATGACACCTTTTATAAAGGTCCCACATTTCCTTCCTTCCCCTTCTTTCCTTGAGAATAGTTGGCACACGTGTTGAATTTCGACTACCTTGATTGTAAAAAAATGATGTTATTGCAATTGAATACAACCGGAAATGGATAGGTTTGACAAAATGAAAAGATTGTGACAAAACTTATCCAATTTTGGTCACAAATTACATAGTGCCCCCATGTATCATGCGACCAAAAGTAGACAAGTTGGGTCCCAAGCTAGAGGCAGGTGACCTTTCTAACTTGCTACTGAATTTATCCATATCTGATCATAGGCTAGACAAGGGGGTGACCTATCAAAGATGCAACTAAAGTTTTTAGATTTCAGTCACAACCTAACTAGTGGAGTAGTCCAAGTTGCAACCAATCTCCATTTTTGGTTGCAACTTGGACAATGGATTTGTCTAGCTTAAGACCGAAATTCTCCATATTCTATTCTAAGTTCGACAAATTGTTAACATGTCCAGCTTGTGACCAAACTTCTCCATTTGTAGTCACAAGCTAGATAGGAAACTAGAGAAGTCCGATCACAATTTAGACAGGGGACATGTCTAGCTTACGATCAAACTTTATAATTTCGGCCGCTTATTGGACCAATCCCCTCAAACCCTTGCAACCAAACTTTTTCTAGTTTTGGTCACTTGATGGACTAATCCCTTGAAACCCTTATGACCTAACTTTTCCAGTTTTAACTACTTATTGGACCATTCCCTTATCTAGCTTACAATCGAACATTTTCATTTTTGGTCACATGCTGGATAGGGGCCTTATATAGCTTGCAATTGAACTTATCTAATTTCGGTGGCTTGTTGGATTTGTTCCCTATCCAACTTGTGACTGAACTTCTCCAATTTTGATCACATGTTGGACAAAGGGTACCTATCTAACTTGTGAAAGGTCTCCATTTTTGGTTGTTAGTTGGACAGAATAGGGGTGACATGTGCAACTTCAACTAAAGTTCTTTATTTTCGGTTGTTAATTAGACAAGGGGTGACCTCTCTATATTGTGATCGAATTTCTCCATTTTTGGCCAGAATTTGGACATGGGGTGACCTATCTTTAAAAATACAATCTATCAATATTTTCCACATGGCAAATGATTTTGATGCATGTCAGTTAGGATGTTTTTAAATACGGGGTCATTGAATATAAGTTAAATAATAGTGGTAAAAAATGTGAAAAATGTTTTATTACATCAATGTTGGTCTTTGTGTTGAAACCAACAAAACGATTGACGCATCTGAATTGACATCAATGTGATGACCAACATAAAATTAGAACATCATGTCAGTTTTGACAACCCTACAACATCCATGAGGTTGATAAATGAACTCTATTAGTTCCTTTGTTGGTCATGCAACTTAAAACCTAATTACATTTAATCAATCGGTGCATCATGTTCATATAAAATTTTGGACTAAGGTTTTTTGCAAATTGATCACACCTAGTCAAAAGATAATAAGAAACATTTAATTAATCATGTGATAATCATTTTTGGACAAAGGAATTTTTTTTAGATTTATAAGATTTGGTGGTATATCTAATATTAGTTAAATCATGTAAAAACACCAATGAAATGTCATGTTTTATTTTTTTACATTAAAATAAGAAACTTTGCTTTAAACACCATGTGTATTGCACCACATTTACATGCGACAACAAACTCATGAACTTCAAACAAACTTTAAAGTTTGAAAAACATCAAGTAGTACAATTATTAACTTTTGAGTGCTTAAATTTTTTTTTAATAGTCCCCAATAAGTACAAAAAAATTGGTGATTAAATAATTTGTAATTTGAAAATTAAGGAGCCCTTTGTGAATGTATAATTATTTGACACTACACCTATTCTGTCACAACCCTAACATTGCGTTCGCGACAAAGTGTGAAGCACAAGGGCCCATAAGGCTGAAAGTATGTTTAGGTGTGAAACTCAATCTCACAAATGGGGGAAAATGCAAGGGATGAAACCCGATGGCCCCCAAATGCATTTCCACTTTTAGAGTTGCATTCATGTGGGAGTTGTGAATGTTCATAGCCTTGGTTGAAAAGGTAAACAAGCACCACATTGAGCCTTTAGGATACCATTAGAAAATTCTTGAAGCATAGATGCTTAAAGTGCCTTTGCATTGTTCATTTAGACCTGATTTTCATGAATTATGATCAAAAGAAGGGGCGGGAGTCAAATTGAAAATTTGACTTCCGACCACAAATCCCTTGAAATCAGGATAAATGAGGTTCAATTGGAGCGTGCTATACATCGTTGGAAAGATATTTTCAAGGGGTATAAGATATTGTCTTCCCACTTTCAAAATAGACTTGATTTGAAAAAGATATAAGCGTTCAAAGTTTTGGGATAGTAAGAGTTTCAATTTTGGGACTCCCATTTGGGAGTCCCAAGGAAAAGTGACATTTGGATTTAGTTCTCGCAAAAAGGCACAAAATATACTATAGGGGAAGGGAGTGGTGCCTTTTCCCAAAGGTTACGAGTCGTGTAAAACTTGTGCTTAAGGTTGTCCCTACTAAGTCCGTTGCACCATTTCCATTCAAGTTACACTAACCACTTTCTTTTTTGGGTTGTGCAAGTTAAATTCATCTTGAACTCTCACTTGTGAGTTCATCCTAGTCCCATCCCGAAGCTCCAGCACGCCTTCCTACCCCCAAAGGGTTATGAGTTAGGGAGTGTGCCTTAACTTTTTTTTTTCTTTCATTGTTCCACTTTAGGACCCACTGTTGGGTCTCTTGAAAAATTTGGGGGTGCATCATACTCAACTTTGCAAGTCCTAAATTTAATCCATAAAATTCAATATTAAAACATGTATTAATTCAATTTAGAATTCCCAACATCCATATTTTTCATTAAGCACATCCCATGATTTACTTGATATTAAAATGGCACAACACATCCATATGTAATAATGATTGCAAAAATTTGACATGATTTGACATGGTTTTTGGCTTGTTTCTTAGCAAATTAACCCTGGTGTTCCCTTGGACAACAAGCATGTAAATGGTTAAATTGATAACTTTCAACAATTTGTCATTTAGAAAGGCCGTGAAGGTGATGCTTTCAAAATATCATTGGATAATTTGTGTAGACAGAATTTGGGTGTACCACATCTCCCAATATTTTACATGTAGTACGTTCAACATACCATTGTGTACAAAAGCTTTTGTGACTATTTTTGGATTTCAACTCTTAAGTCTTCTATAATTTGTTTAAACAAGTCAAACAATCTATGTGAAAGAAGAAAAGAAAAGAAAAGAACCATGTAAATAAAAATCGAGGATGGGAATCCATCCATCAAAATTACAAGGCAAATGAAAACACAAGTAGACACAAAAAAACAAAAACAAACAATCAAAAAAAATTATGTAAAGACCCTATGCAAAGAGGACTCATGGCTATGCAATGATAATCAATGATAATAAAAAAGACTTAAGATGAAGGAACTATCATCTGCCACAAATCAACTAGTGATGAAGGTGCATTGGCTATGATATGTGGAAAAGATGAAGAACCCCGACCAAGTGCAGTAGCCTGCTAAAGAATCATTATGTCTTGCACATATTGCAAGGCTATGGACATGCACCAATGACACTAGCGGGCAAGCAAGCAAGCAAGCAAACATGATTTGGTGAGCCTACTTGGGTGAACATGAAAAAAATCTTAGAGCATATTCCATGCCATGTCATGGAATATTTTAATATATTCTTCTACCACATGGATATTATTATGTGATGTGGCAAAATATTTTGCCATGTCATGGAATAATCTATGATGTGGTAAAATAATCTTTAACAAGCCATGGAATATTTTGCCACGTCACATCCATGGTTTGTTACAAAATGAATAATGGCTTATTGACTATGAACATGGGTTTGGCCAAGAAAGCCATCAAGAGCAGCATTGTGTGAGCGTTTGAAAGCATTCTTGTTAATTTAACTTGATGCATCCTTTGTGCAAACAATGCTCCAAATGTCTAATGTTCTTGGACAATAATTACAATATTTTCAAAAATGTTGAAATGGGTGGGAATTTCATACTTGAAAAATATTTGATAAAAATTAATTTTTCAAAGTATATTAAATATTTGACAAACATGTGTTGAAATGGCCGAAGTATTATACATAAATAAACATCACTACAATGATTGGAAAGTTACAAAATGGAAGAAAAAACAAATGGGCCAAAACTAATATCGAAACTTACTACATAGTATAGCTAGCTATAGAGAAGTTTATGAATGAAATTCTAATGTATTATTACAAGAGTTCAAAAGCTTTAAAGTGCTTCAACAAACGTTGAACTTCATCCCAACTCCATGTGCAGTGATGAATGAACTTTTCTATGAGCTCACAAAACATGATCGTCTACAAGACGTGATACACATGTTTACATTACACACACCCCATGACCACCAAAAAAACCTGCCAACATTGTGATAAAGTAAACACATGAACATCCAAGGAAATTTCTAATAGTCACATCATATCCTTCGTCATTTGAAAGAATATTATAAATTCGTCCATACCTAGGTGAAGGGACATCAATAGGGGGAAAAACGGTGCATTGGGTAAATAAGATGTTAGCCTCCCAATTATTGGTGTGTTGTTGTGTTATTTTAAAAACATAAGGTGGTCTCACCTTCTTGCCACCACGAGTTATGGGCCAATAACTTGCATTGGCTAACTGCACAATATTATGAGCACTCATAGTAAGCACATGCGAAGTGTTTGAACTAGACAATTAGGAAATAAACTTTGAGCATGATTGTGATAAAAGGAAATCCCCATTTCTTTTAGAGTTGTTACCTCCTTTTGAATTAAATCATCGAAACAAAATTAGTGCATATGGTGCTCTAATGATTCAATATGAAATTGTACCTAGAATCGTGAATAACATGGAGTAAGAGTTCCACTTATATATTTGTAAAGGCTTATCTTTATTTTACATTTGAATCCCATGGTTTTTTGGAGCATAAAACATCAAATTACATAATTGGGTGGGCATCATCTAATCTACCACTGGCCATCAACACAAATATTTTCCTTCAACTCCAAGCCACTTCGAAATACCAAAGGTAAACAAGCATTGGAACCATAGGCCAATTGTTGCATGCGTACATTCTCGACAACATTAGGTTGAGCAATAAGAACCATTATTTGTGGACGAGGGAAATTCACACAGTCAAAACAATGAAAATCATTGTCTACACCAAGAAGACAATTAGTGGGTCACTTGGCAAACCCAAAAACCTCCTCCCTTTCAAGGTGTGGAATGTAATAAAAGAAGGAAGATTCAAATGTGTAATTTGCCATAACAACCACTAGTTTAGTAGGATCACTAAACCATTAAGCCCTCTTCAACAACAATTCATTCCTATCAAGTCCATGACCAATTAGACCCCCTTGCAAATATTGTCTATACAATGTAAATTGTTTGAAAGCTTGAAGGTAATCATTAGACATTGTTTGTTTATAAACAAATGTTGTGATTCCCCGATTACTACAACTAGATGTTATGCATAGTTTCGGCTATATTATAAGTGGGCATGTCCACCCACTCTTCATCATTAAACTTTTGCAGATCAAAAGAAAGGAAACATTAGAAAAAATTGAAATGTTACAATGGAAAAGGAGATAGATTGCAAATGGAATTAAGTGAAAATGGACATCTTATAGTTTGATGACATAAAAGAAGGGAAGTCATGGGAAGTTCATAGAAGTACTCACATGGACCATGAAACTTCCCCATTGTTTGACATGAAAATGCCAAAAGCTAAGCCAATTGTTAAGCTCATGGACACTTGCCTCAAAAGTAACCCAAATGAAAGCCACCAGTAATGAATTAGAGCATAATGACTATTAGCATCCCCAAGGGATGTGGCATTTTTATATTGGTGGCAAAAAACCTTATGCTCATCTTGCAACTAAGGTCTAATCAATTGCTTGGTGTGCCTATTGAATTATTAAATCCAATGGAATAAACATGTGCACTTTTTATCAACCATCTTGATAGAGGGGTCCCCCAAACCATAAACAATTTGGCTGTGTTCCAATTGGCTTGTGCATTATCAACCATGAATCCTTTGAAATTGGGTTTTGGAAACATGTGCTTCAACATTATTTCATTAAGCTTTGTCCACATAAGTCATTGAACTTTGGTGTCCTCAGGATGCATATCACAAATTGTTATGGTCAACACTTTACAATACATAGGATCGTATACATGACAAGCCATAATTGTCTAACCAACAACATGTTTCACATGATCAAACATGATCCAAGCATTCTACAAATCCCATGTAGGTGCATTCATGTGATGAAGTTGACTCCATTCTCAACACCATTTATCGACATCTTGAAAACAAACACCTTTTGTCCATGAATATGTTTTGGGAAGTAGCAATCCTAGATGTAATTATACCGACTTTTGGACTTTGATTCAAAGATGCTATCAATATAGCCACCTTTTGAATGATGCCTAAAAGAAGCAATAAGGTTAGGAACGCTGAGAGAGCTAAGTTCACAGAACTTGTCCTAAATGTGTTCTAGTTGTTCACCTTTGAGGAGTTCCATTGTGCCATTGCCAAAATCATCAAACAAATAATTTGCCAATAAGGTTTTGCTAGCACTAAAAGAAATTGAAAAGATCTTTGCATCAAACATGTGATCCACCTCCTATGTGATCAACCTTCTAGTCACCTCGACGGACTTTTGACATTTTCCATCTATAATAGGATGGTTGTGAACACTAAAATGAATCGCCACTCTTGACATGGATTAGAGTCTATGCACAACATAATAGATTCGCCCATTATAATTTGCGACATAGAAGGGAGGAGCATGACCAAATTTGCATCCAAGCAAGGAAGTGGACAAAATCATTGTCATTTGGCCTAAAAGTGGAAATGAGCACACTCATTGCACCAAAATGTTTCATTGCAAGAAGTAGAGCACACAAAGTTCTCACAATCATCATGCACACACTGTAAGTGACATAAACAATAAGCCTTCTTGAAATTAAAACTAAACAAGTTTTTTATATTGGTTGTGACTAGCTTACACCAAGCATGGCCATTGTACTTTCTATCCATGCAATTGTGAAGGGTTGTGAATAGTCAAAAGGATTGACGATAATTCAAACAAGACATCTCCATCGAAAGCAATCAAGAAGAATTGAACTTTTCATAGAGGGATATTGTCATAATCCAAAGTCCGAAATTCATTCAAAGTTTGTCTTGGCAACACCATCACGCGTAAGCAAGAAACAACAAACTAAATACTCCCCACATGGGTGGATGATTCTAATGACAAAGAAGGATCAAATTGAAGAATGCCTTTTGACAATTTTATCGACAAAGGAAGGGGTGTCAAGTCCTCACCCAAGGAGGAATTAGACAATTCAATGAAAATGGAAGATGCAAGAGCATTAGAAGGTTGAAGGAAAGTGCCATCAACTTTGAGTTCTTGCTTCACAATTTTGACCACAAAACATACGATTCTTGCCGTAAGGATGGTTTCTTGAGAATTATAAACCAAGCTATCACCAACAATGCAATAACAACCACAACCAACCACCCACTATCTCCTTTGCAAAGAGGTTGTAAAAATTTGGTATAGAGAACTTGAAACAAAGTTATTATAATCATACGATATGTCCTTAAATATATGTGAAGAACCTAGTTGAAAAACAAACATAATGCATAGATAATGTTCAAAGACAACCATTGTCCTTGAATCATCTACCATGATGGTGAGGTCCAAGCGTCCAAGAGCATAAAATGTCACTGTGTTACAAAGGGCATAAAAATATAGTAGTGAAGGAATTAAGAGGGATTTGAATCAACAAGAGCAAAATCAAACACCAAACAAAAATTTAAAGGGTCTGGAGGAGGAGGGATTGGGGAAATATAGTCCAAACAAGGAGTAGGATGAATATGAAATTGGATAAAGCACAACAACAATGAAAACCAAAAACAAGAAAATCAGGCAATGTAA
>Ga0209611_10013796_pt1 | contig 10988 bp, 13 predicted proteins | sample S1TSphgellanicum_3_FD_187693 | JGI IMG/M metagenome (GOLD analysis project Ga0209611, IMG submission 187693) | Host-associated microbial communities from peat moss isolated from Minnesota, USA - S1T2_Fc - Sphagnum magellanicum MG (SPAdes) (version 2) | ecosystem: Host-associated > Plants > Peat...
TTTGTGCGGTGCGGATATTTTTCAATGTAATGTAGTGGATTTTTCATCATGTCATGGTATGGCGATAAAAATTCCTTTTTACCATATTTTTGACACTTTGTTAATATTCCGGACAAGTCTACTAGAACAGCACGTAGATATTGAAGACGGTTATTGCTTTTCATATCTATTCTATACCTCAACAATTTTTACTTTACCTTGCTGAAAATCGCTTAGTGAAATCTCTAATTCGTCATTGTTAAGCATAAAAACTAGACGAAGAGAATCAAGATTGATTGCCTGATAGGTAGCAACGTAGCTGACTTTTCACGGTAAGTTCTCAAACAACCAAACAACGTGGCTTTTTCCACAGGCTGATTGTCAATAATCTATAATTATTGACAATGCTTAACAGAAAATCAGGGTTTGGGAAAACCCTCAAAATGACCTTTTCCACATCCCGTGAAAAGTCAGCAACGTAGGGGTACGGTGCCCCCGGATAAACAAGTTTGACCTTTGCATCCGTAACTAATCTCATAAAAAATATAAACCTAAATTGTATTTTGGATTTAAACTGACAAAATATGTGCTGTCTTCGCTCTTAACAACAACAAACCATTTTAGGTTTATTTCCGCCCACCTACTTAGGCTCCGGACTAGTTAGTGACAATCCAATACTCTTGTTCTAAAACACTCAATAGCTTTTAAGTTAACGGTGTCAGGTAGGAGCGCTTTATAAAACCCAAGTGCTGTAAAAAGCTACAATCAGGCTGCACCAAATTACACCAAATGACAAAGGAGAGAAAAGCTGTGAGCACGACCTACGCTGGAGGTTGTCAATGTGGACAGATTCGCTATGAAATTCGTGCTGAACCATTAACCCTCTATCTGTGCCATTGCAAGGAGTGTCAAAAACAATCATCGAGTGCTTTTGGCATGTCTCTTACTGTGCCACGAGATGCTGTTGTCATTGTTCAAGGACAACCGAAAGCTTGGACTCGTGAAGCTAATAGTGGACGTGAGGTGACTTGTCTTTTCTGCTGTAACTGCGGAACGCGATTGTTCCATGAGCGAACTTACAATCCACAAACCATTAATGTCAAAGCCGGGACGTTAGATAATACAAGTTGGCTACATCCTGTAGGTAATATCTGGACGCGCAGTGCGCAGCCCTGGGTATCGATTTCAAACCAGATGCTTAACTATGAGGGACAACCAGAGGATGTGCATCCTTTGTGGGAAAAATGGGCACAACAGCATTCTTGACGACTCTCCAACCTAAAGGTATGGCAATCCTATTTGAGATCGGAACAAGGGGGAAAAAGGGGACAAGGAGGACAAGGAGGACAAGGGAGAGGTGTTTGTAACTCCTGGACGGATTGCTATATAGGGATTCTTTTCGCATAGTACACCTCGGCTTAAATAAACCACCCATTCCAAATCAATGAAACGGTTGCGGTATAGGGATTACGAATTAAGTTAGCGATAGCACAGCGGTAGCGAGTACTCGAGCGTCATTACGAATTACGAATTCCGCCTCGCGGTACTAGTACCGCGAGGCGGAAGTCAAAAGTTAAAAGTATTATACATCAAGGCTTTTGCCTGTTTGAAATGGGTGGTTTATTTCCGCCGTGCTGTACTAGTAACATCTAGCAGCGGCTTCACCTTTTCTCTTCAACTTTTATCCCAAATTCTTGCTCTAGCCATGAAAGATCCAATGTCCATTGGTGCTGGCTGCGCTCTTTCCAATTTTGGAAAACTTCTTTTACATACTTGTCTACTTGGTCGCTACTCCAGTTATTGACTTTTGCCAAGTGTTTGGAGGCTTCTTTTATTCTACCCCGCACATTTGCAAGTCCTATATGCTTCACTTCATGACAGGAAGGGCAAAGGGCGACTAGTCCTGTTAACCTTTGAACCTTGTTCTCATCGTTGTAATGCCAAATTTCGTGGCACTCAACAGGATGTTTTTCACCCCGACCGCTACAAATTTCACATTGATTATGAGCTTTTTTATATGTATGCTTCCGTAATAAATCCCAGGTTTTTTTGGGTACATGGTCGCGCACGTTGGAAAACCAGCAGGTTTGGGGAACGAGTTCTACAGTCAGCGGGGGATGCATTTTATGTATCTTCTTACAAGGTTAGGACATCTTCTCTAAAGGTAGCAACTTGAAAATGTAGACGCTTGTAAGATAACTGCTATCTAACTTTGACGATCAATAGTCGTAGCCGTGACGGTAATACCGTTGGTGGTAATACCTAGGATAGTAATCTCCGTGACGGTAGTACCCATTATTATGGTTATATCGGTAGTGATAGTTGGAATAGTCATATCCATTACCATAGTACCCATTGTTGTGGTAATACCTGGGATAGTAATACTCGTGATAATAATGATATCGGTAATCAACATAGTCGGGATGGTAATACCTGGAATAGTAATACTCGTGATGGTAATGATATCGGTAATCAACATAGTCGGGATGGTAATACCTGTGATGGTAATACCTGTAATGCGAACAAGCCCTATGATGGTAATAATACTCGTGAGCAATTTGGTAAGGGTGTTCGTATTTTATTTGTTTCACTTCCTCGGTATTAGCCTCCTGATCTCCCTGAATTGACGAATGTTCTTTGACCGGAAACGGTGAGAAATTCACTGCATTTTGATTTGCTTGTGTCTTTTGAGTTGGCAATCCTAGTTCAAAAGACTTTGGCAAAGTCTGAACCTCATTTTTGAGCGATGCTGCTGCTAGATCAAATCCTAGGCAACTCGGCAATATTAAAAGACTGACCAAGAACTTCCGAAACATTGTTTCACACTCCTAATTTTTTGTTCTCCAGCAGAGCAAAGGAATGCTTACTGTTAGACTCTGGTTGAAATAGGATTTACGCAGTGAAACGAAACATCAAGGTTCTTGTCTGCTTAGGTGAAGGCAGAACCTATAGAAAAGGCATAGCACGAAGAGTATGGTGAAAAGAGTTATTGGCGATCGCTACCCCGCATGCTCCGAGAATTCTTCATTATTAGTTAATCATCTGTTGCACGCGAGTAGATTATATAGCAATCCCAGATGACTAACATATTATCACTATCAAGCTAATACCAAAATCGAAGAGGACTAGACAGAGGTAGGCGCGACAAACAAAAAAACTATTAAAGAAGACAAACTAGGCTATAAAAGTTTCAACCCTTTAACATCCTAAAAATACGTGTGAGAAAATCTTATGACGACCCAATTTAAAGCAGAGGTCTTTCAAAATCAGTATTTACCCCAGGGGACACAGGAAGTCCATGCAATTATGACAGTCGCCGCCCTTGCAGGGGAGGGAGTGACCGCCACTGCCACGGGTTCATATGCGATATCTCTGGCTCAATGGGGGGTGAGAAGATTCATGCAGCAAAGGGAGCGATAGTCAAGATCGTGAGTTTGCTGCCAGAGGATACTTCTTTCTTCATGGTTACTGGAGCGAGTAAAGGCCAAGTGATTTTCCCAGTGTCAAAAGCTACTCCGGGAAACAAGGAAGAGGCGATCGCCGCGATCAAGAAAATATCAGCTGGCGGTGGTACAGTAATTTCTAAATGGCTATTTGAATCTCTAAAACAGTTCCAGAAGATGCCTCATGCCTTGCGTCAGGCATTGCTACTTACCGATGGACAAAATGACGAGTCCGATGAACAGCAACTTAAGGAAGTTCTACAGGGGTGTGAAGGTGTTTTCCAGTGTGACTGTCGTGGTGTGGGAACTGACTGGCGAGTAAAGCAGCTACAACTAATTTCTGGGAAATTACTGGGTACTACCGACATTATCCCGAATGCAGCAATGATTGAAGCTGACTTCCGGGAGATTTTAGCAAAAGCTATGAGCAAAAATATCAGCGATGTTGCCTTGCGCCTCTGGACTCCGCAGGGTGCCAAGGTGCTGTTTTGCAAGCAGGTTAGTCCCGATATTGTAGACCTCACCAACCGAGCCAAAGTTGTCAAAACCCAAGTTGGGGACTATCCGACTGGTGCTTGGGGTAAAAACGAGTCCCGCGATTACCATTTCTGTATTCAGGTGCAATCAGGTAACGTCGGTGACGAGATGTTGGCTGGTAGGGCAAGTTTGATTGGGAGCAATGCGATTTTGTTGGATCGGGTTTTAATTCTCAATTAAAACACCTGATTCTCAATAAAAACGGTTTTTTCACCGCGATCGCCGCCGAAAACAGGTGATTTTATACCCTAATTTTGAGCATCCCACAAAATCGCATTACATTCCAACTGGACAAGGAAAGCAACCTGATCGGACGTCGCAGTGAACTCCGAGGCGTCTACCCAGAAGTTTCCCTTGACAACTACAACTTATTTTCATGGTTGCGTCACACAAGACCGTAGTTTCGCCCAATCAAAAACAAGTGATCAATTTAGAACCAGAATTTATTAAAAAGCACTCCGGGACATCAAAAACCGTCCTTGTGAAAATGCGGCTGTTAAAAGATGGTTAAATAGGAATCATCAAAATAAGTATGGTTATGCTGTAACCCTTTTAGGCGATGACTTGTATTCTCACCGACCTATTTGTACCTTGCAGCTAAAACAAGGTTATAATTTTATTTTTGTTTGTCTTGAAAACTCACACAAAACTTTATATGAATGGCTGGAATTTTTAGAAAGGAGTGGAGAAGTTACAACCATTGAAAAGAAACAATGGGATGGGCGAAAAAAAACTAATTTATCGTTATCGTTATACTTCTAGAGTTCCCTTAAAAGATGAAGACTCAAGTCTCGAAGTTAATTGGTGTGAAGTGAGTGTTATTGATGAGAAAACAGAGGAAATTATCTACCAAAATAATTGGATAACTAATCATAAAATCACTGAAAATAATGTTGAGAAAATTATCAAGGCTGCACGCAGCAGATGGAAAGTTGAGTCGGGTAGGCAATAATGTTCTTAAAAATCACGGTTATAATTTAGAGCATAACTTTGGTCATGGTGAAAATCATTTGTGCGAGTTATTATTGTCATGCTGTTAACGAACTGCTCATTAAGCTAGGAGAAAACCCGCGTGCCATAAAGGATTACGAGGAGCGCTGCAAGGCGGTAAACGTTCACAGGGGTACTTGGTTACTCGAATCCCGTAAAATCCAATGTATGAAATAGTTGCAGCAATTAAACCCACAAGCTGAACCATGTTGGGTATCAGTATAAGACAGATAATATTTCAGCAATATTTATGACTTACTCAGATGCAGGAACTTGGGGGAGTAAGGATGGAGAAGGTTTACTCTCACGTGCCGCTTTGACAGATGAAGCCATGAACTCCAACACCCGAACCGATGCTGAGATTTGAGGGTAGTAACAACAGTCAACATTCTGCCGACAAAAGTACTACCCGCTTGAGTTTGAGAGCCGAAACTAGTCCGTCGCCCTTCGGGTGACGCTCGAGTACTCGCTACCGCTGCGCTAACGCCAGTCGCCTACGGAGGGAGACCCTCCTGCAGCGCTGGCTCACCAAATTACTGCGGGACGGATAGCACGTTCTGCCGCATTATTTGTGGGTTCTACACCAACAAAGGTGACAAACAACCCTACTAGCAGGTTCAACTTTTAAGATCTGGCGACAAGTCCGAACAGACGAGTGCCAGTGGGGTGTTCTCTTTACTACCAATTTCGTAACTCGCTGCCTCCTGTAAAGTAGAATTGAGGGAGTTGCGAATGGGTTCAACTGCGCTCCTGAACTCACACCGACTTAAAGTTCCATCTCTAACTTGATACCAAAGGGCGAATAACTTTTCCTGTTGTTCGGTGCAGATCTATGCCGATTTGTTGGGATACTCCTTTTCGTTCTTGAATCTTGATAAATTCTCGTTTCAAGTGCGCCCAACAGAGTTGTCTTTGCTCTACACCTACCCAGTTGTATGACCTACGGTGATGCAGAACTCAAACCCATCCAGACTTTACAACTGGCACAAGAAGACTACATTGCGAAGCTCCAGCAGGCGCGGGATTTCAACGAACGCGGTGATGCTAAAGGGGTGTTGAGTGCTTACCGACAAGCAGCCCAAATTATGGATAACACGCTTTTGCCAGCAGCTGATGCACTAGCTCAAGCGAACTCCAAACAACTTGATATCACCTATGATGAGCAGGGGGTTACTTCTACACGAGCTTTGTTTTTCATCGTTATGTCTGGCTTGCTCCTGCTCACTGTACTGGTAGCAATTCAACTGTTCCTCAATAACCGGATGCGCCGTATCCTCAATCCCATGTTGCTGGCTGCAACGGCGATCGCTTTCCTTTTTCTAGGCTACACAACTCGGTCATTCCTATCCGCCTCCCACGACTTGAAGGTGGCAAAACAAGATGCCTTTGCGTCCATGCGTGCGTTGCGTCAAGGTCGCTCCTTCGCCTATACTGCCAATGCTGATGAGAGTCGCTATTTGCTGGATACAGCCTTTGCTGCCAAACACGAGGAGGCTTTTTTCAACAATGCAGCTAAAATTGCCAAAATTCCTCACGGTCAGACCTTTGAGACAGTTGCAGCATCATTGGCGCAGGGTAAGAAGGTGGATGGGTTCACAGGCTTATTGGCTGACGAATTGGATAATATCACTTTTCCTGGAGAGCGAGAAGCCGCAGTGGCAAATGTTTCCACTTTCGGTAGGTATTTCACCATTGCTCAACAGATCCACCAGCTAGAACAAAGTGGTCAGCATGACAAAGCGATCGCTCTTTGTACAGGTTACAATCAAGGTCAGTCAAACTGGGCGTTCGACAAATTCAAAAAAGCTAACAACGACACTATCAACATCAACGAGAAAGTTTTTGACCAGGCAGTTGAACAAGGTTTTAAAGAAATGGATGGCTTTGAGATTACTGCCCCTATTGTTGCTGTTGTTATCTCCCTCCTCACGCTGTTGGGACTGCTACCCCGTATTCAGGAATACAATTAATTTTTATGTAAGAATACAGGAGCCAGAATTGTTTTTGAATCGGGATTGGAACAGGAGTGCTTCGGGTGTTGAAGACAGATGCCGAGACCAAACTCTGATAAATTCTGACTCCTGACTTCTGAATCCTTACATTTTTATTTCTATGCGACCCTGCAGTTTGGTAAATTAAATACATCAATAAAAAAACGCAGTTAACGTAGAGAAGGAAGTATCTTGAGTTACGAGCTAGATAGCATCGCCCCCCACGGTGGGCAGTTGGTGAATCGCATCGCTACACCAGAGCAGAAACAAACATTTCTCTCGAAAGCCGACTTTCTACCGCGAGTGCAGCTTGATGAACGGGCAGTTTCTGATTTGGAAATGATCGCGATCGGCGGTTTTAGTCCAATCAAGGGTTTCATGCACCAAGAGGACTACGATAGAGTTGTGACAGAAATGCGTCTGGCTAACGGTCTTGTTTGGTCAATTCCGATTACACTCTCGGTAGCAGAGGAAGTAGCAGACTCCCTTGAGGAAGACTCTTTAATCCGCTTGGATAACCCTGCCGGTGATTATATTGGGGTTTTGCAACTCACTCAAAAATATCACTATGACAAGACTCACGAAGCAATCAATGTCTATCGCACAAATGATGCTAACCATCCAGGCGTGCAGGTATTGTATAATCAACCAAAAGTGAATCTTGCAGGTGACGTGTGGCTACTACAACGCGATCCCCACTCCCAGTTCCCGAAATACCAGATTGATCCTGCCGATTCCCGGCTATTATTTCAGGCAAAGGGCTGGAAAACCATAGTTGGTTTTCAAACCCGCAACCCCATACATCGTGCCCACGAATACATCCAAAAGTGCGCTTTGGAAATTGTGGATGGTTTATTTCTGCATCCATTAGTGGGGGCGACAAAAGAAGATGATATTCCCGCCGATATCCGGATGCGCTGCTATGAAATTTTAATGGAAAAATACTACCCTAAAGACAGGGTGACTCTGGCAATAAATCCTTCAGCAATGCGCTATGCTGGTCCTCGGGAAGCGGTTTTCCACGCCCTAATTCGCAAGAACTATGGTTGTACTCACTTTATCGTTGGACGGGATCATGCTGGGGTTGGTCACTACTACGGCACTTATGATGCTCAGTACATCTTTGATGAGTTTGAGCCGGGAGAATTGGGGATTGTGCCAATGATGTTTGAGCATGCCTTCTATTGCATGCGTACTAAGCAAATGGCAACGAGTAAAACCAGTCCTAGCACACCAGAAGAGCGCATTCATCTATCAGGAACAAAAGTTCGGGAGATGCTGCGCCGAGGTGAGTTACCCCCACCTGAATTTTCCCGTCCAGAGGTGGCAGCAGAGTTGGCACGGGCAATGCTAGTGCCAATAGAAACTTAAAAAATATTGAGTAGAAAAAGTATAAAAGTTTGCTTTACACTACAGACCTCAGCTCTATAAGCTGAGTGCTGATGGACTGAGGGCTGATAGCTAATTATGAAGCGGCGGACATTTTTACAATCGTTTGGCTCCATACTCGCGGTATTGGGTGTAACGCAGGCAGAGTGGTTGACTATAGGAAATCACTATTACCAAGCCTTGGCAGATACCAGTGGCCGTAAAATCGCGTTGTTAGTAGGTATTAATAAATACCAAAATAACTCAGCCCTGGCAGGTTGTCTGACAGATGTGGAACTGCAAAGGGAACTTTTGATTCACCGTTTTGGTTTCCAACCATCAGATATTCTTTCTGTGACTGACGAACAAGCTACTAGGGAATTTATTGAGAATGCTTTTTTGGAGCACTTAGTCAAAGTCGCTAGACCAGGTGATGTGGTCGTTTTCCACTTTAGTGGCTATGGGAGTCGTGTCCAATCAGGATCGCCAGAAACAGTCCAAAATGCTTTGGTTCCATCTGATGGCGATCAAGAAACAACACAAGATCATAAAATTGTCAACTACTTGTTGGCAGAAACGCTGCTACTGATGTTGCGATCGCTAGCTACAGACCGTGTCGTATCAGTATTGGATACAAGCTTCTACACTCCTACGAATCTCTTACCAACAGGATTGCGCAGCCGCGCCCGCCAAATGCTACAACAGGCTACGCTTGCAGCAGGAGAATTGGAATTTCAAACACAACTTCAAGACCAACTAAAGAGTAAGAATATACTGAAAACTCAAGACTTAGGACTGAGGAATCTGATCCTGGCAGCTACCTCTGATCCCAAGCAATTGGCAAGGGAAGTACAGTTGTCTGATTTGAGTACTGGGTTATTTACTTACGCTTTAACGCAATACTTGTGGGAAGCCACCCCAGCAACAACAATTCAAGTCAGCTTCTCTCGTGTTGCGAGTTCTTTACTACAGCTAGTTGGTAGTAAACAGCAGCCAGCTTTATTAATCGATCAGGAAAATCAACTTCCACAAACGCAACTTGCTGATATTTTCCTCCCAGACTTCACTACCGGAACACAGGGAGTGGTGATCGCAACGGAAGAGGATGGCAAAGTAGCCCAGTTGTGGTTGGCAGGACTGCCTCTACAAGTCCTGGAAAACTACGGGGTCAATTCGCGACTCACTCTAGTTTCACTCTCAGGGTCAACGACACAACTGGTATTGCGATCGCGTACTGGGTTAACAGCAAAAGCCCAACTTTATAGTCCTAACGATACAACAGCTTTACAAGTCGGACAATTTGTCCAGGAAGCAGTGCGTGTGCTACCCCGAAATCTTAATTTAATTATTGCCCTCGACACTGGACTGGAAAGAATTGAGCGGGTAGATGCCACAAGTGCCTTTGCCACAGTTTCCCGTTTATCATCGGTGGTGGTGAGGGAACAACCAGCTGATTATGTGTTTGGCAAGATACCAGCAGCGAAAACTAATACATCAACAGTGGTGTTTCCCAGTAGCTATGGTTTATTTTCTTTGGGAGGCGAACTTATTCCCAACGCTACTGGAGAAGCAGGGGAAGCAGTGAAAGTAGCAGTGCAGCGATTAACACCGAAACTGCAAACGCTGCTAGCGGCAAAGCTTTGGCGACTGACAGAAAATGAAGGTTCTTCTCATTTGGGGATTAGAGCAGACCTAGAAACCATAGATAGCCAACCACCTCAGATACTCATGCAACGTGAAACACTCTTCAACCGACAGGGGGAGCAGGCAATCAGTGGTGGCAAGTTGACTAGACCATCCTTTACGAACGCTGCCGGCATCCTTTCCGTGCCTATTGGGAGTCGAATACAGTACCGAGTGGAAAACATGAGCGATCGCCCAATATATTTAATGTTGTTGGGATTGAATAGCAGTAGGACTGCGCTCGCGCTATACCCTTGGTTCAAGACGTCTAACGCTGATAGTTCGCAAGCTACACCAACTCTGAAAGATGTGGTCATTGCCCCTAAGGAAACCCGCACTATACCACAAACTACCAGTGGTTTTGAATGGGTAGTGCAAGGCCCAGCATCTGTCAGTGAAACCCAACTCATCTTTAGCACTGCTCCCTTTACCCAAACCCTGAGTGCCTTGGAAGGTGCTAAACAGCCCACAGCAAAACAACATCGCGTTCAGCAATTGATCAACCCTCTAGAAGTCGCACAAGCTGTTATGCAAGACTTGCACAATGCTAGTGCAGTCGCCGAGATCAACACTACTACTACTGATTCTTATGTGTTGGATGTGAATCATTGGGCAAGTCTCAGCTTTGTTTATCAGGTGGTTTGATCCATTATGTGAGGGATTAGATCATAGCATTAAGAATTTTGAAACCGCAGATGGACGCAGATGGACGCAGATGGACGCAGATAAATTCTCAATGGCAGAAGAGAAGTATATGAAACTGATAGGTCAGCAATACAAACAACTACAAGATGCATTACTTGACGCATTTCCATCCCAGCAAAAACTGGCTCAAGTCGTCCAATTTCGGCTTGAGAAAAACCTCAATGCCCAGGGTAAGCGCATCTCAAACCCTATTGACACGGTAGTTTTGGGGTTTACCCAAAGCACAAATTAGTTCAAAATTACTACACTGAGCCAAGGGGTGGGATTGACATTTCCGTCTTTATGTGGTTGA
>Ga0209611_10013797_pt1 | contig 10988 bp, 3 predicted proteins | sample S1TSphgellanicum_3_FD_187693 | JGI IMG/M metagenome (GOLD analysis project Ga0209611, IMG submission 187693) | Host-associated microbial communities from peat moss isolated from Minnesota, USA - S1T2_Fc - Sphagnum magellanicum MG (SPAdes) (version 2) | ecosystem: Host-associated > Plants > Peat...
CTTTATCTGGTCTTTGTTGTGGGGTCTGTTGCTAGCCAGTAGTATGGCTGAGTCTTCCCGTTGCTTCCGGAATTGCAGCAGAAACTCAGTTCACAGGACAGTGCTTGTCACCGGCTTTTACCCACTGTAGGGAGCTGATGAAGTCAGTGGGGAAGTTGTGATAGTTAAGTCACAATCATACATACTACTGTTGATGGTCCCTGAACAGGTGTGAGATTGGCACTTTTGTTCATACTGGTGTGTGTTTTTTTGTTTTCTGTTTTGTTTTTTGTCTCCCCTTGTTTGGTTCTTTCTGTGGCTTCCTGAGGAAGTGTTAGCCTTGCTGTTTCTTCTTCATTGTGAGAATGGAGATTTCTCTATTCTTATGAAAGATATATATTCTTCCTTTCTGGTCTTTTGTGGGGCACCACCTAGGATTTTGAGGTTCAGTTTTGATCCAGATGTTGGATCATGACATGTGTTGTAGAGCTGGAGATTTTGTTGGCTGGAAACATATGCAGCCTCTTCAACATCTTCAGTCCAACACTCACAAGGGACAATAGTTTGCTCTTGATGGACTGGCTCAGGTGGTCCCATCGCAGGTCCTTTCTGCAAGATTGACAATGTGATTTTGCACCTTTTCCTGACACCTGCACAATTCTTTTGATGCTAAAATGACTGGGCAGCTGCCATAGAATAGTTCGATCATCATGTAAAGGGTTTTTTTGAGAGCACATCTGGAAGATTCTAAAAGATTGCTCATAAAGGTTAGTCAGATGACTTGTGTCAGCCTTGCACAAGGCTAGTCATGATGGCGATAGCCTTTCACTTTGCAAGTGCCATCCACAAGGTTATGACTATAGTCATTCTTATGATGTGTCCTTCATGTTTCCTTTGCTGGAACTGAAGGTTACCCTCACAAGTTTGTTGCAGCTTCAACAAATGATACTTTTGACTTTTTTTATTAGCTATGTCTTCTGAGTGACTTTTTTGGGCTGTTTATTATATACAACACCCACCATTGTGAGCTGATCGCTGTCATTCAAGTTCCAGCTCCATTCTGTCTTGTGGTCTTGTTATCTCCTCTGTTTAGGGTGGGGTTTCATCTTTTGCATTCTTGCTGATTTGTTGTCAGCTCTGAAATATCCATAACCTTATTATACAGTGATCTCTCGGTTCTTTCCAGGTTGACTTAAATCATAAGTATGGAGAAATTTATCCATAAAAGTCCTGACAATATATATGTGTGCACATGAGTGCTAAAAAATTCTCAATACTTATATTTATAATATTGCTGGGACTTGTACACTAACACATATGCACACGCACACACACATGTTACTGGAACTGACAGAATGGTTACCTTTGTAGTGTTATGGAGGAGTTTTCTCTGCAATCTCATAGATATGTACATAAATGCCTCAAATACGTGTCAGATCTGGTTGTGACTAGGAGTAAGGATCTCCATTACCAAGAGAATCAGTGTGTATTACGGTTTTTTTGGCTTAGGCTGGGTGGCAGCTCTCATTGCAGGTGGGTCATAATCTTTGCTTGTAATTTGGTGTTGTCTTGGCTTGCATTCATGGGCACAGAGACTGGTCTGTCTGCACGATGCTTTTTTTCTCCATCAGCAATTTTCTGCAGTTCTTGTGTCTTCCCTTCTTTGGTCATCCTTCTTTGTGCTCTCTGTTCAGTCACCTGATGTTTACCTCTTTAGATTTGACTATTGTTTGAAGCAGAGATGGCGCATGAGATTGGAGCTCCAGATGGGGTGTTCAGCAGGCAAAAGCAGTTTCAGGCTGTTCATAAGTTGACTCATTTGAAGGGTCCACATGACAGAGTGTCATCTGTCATCATACCTGGCATTCTGTTGGCAACCTGCGTCACTCTTGTGGTATGTCATCCCCATTGTCTTGTAGTAAATTTTGCACCTGCTGTGATTGTGTCCTTGTCTGTCCTAAATTGAGCATATTTGCAGAAATACACTCTACAGAAGATAGTGTTGGCCTCTGAATCTGATGTCTAGAGCCAAAAAGATTATGGCAGATAAGAATTCCAATTTGGTGCAGAAATTATCTTTCATATATCTGTGCTTGAACTGCAGGGACGAGGTATTTATCATTTGGCAACAGGAACAGGGTTGAAGGGGGGAGCTTGACATTAGAAGATGTAGCTTCAAATGTGAGGGAGGGAGAATGGAAGACCAGAAACCAGAATTTGTTTTCTGTGCATAACTATGACTTGAATTGTGCATCAATGTATTTTGATAAATGAGGTCGGAGCATTTACCAGGCGTCTCTGTCTAATGATTTGAATTATCCATTCTATGTACAGAAACAGTCTGGCTCTTAAATAAAATTACCCAACGATAACTCTGGCACATAAAGACTTTTTCAGTTGCTATGCACATTTTCAAGGTAGAAAGGAGGCCCTAAATATGGAGTTTGTATGAGCAGGAAAGTCCTTTTAACTGTTTGAACAACATTGGCAGTGATATTTGATAATTTGTTTGTTGTAGGTGAATGTCAATTAATGTTGATTAACTCTCAGGTGCCCTGACTGCACTTTATGAATCAAAGTTGGCTGTGAAAGCTTGTTGAAGTAAGATTCCACTTGAACACCATTGCATATTTTGTAATTGACAAATGAATCCCATTTCAATTTCTGTTGTATGCTTTATGCAATCCTATTGTTGGAACCAGACCCAACTTGCCTTGTGTTTTGTGATTTGGTCAAATTTTAACATGAAGTTCATTTCATTTTCCATTCTCTTTATACAATCCTGTTGTTGAAGCAAGACCTAAACTGAATTTATCCATGTTTCAGTGACATCAACAAATTTTAATTCAAAGATTGTTTGATTTGGTTTCCATAGTATGATATCACATGATCAAGATTGAAAAATGGCTTGGTAAAGCATTGTTTCTTTTGCATTCTGCTCACCAAGGTGGTAACGGCTTCTTTGCACCTGCCTAATCCTCCAAGGTCCAAGATGCAATCTGAATTGCTTTTCTGGGCTGAGCCCAGATTCCTGTGGAAATTCTTTTTCTGCTATTTCTGTCTCTCAGGTAGTTGGTCTTTTCCTAGGTGGCTGCATGTATCCAGCTATGGAACCCTTGTTTGATTTCCAATTTCACAGGAACAGGACAACCCCTTACCCCCTGGTGTGTTTTTACCTGGCCATATGGATTCTTTGGGCTGCATCCAGTCTTCTATGGTAAAATGAGAGGCTTGTCGTTTGCACATTGTGTGTGTGTGTCCAATTTCCTAATGACATTGAGAATGAAGACCTGGCTGTTTTTTATTAGTGTTACCTGGATGAAGTTCAGGCTGTAAATGGCATGAAACTATTATCAAACATGGATTTGAACTTCATATCTTCAATGAGCTTGACTGCCTATTTATCAGTGCTTCACCTTCACCGTCATCAGTTGTCTCTCTGTCCTTAAGCAATTAGGGAACACTTTGGATTGCAATTCTACAATGGGGAATCAGGATACCTGTATTTCAGCAAGTCTCCCATCAGGCTGCACTGAGACCTTTGATTTTAACTGCTCAGCATATCAAGTACTATCTGCATCCCCGTTATCAACTGCATTACATTCAAGCTCACTGACTGCATTTTACATCACATCCCGGTTGAGGGCCTATAGCTAAATGTGTTTTCAACACGCAAAAAAGCAATTCTCTAAGTACTACATCGTTGCTTGAGAAGGCTACAGTTCTGACTATATTATTAAATGCCAAAGTGTCCTAAATCATGTTGGCAGGATTTCTTTTAAACAGAGCTCTTCTCCCTTCCAGGAGTGTTCTAACAAGATTGTCAAGGTTTATTCCTTTCAGAGCTGGGCTGTCTCTATACAAAGAGTTATGTACTAGAGAATGTGTCCCTAGAAGGTGCCACCTAGGGCGCATTCTGCTTCCTAGTGAGCCTTTGGAGCAAATTAGGAGTACAACATGCTGTAGGGGTGCCTTCCTTGGTGTAATAATGGAATTTTGCTTGTGCTTTGTACTTATGTATAGACAAAAAAAATCCCCAGGCTATCTTGTTGTCACACTATGCACTCCCATTGCCCTTTCAAATTGCAGAATTTGCACTTGATAACAAAGTGGATACTCTGGAATACCAAATACTTCCAAGTAGGCAGAGGCAAGCCAAATCCTTTACCTGTTGTGCACATATTGATTTAGTAGATAGTCTTTTGTTGAATCATGTTCGGTAAGGGACGTGGTCAATTGGTAGTTGTTATATCTGGCTAGAAGAGCCCAAAGGCTAGAATGTGGCCAGTTTCTCATTTGAAGCCCAGGAATTCTAGGCCCAGTATTGTAATCAGTCTTGTTCTCATGGAAGCTTGGAATCGCTAAACTAGGAAATAAACTTAAGAGATATGTTGGTTGAATTTTGGCACTCACAGTAAAGGGTTGGATGCCAGAGTATCTCTGAACAACAAAAGTAGTTTGGATCTAATGCTGAATGGCAGATTCGGGGATCACAGTTCTGAAGGGTTGTGAGCGACTAGAATTTTGAGAAGTCTTACATCCATATAAATCTTGATATTAAGCAGTTCCTGCTTGAAATTCTATAAATGTTTTCTCTGAAAATTTTGCATCAAGCCATTATCCTGTATGAAGGATTGGGGAAATCCCTTGTGATGCACTGATGGGAGGGGTGGTGTCAAACTTGACATAATGTATGGGAGGATGGAGCACTGCATGGAGAGGCTTGGCACTAACTGCCAATTCTACTTGTAGACCCTGCTTTTATCACCAGGAAATGGACCATGGACATCAGCTGATTCTGCCAGATGTACTCCCACTACTGGATAGGCAGTGAGAGTGCACATGGCAGAAATCTTCCAGCCTCTTTCCTAGCACAGAAGGGGAAGGTGAGGCAATCTTACTGGGTCATTTGGGCATCTCTTTAGTATTTCCACTAGTCATTTCTTTGTGCATACCAAGTTTACACACATCAAAAGAAATAGACTCATGCTTTCTGCTATTCCACTTATCGCCAAATGGAATAGTTGTTCCAGTTTGGCAGCACAACCTGAATTGCTCCTCTGTTGATACTCTGGCTTCCCAAAATGAGGGTCTCAGGTAAGTATCAGGTGTCAAACAAGTCCAAGTTTGTTAGATTCTCCTTTGCCCAGGACAAGTTAAATGCTAATATGATACTTTTTCATCTGATGAGTTGCCTCAACTCTGTGATCCCATCTGAAGACATTGCTTTGCATTCTAATGAACTGTTCAAGGCACCCCATTCTGAAACAAAGTTTGCCCAAATATATTTGATCCCCATTGAGATTCCCACCCGAACAGAGTGATCCAAGTTCTGGAACTTAAAATTGCTGGCTGGCAGCTACCTGGAAACAAACTGAAAGGCATCCCAGTGCTGATCAGCATGAACCAAAAAAGTGTTAAGAGATTGGTTTCCTTCTACATAAAGAGTAACTCATCTAGAGCTTCCATCTACCTAACCAGTTACTTGTCCATAACTGAAAGAGAAGCAATTTCCACCACCAACCTGTTTTTGTTTCACCACTCCCTCCAGGATGTTGTGCGTTTTCCTTACAGATACCATCTCACACTTGTGTGAAAAACTGTTCATTCTATGAAGGAAACCTGAAGATTGTTGAAACTGTACTTCAACAGGTTGGTCAGATGGAAGATTGTGTTTCAAGTTTCAACCTACATACAGGGATGGGGCCAGAGTGAACAAGCACCCACCAGTGCACCATGCAGGATGGATGGTGTGTGGAAAGGAAAAAAAAAGTTTCCATTCTATTTTCTGACCCATTTAGTAACCATCCACATGCAGTTTATTCTAAGTTGTTTGAACGATTTAGAAAGTACTGGCATCTCATGAAATTACATCTAACCATCAAATCTAATTGTTCACCTTTTTGCTGGTTCTTTCACCACTGCAGTCTATGCATCCCTTCCAGGCTATTTAATTATCCTAACCTACTCTCTCATCATGTTATCTTTTCCTGCACCTAGATAAATCCTGTTGTATTTTGTCTAGCATTAGAAGCTTCACTTGTGTCCTTCAAATTTACTTCTTGTATTGCATCTTTGTAGGTACCATTGTGAACAACTGGGTACAACTATTTCAAATTTTCAAGCCTCAAGGCTTTCTTTCATGGCATTCACTTTAGCTGATGTATGAAAGATGCAACAAGTGAGGTGAGTTGCTTGACACAAAAGGTGCAGGAGAAACACAAATAACACACTCTCTGAGTACCCATAGTACAGGGGCAGCTTCAGCATGGCGTGTCTGCAATATAATTAATTAAGTTTGAAGATTCCACATCAAAAAAGAACATTCCAAAAAAATTCTCTATTTTCACAAAATTTTGTTCTTAAAAAAAAAGTACTTTTTGAAAATTTCAACATTTCTACAAATAATTTACCTTGGTGTTGAAGCCGCCAAGGTACTATGGTATACAAATCCATCAAGACTTAGACTCTCTGTAACCTAAACAATCCCAACAAATAAGAACATGACAATCTGTTCCTCACATCTTCGTAGCCTCTCCCTCTATCAAAGGAAACCCATTGCAAGCACAGACAATAACTTGAGTTACATTTATCTAATGAGTACTGATTCAAAACTATTTCAGAACACTATAATGGAACAAACTTGGTCTATTTGCTGACTTTCTTAAGAACATTTGGCCTATACACAGGAAAATTGTAGAGGATGTAGTGGTGAAGATATAGAGGTCAACTCAACTCCTCTAGATAATGTATGTTTCATAATATATGGTTAGATTTAATGGTTTCCATATTGGTCTGTGTTCACCTTTACTGAGTGTTGAGGTATTGTAGACTCAAGTGAATGCATAGCCCTCATCTAAGGCATGCCCCAACAGAGACAAGACAAAAGAGCCCGATATTCCACCACCCACCATAGTATCAAACTGCTTATCTGGACAACTTCCAATTAGTGTACTTGTTTTTGGCTTCCTGCAAACATGAGAGAAAAGCAGGCAATTGCTGATCCATTTGTTTCTAGTTAAGTATCTGCAGTTGCAGGATAAGAAAGCAAACACTGCACCCCAATATTGAAGAGACATTAGATTTTATGACTAGTCCAAACTTACCAACCAAAAGCTTTTACTGATGATCACTTGATTGCATACCAAGCTTAAAAAGCAAAGCTTGGGGGCTAAATCCAGTGTGAAACTAGTCTACAGAATCTCATCCCTCCCCTTCATCTCCTTTCCTTATCAAATCCCTGAATGACAGGTTCTGGAGCTGGTTCCTGTCTGGCTAGTCACAAAAACCAAGGGGAGAATGGCAATTCACACTGTTATTCACAAAATCAGTAACAAATGGTTTACTGGTTGCCTAATATTTCCGCATATTTGATTTCTATTAACCCTGTGCTCTGATTGCCCCTCTGATGTAGAGAGGATAATCAGAAAAGATCATTCTCAGACATCCCAAAATCCTAGAATGATCTGTTCCTGGTGATGGCAATTGGGCTTTGCACATCATGGATTCCATCAGTCCAGGTCAAGTAAGCAAATTTTGTGTCTCTTTCATGGGGACTGAGTTCTCCTTGCCATTTGACCTCCACATGCAGTGTGAAAGTTTGCTTCTCATGCAGGGCTGTGAAAACAAGGATTTCAGGCTCTACTGTAATTATAACACCCTCAGGAGAAAGTGTTGAGGAAGTGTAGGTAGAGTTTGGCAGACCCACATTTGTCACAGTCCTAATAAAGGTGGCAGATTGTGGAACTAGTGCAGTTGCCTCAAAGATAACTGAAAATGATGGATAGTTGAAGTTGTTTGGAAGGATTGCTGTTGATGGGCACACAACTGTCTCAATGTTAAGCACCTGTATTTGTTTTGGAGTATAGTTCAAGGCACACAAGAGATTCACATAATCTCTTGTGACAATATCATACACCAATCCTGGATCATTTGCCTTCTGTGGCTGTACAGCTCCAGCACCAAAATCAAATGGTGATGAAACATTGCCTGTAGCTTCATCATACAAGATACCTTTCCAATTGTCAAAACGACTTGCTGTGGTCATGAGTGCAGATTTGATCGCTGCTGGGCTCCAGTCTGGATGTGCTGCCCTTAACAGTGCACCGATCCCACTGATATGTGGGCATGACATGGATGTTCCTGAAATAAGGTTAAAGTTTACGCGTCTTGTGTCAAATGCCAATCCTGTTGGCCCTGCTGCACCAGTCCAAGCTGCAAGAATGTTGACTCCAGGCCCAACAACATCTGGCTTCAAAATCTGGGGTGTTTCTGAGTTTGGTCCTCTCGAAGAGAATGAAGCCACCACTGGAGCAGGCTTGACATTCAGCACAGTGCCTTCAAATTCTATTATAACCTTTGGATCTTTCGCTGTACGAATGTATGACAAAATCACCTTACCTCCATTATTGCCAACAGATGTTGCTGGTAGCACATGACTGTCTGCAATTAGACCTTCTCCATCAATCTCAGTGTTTGCAAGAATCATACCTGCACCTCCAGCTGCCAGGACAGCTGCTCCTTTTTCAACCCTTGCATTGGAACCACGCTCACACAACACTACTTTTCCGGACACAAGGTTAGGATCTAGTGATCCAACCAAACATACCCTAGCACTTTCTCTGGTATTAAGTCCACTGTCATCTTCTTTTCCTGCATCTGCAGAGTAGATGAGGGGCAGAGGCTCATTACCAATTCCTGGGCCACTGTAGAGTGAGACTCCATGAACTGTTGTTCCGTCATTGAGTAACACATTTGCAGGAAAAGCCCGATCTAAGGTGCTTGCTCCTACTGTCATAATCCATGGAGCAATGTTGGACACTGTGAAAGGTCCAGGACCCCTGTTTCCTGCAGAACATGAGACAAAAATCCCTCGCTTGCTTGCCCCAAATGACCCTATTGCTATTGAATCAATTGAGTATGGTACCACACCTCCACCAACAGAGAGTGAGATAATGTCGACTCCATCAGCAACCGCTCTATCAAATGCTGCAAGGATGTCAGAGTCATAGCAACCTAATTCCCAACATATTTTATACACTGCAATCCGTGCAAGGGGTGCCATTCCTCGTGCCGTTCCCTCTGCATATCCCAACAAGCTTGCATTTGCAACATCCCGGCCTCCTGCTGTGGAGCTTGTGTGTGTTCCATGGCCCTCTGAGTCTCTTGGAGACCTGTATTCCAAGCTCTCGTTCAATGGTCCTGTTGCAGCTTCATAGCCCTGGCAAAAAAACCTAGCACCAATGAGCTTCTTGTTGCAGGCAGAAGAGCTGAAGGCGGTCCCAGATTCACAGATTCCTCTCCAGCGTTCAGGTACTGGCCCCATGTCGTGATCACTGAAACTGGAGCTCTCCGGCCACACTCCTGTATCCAGAACGCCAATAATTACATCTTCTCCATAATCACTTTCAGGCCAGAGTCCATTTGTGGTGCTCAACCCTAAGAATTCGGGCGTCCGTGTGGTGTGCAGTTGTTTGACACCATCAGGGTACAAGCTCAAAACTCCCGGCATATTCTCCATATATGAAGCTTCTCGTGGTGTGAGCTTTGCGGAGAAGCCATGGAAAACAGTATCATACACATGCATGAGACCCTCAGGCCCCACTGCACTGACTCCCTCGAGAATCTGAGCCCCTTCCAATGCCTGCAGCTTGACTGACTCCAACACTGAGCTGTACCACGAGGTTTTCGATGCAAACAAGTTGGATGCTTCGTGATATCCCATCTGTACAATGTAAGTCCGGGAGCGGCTCGACTCCATGGTTAATGGCATCGCTGCAGCTCCCACAAAAATAATTGCAGCAAAACACAACCACCCAATATACCTCCCTGCCATCTCTACAGACCTAATCCTGCAGAGATAGCGATATCGAGAGAGAGAGAGAGACACACACACACACACACACACAAATACACGGAGGCTAGTGGGTTCTTGATGACTGCCAGTCAGGATACGAGTCTCGGCAAAAACAAGTAAAAGGAATTCTTCCGTCTACAAGCAGGTTATAGTACCCCTTAAATCCTGGACAACATTTGCGAGCTTCCCACTATAGAGACTGGCCCACTTGGTCGCCCGATTCCTTCCCCGAAGACTGGGAAGCCCTTTGGTTTCCCCACTTTTCTAAATCACAGTTTCACCTAGCGGACTTTCGATCAAAGCTCGGGAGACTGTTACGACTACCACCCACCCACCAGACTGCACGTGATGCGTGCGCATCGAAAACCCACACAAAACAAATGAGAATCTGAGCAGAGGAAGAAGAAAAGAGGGTTGGTCCTCAACTTACCAAATCAAGATAAAGTGCTGTCAAAAGCACTCTTCTCAGGAACGAATCAGAATACCCAAAAACAAAAAAAACAACACAGACACACGCAACTAATTCACCTTGTTCGCATATTTATGGGCTCCACTGCTACAAAGGCTCTCTCGTCGCGATCTTTTGTGTTCCAAGAAACGTTGCGTCAATGATTACGTCGCCCGCTAGCATTAATTTGTCATGATGATGATGATGATGTTGGAGAAACTCTTAGCATCAATCAAGGTGCAATAGCATCATCATCATTATCATGATGTTGGAGAAACTTTTAGCATCAATCAAGGTGCAATAGTAGCAATGCTTCGGTGCATTCCTTGCGAAAGCCCATGATGGTGGGGCCTCAATGTGTCATACCATCAAACTGTAGTTGGGCATGCATAGGGATGGAACATATTTGGCCAGATTCCATGTATGGCCTACTTGCAGCGTCAAACTAATAGAAAAGCTTTTGACACCAGCTGGAGCTGGCATGACTCCTGAGAACTTCTTCCTTACGCCATAAGGTACCCAAGGGTAAGCAGCCCCTTAACCAAACATTGACCCATGATCGAACAGGCCTATAGTTCACAAAGAGACTTGTGAACTCTGAACCAAGTGCAACACACCTACCACAGTTCAATGCACACCCTATGGCTGAACAAACGGTTTTACAAACTTCCATTTGGCTTTTTTTTTTTTTTTTTTTCCTTTTTT
>Ga0209611_10013799_pt1 | contig 10986 bp, 8 predicted proteins | sample S1TSphgellanicum_3_FD_187693 | JGI IMG/M metagenome (GOLD analysis project Ga0209611, IMG submission 187693) | Host-associated microbial communities from peat moss isolated from Minnesota, USA - S1T2_Fc - Sphagnum magellanicum MG (SPAdes) (version 2) | ecosystem: Host-associated > Plants > Peat...
GATCGACGACCGCTTTCGCCTGATCCACCCCGGCGCGCGGGTCGTGGACCTGGGCGCAGCACCCGGCGGCTGGGTGCAGGTGGCTTTGAAGCGCGGCGCCAAGGCGGTCGCCGGCGTTGATCTTTTGGCCATCGAGCCCATCGCGGGCGCCGAGCTGATCCAGGCGGACTTCACAGATCCCGGCGTCGGCGAGGAGCTCATCGCGCGCCTGGGAGACGCACCCGATCTGGTGCTCTCCGACATGGCTCACAACACCGTCGGTCACCAGCGTACCGACCACCTGAAGATCATCGGCCTGATCGAAGCCGCCGCAGAGTTCGCGGTCGAGACGCTGCGGCCCGGCGGCGCCTTTGTCACGAAAACCTTTCAGGGCGGCACGGTCGCCGAGGTGCTCAATCGGTTGAAGCTGAGCTTCAGGGATGTGCGTCACGTCAAGCCGAAGTCGAGCCGGGCGGATAGTTCTGAGGTCTATCTGGTCGCCAGAGGCCTTAAACCGCGATAATCTCTCTCACCCGGCCCCCCAGCGTGTCGAGGGAGAAGGGCTTCGTCAGGATGTGCATGCCGGGCTTTAGGCAGCCATCCCCGACCACAGCGTTTTCTGCGTAGCCGGTGATAAAGAGGACCTTCAGGTCCGGCCGCGTCACCAGGGCGGCGTCGGCGAGTTGGCGGCCGTTCATGCCCCCTGGCAGGCCGACATCGGTGATGAGAAGGTCCACCCGGCCGATCCCCTCAAGGACTTGCAGGCCAGACGCGCCCGTTTCCGCCTCCAGCACATGATAGCCAAGGTCCTCCAGAACCTCTTGGATGAGGAGGCGGACGCTCGGCTCGTCATCGACCACCAGGACCGTTTCGCCATCGCCGCGACGGACCTTTTCGGTGGCCGCGGCCGGTTCGAGATGACTGATGTCGCCGACATAGCGGGGAAGGTAGAGGCGAACCTGCGTGCCTTGGCCAAGTTCGGAATAGATGCGCGCCTGGCCGCCGGACTGGCGCGTGAAGCCATAGACCATGCTGAGGCCCAGGCCCGTGCCCTCGCCCAGCGGCTTGGTGGTGAAGAAGGGGTCGAAGGCGCGCGCAATGATATCCGGCGTCATGCCGCCGCCGCTATCTGAAACGCTCAGGGACACATAAGCCGCGCCGGACAGTTCCAGCGCGCTGGCCTGTGTCTCGTCCAGGGTGTGATTGGCGGTTGCGATGAGAAGGTCGCCGCCATCCGGCATGGCATCTCGCGCGTTGATGCAAAGGTTCAATAGCGCGTTTTCCAACTGATTGGGGTCGGCGAGCACCGTCCACAATCCCGGCGCGCGGTCCACCTCGACCTTCACTTCGGGCCCGACGGTGCGGCGGATAAGATCATCCATGCCCGATACGAGCTGGTTGATGTCGGTGGGCTTGGGATCAAGCGTCTGCCTGCGGGAAAATGCGAGCAGTCGATGGGTGAGGGACGCCGCACGCTTGGCCGCCCCTTGAGCGACGTTCAAATAGCGGTCCACCTCGGTCATCTTGCCCTGGGCCAACCGGTTCGTCAGCAACTCCAGGCTGCCGGTAATGCCCGTGAGCAGATTATTGAAGTCATGGGCGAGCCCGCCGGTGAGTTGACCGACCGCTTCCATCTTCTGGGATTGCCGCAACGTCGCCTCGGCCTCCAGCAGCTGCGCCGTGCGGGCCCGCACCTGTTCTTCCAGCGTCGCGTTCAGGTCAGCCAAGGCCTTTTCGGAGCTCTTCTGATCCTCGATATCTGTGCTGGTTCCAATCCAGAAGGCGATCGCGCCATCGACGCCCAGGATCGGGACGGCCCGGGTGATGTGCCAGCGAAACATGCCGTCATGGCGGCGGATCCGGTATTCCGTCTCATAAGGCTCGCCCGTCGCCAGAGCCTCTAGCCAGGACCGGGTGGCCTGGTCGACATCGTCGGGATGAACAGGGGCCCAGCCGTCGGGCTTCATCGCTTCCGCCGGAATACCCGAATATTCGCTGACCCGTGCGTTGAACCAGTCGATTTGCCCGTCCGGCAAGGACGTCCACACCATGCTGGGCATGGTCTGGGCGAAGCTTTCGAACTTGGCTGCGGTCTTGATGACCGTCTCTTCCGCCCGCTTACGCTCGGTGATGTCCGCCACTGTACCGAGCAGTCGAACGACCTTGCCGTCTCCGCCGCGCTGCGGCCGGCCGCGCACCTTCAGCCAGCCTGGGACCCCGTCCGCCCGTATCATTGGGCATTCGACGTCCCAGTCCAGGCCATGCTCCACCGCCGCGCGAAAACCCGCCTCGACCCGCTCGCGATCGGCCTCTGGAATATGGCTCTTGAACCGCTCATAGCTCCAGTCGCCCACGGGTTCGTCATAGCCAAAAATGGCGTCATGCCGGGCCGAGCGGACGGTCTTCTTTGTGATCGCGTCGTATTCCCAAGGGCCAAGGCCGGAACACTCCAGGGCCAGCCGCAGCCGTTCCTCGCTTTCGCGAAGCTTCGTTTCGGCCCGACCCCGTTCGGCCGCGTCCCAAATCCGGGCGGCCACGTCTTCTATCAGCGCGATATCCACCGGCTGCCAGGCGTAGGGTTTGAAATGGCTGACATAGAGGGAGCCCGTGAAGCGGCCATTCCGGATCAGCGGCACAGAGACGTGGGCGCGCGTTCCAAGTTCGAGGCCGAACGCGCGGGCGCCTTGATCGTCCGTCTGCACATCCTCGTAAACCAACGTCCGCCCCTGCCGCATCTCTCGCTCGTGGCGAGCCCCGAACGTCGCGAGGGGAAACAGGCCATTCACCGGCGGAGCGCCATCGACATAGCCGTTCGTGATCAGCACCGTTTCGTCGTCGGGCTGCATCTCGCTGTAGCCGATCCGCGCCGCGCCCAAATGGCGGCCGAGAAGCGTCGCCGCCGTGGTCAATATTTCCGCCGGCTCGCTCAAAGCCCGCAAGGCGTCCTGGAGACGGAACAGAAACGCCTGCCGCGTCTCGGCGATGCGACGTTCGGTGACGTCCATGGCGACGGCGACCGCAGCGACGATCTCGCCCATCTCGCCGTGGACCGGCCCGGCGTACATCTCCAGGTCGATCACCCTGCCGTCGCCGCGCGAGAACATCATCGGCTCCGCCTGCACCGTCTCGCCGTGAAACAGCGCGCGCCGGCTGGGATATTCAGACAGATCGTAAGCCGAGCCGTCCTTATGCAAAGCCCACCCCCGCAGAGTGGCCTTCGCTCTCTCCATATCCGTGTCCGGCTGCCCTAGCACCTCATCCAGCAGCCGGCTCTTAAACGTCACGCGTCCGTCCGGGGCCTCGACGATAAACATCGCGGCTGGGATTTGCAGCAGCACGGCTCTAAGGCGCTGCTCGCTTTCGCGCAGCGCCGCCTGGGCGCGCTGGAGCTCGCCCGCGTCCTGCCACGCCATCACGGCGCCGGTCACCCGACCGTCGGCGTCACGGATCGGGCCTGAGTTGCAGACGACGGTCAACAACTCGCCATCGCTGCGCCGGACGAGCAATGTCTCGTTGATCTTCACCTCGCCCGTCCGCATTGCGCGGGCTAGCGGGCGTTCTTCGGGAGACAGCCGGACATCGCTGCCGGGTCGATAAACTTGCCATACGTCGGTATGCGTCAGGGCGCTGTGTCCCGTCAGTTCGTCAGCGCGGCGCCCCAGCAAGGCGAGGCCTTCCCGGCTGATGCGATCGATGTTGACCTCCGGCCCACTGGTGATGGTGATCCCTTGGGGGATGTAGTCCAAAAGCGCATCCAGCGTGTCCTGAGCTGCATGGGCCTTGGCCCGGGCCATCTCATGGTGCGTGACGTCGGTCGCCGTCACGAGCACGGCGCCCGCCATGGGCCCGGCCACGTCCAACGGACTGTAGGACACGTCCCACCAGACCCGCTGGTCTTCATCGCCGCCTGGGACAGCGCGGACCTGCGACGGAGTCTTGGCGCGCACGCGTGCGGGATCGATGACCGGCAACGCTGCGGTGGCCGAGCCGCCGGTCAGCTCACCGGGCAAGCCCCGCGCCGCCCGATGCGCGGCGACGTTGGCATAGATAATTCGAAGGTCGGACGCCGCCACGACCACCATGACAGCGGGTGAATGCTCTGCGATCTGGCGAAATAGATCCGCCGAAAGGTCGCCGTAAGGCTTCGGCAGGGTTAAGCCACTCAAACGCGATGAAGTATCTTCAATACTCATGTTAGAGACCATAACATGAGATGCGCTAAGTTTGCAGGCGCGCTATTTGGGTGCAGCGGCTTCGTCTGACCTGCGGGCGGCGGTTGAAATCATGTCCGTTCGAGCACCCTGAGCGTGAAGGCGTACTCATCGTCTAGACCTGCGGGATGGTGTTCGCGCCTCAGTTCGCGCCAGCCGCCTTCGTCGAACGCGGGAAAGTAGGCGTCGCCCTCAACCTCGGCCTCGACCTCGGTCAGATACAGACGCCGGGCCTTGGGCAGGGCCAGAGCGAACAGGGCGGTCCCGCCGATGACGCAGACCTCCTCGGCCCCGTCCTCCTCGGCATGCTCGCGGCCGATATCGACGGCTTCCTGGAAGCGCTCACAGACCAGGGCGGTCTCGGGCGCGAAGGCGCCGTCGCGGGACAAAACGATGTTCAGGCGGCCGGGCAGGGGTTTCTTGGGCAGGCTGTCCCAGGTCTTGCGGCCCATGATCACCGGCTTGTCCCAGGTGGTCGCCTTGAACAGGGCCATGTCCGATTTCAGCCGCCAAGGCAGCTTGCCCTCACGCCCGATCACCCCGTTGCGGGCGCGGGCGACGACGAGGGCGAGGGGCAAGGTCATCGGGTGGTCCTGACTCGGCGAGGATGGCGTCTTTACCGCCGACCCCTTATTATAAGGCTATGCAACTGGCCCAACATATCATTGCGGACGCCGTCTACGGCGAAACCGATGGGGCTCGGCTGTAGCGGCCTATCGACGACGCAACGGAATGGGCTGTGCGTAGCTTTCTTCGCGAGGTTGAGCGTAGATAGTCCGTTGTCGAGACTGGCCGTCGTCGAGACTGTCCGTCGTCGAGACTGGCCGCCGTGAAAACGCGTTTCTTCTCGCTCGGCGATCTGGCGATCGCGATCTCAAACCGCAATCGGGGCGGCGATCTTGGGGTGGGCCTTGTAGCCCACAAGCTTCACATCGTCGTAGTCGAAGGCGAACAGATCGGTCTTATCCGCGAGCGACAGGGCAGGCGGGGGCAAGGGCGTGCGGGTGAGTTGCAGGCGCGCCTGGTCGAGGTGGTTGAGGTAGAGGTGCGCATCGCCGAGCGTATGGACGAACTCGCCGGGCTGAAGGCCGACCGCCTTCGCCACCATCAGGGTCAAAAGCGCGTAGCTGGCGATATTGAAGGGCACGCCCAGGAAGACGTCGGCGGAGCGCTGATAGAGCTGGCAGGATAGCCGGCCCTCGGCCACGAAGAATTGGAACAGGCAGTGGCAGGGCGGCAGCGCCATGTCCTCGACCTCCGCCGGGTTCCAGGCGCTGACGATGTGGCGGCGGCTATTGGGGTTGGTCTTCAGGCCCTGGAGCAGGTTGGCGATCTGATCGATGCTGCGGCCATCGGGGGCCGCCCAGGATCGCCATTGCTTGCCATAGACTGGGCCGAGCTCGCCGGCGTCGTCCGCCCATTCGTCCCAGATGCTGACCCCGCGCGCCTGTAGCCAACGCACATTGGTGTCGCCGCGCAGGAACCAAAGCAGCTCCAAGACGATCGACTTGAAATGCAGGGTCTTGGTGGTGAGAAGTGGAAAGCCGCGCGCCAGGTCGAACCGCATCTGGCGGCCGAAAACGCCCAGCGTGCCCGTTCCAGTTCTGTCCTCACGCTTGACGCCGGACGCCAGGATATCGGCGAGCAGGTCCAGATAGGGCTGTTCCAGATGGGGCGTGGCGCCGTCGGCCTGTTCGGGCGCCAAGGGGAGGCGGGCGGCGACATCGAGGGCGGTCGTCATCATCATCTTCATCCTCCGCCTTGAAGGGACAGCTTTTGGCGATTCGGCCCATCTCAGAACAATGTAAAGCGTTGCGGGACGATCGGGCGCGGGGCTCCGCTTGCCGACGCTGCAGCTTTCGCTTAACGGTTCGGCCCTCCAAGGGCTGTCGCAGACACTTACATGAGCATCTTTAGATGAGTTTGGCCTTCATTTTTCCAGGCCAGGGCAGCCAGGTCGTGGGTATGGGCGCCGATCTGGCCGAGGCCTTCGGGTGCGCACGGGAGGTGTTCGACGCTGTTGATGACGCGCTGGGCCAGCATCTGACCCGGCTTATGATCGAAGGGCCGGAGGATGAGCTGCGGCTGACCGAGAACGCTCAGCCGGCGATCATGGCGGTCAGCTTGGCGGTCGCCAGAACGCTGGATGTGGAGTTCAACATCGGTATCGATGGCGTGGCGTTCGCCGCTGGCCATTCGCTCGGCGAGTATTCGGCGCTGGCCGCCGCCGGCGCGCTCGACTTGGGCGTCGCCGCCAAGCTGTTGAAGCTGCGCGGCCAGGCCATGCAAAGAGCGGTTCCGGTGGGTCTTGGGGCCATGGCCTCGCTGATCGGCCCCAAGGTCGATGTCGCCTTGGCGGAACAGGCGGCGGCGGCCGGCGCGGAGATCGGGGTCTGCGTGGTCGCCAACGACAACAACCAGGGTAATGTGGTGATCTCCGGCGAAAAAGCCGCAGTAGATCGCGCCATCGAGGCGGCCAAAGCCTTAGGCGCCCGCGCGGTCCCCCTCAACGTCTCGGCGCCGTTCCATTGTCCGCTGATGGCGCCGGCCGCCGAGGCGATGGCGACGGCTCTTGCTCAGACTGAGATCTTGGCCCCCGGCGCCCCGATCGTCTCTAACATCACCGCCCGGTCCGTCAGCGACCCCGACGAGATTCGCGCGCTTCTGGTGCAGCAGGTCACGGGCAGGGTGCGCTGGCGGGAAAGCATCTTGTGGATGGCCCAGGAGGGGGGCGTGAGCCGCTTCTGCGAACTGGGGGCGGGCAAGGTGCTGACGGGGATGGCCAAGCGCATCTCGCCCGAGACCGAGGCCCTGGCGCTCAACACGCCGTCGGAGTTGGAAGCCTTCGCGCAGACGCTCTAAGGACGCGCCAATCAATAAATGCAGCTTCCGCCCCCGCCTGTCCTCGCGAAGGCGCATAGTCGCTAAGATAGGGCTAAAAATGTTTCCTTCTTCCGTCTTGCCCGGAAGGCCGGGCGCCGGGGCGAGCGGATATCAATTTAACGCCAGAAAGACCCTTTCATGTTTGATCTGACGGACAAGTGCGCGTTGGTGACCGGCGCCTCAGGCGGCATCGGCGGCGCGATCGCGCGCGCGCTCCATGCGCAAGGGGCCAGCGTGGTGCTCTCGGGCACGCGCGAAGCGGCGTTGACGACCCTGGCCGAGGAGCTGGGCGAGCGCGTCTTTACGGTCGCTGTCGATCTGTCTGATCCGGCCTCAGTGGACGGACTGGTCGCCCAGGCCGAAGCCAAAGCCGGCGCGGGCGTCGATATCCTGGTCTCCAACGCCGGCCTGACCCGCGACAATCTGCTGTTGCGTATGAAGGACGAAGAGTGGTCCCTGGTGCAGCAGGTTAATCTGGAAGCCTACTTCCGCCTCTCCCGCGCCGCCCTGAAGGGGATGATGAAGCGCCGCTGGGGCCGAATCCTCGGCATCACCTCCGTCGTCGGCGTGACCGGCAATCCGGGGCAGGCCAACTACGCCGCCTCCAAGGCCGGGATGATCGGCTTCTCGAAGTCGCTCGCTCAGGAAGTGGCCAGCCGCAATGTGACGGTGAACTGCATCGCGCCAGGCTTTATCGCCAGTCCCATGACCGATGCGCTGAACGAGGCTCAGCGCGGCGCCATCTTGGGGCGAATTCCGGCCGCGCGGTTGGGGGAGGGGGTCGACATCGCCGCCGCCTGCGTCTATCTCGCCAGTCGCGAGGCGGCGTACGTGACCGGCCAGACCATCCACGTCAACGGCGGCATGGCCATGATCTAGCTGTGTTTCGGCCTTTTGCGAGGCGCTAGTGTCCCCGTGGGGAGTGTGCTACGCCTCGCGCGATTGGAACGCATCCGATGTATTGATCGGTATGCGGTCTGCGGTGTAACCGGTTGTAGACCTGCCTTGCGTCTTCGACGTCGGCCGCCTGCAAAACCAACTTACTAGAGAGAGGGGCTAGCCCTTATGTCCACCGACGTCCTCGAACGCGTGCGTAAGATTGTCATTGAGCACCTGGACGCTGATCCTGAGAAGGTGACCGAAAAGGCCAGCTTCATCGACGATCTCGGCGCCGACAGCCTCGACAACGTGGAGCTGGTCATGGCGTTCGAAGAGGAATTCGATATCGAAATCCCCGACGACGCCGCCGAGCATATCCAGACCGTGGGCGACGCGGTTAAGTTCATTTCGGAACGCCTTGGTCAGTAGCGTCTGGGGTCGGTAAAGCCTCCGCATCCGTGCGGCGCTTAACCGTCAGGCTCTCGTGACTTTGGTCTCGTGACGCCTGGACGGCGCAAAGCGTCGTACTGGGGGCTTGAGAACAGGCGAAACAGAATGCGTCGTGTCGTCATCACAGGTTTAGGTCTTGTCACGCCCCTTGGCTGGGGCGTCGACGTGAGCTGGCGTGGGATTTTGGCCGGAAAATCCGGTGCAGGACCGATCACAGCCTTTGATGCGACCGACTATGCCTGCAAGATCGCATGCGAGGTGCCGCGCATCGACGGGCGCGGCGGCGGCGGCCCCGAGGTGGAAGGGTCGTTCGATCCCGACAAGGTGATGTCGCCCAAGGATCGCCGGCGCGTTGACGACTTCATCCTTTACGCGATCGCCGCCGCCGACGAGGCGGTGCGCGACGCCGGATGGACGCCGACGGACAAGACCGAGTGCGAACGCACCGGCGTGATTCTGGGCTCAGGGATCGGCGGCCTCAACAGCATCGCCGAAACCACCCTTGAGCTGGAAGCCAAGGGGCCGCGCCGGGTTAGCCCCTTCTTCATTCCCTCCGCCCTGATCAATTTGGCCTCGGGCCACGTCTCGATCCGCTATGGGTTCAAGGGGCCTAACCACTCCGTGGTGACGGCGTGCGCCACCGGCGCCCACGCCATCGGCGACGCCTTCCGCATGATTCGTTATGGCGACGCCGATGTGATGATCGCCGGCGGCGCCGAGGCGGCCGTGTGCAAGCTGGGGATCGCCGGGTTCGTGGCCTGCCGGGCCATGGCTACGGGCTTCAACGATAGGGCTGAAGCGGCGTCTCGCCCCTATGATCGCGACCGAGACGGTTTCGTCATGGGCGAGGGCGCAGGCGTGGTGGTGGTCGAGGCGTACGAACACGCCAAGGCCCGCGGCGCGAAAATCTACGCCGAAGTGAAAGGCTATGGCCTCTCCGGCGACGCCTTTCATATCACGGCCCCGTCTGAGGACGGCGACGGCGGCTTCCGCGCCATGACCATCGCCCTGAAGGACGCAGGGCTGACGCCGGCGGATATCGATTATGTCAACGCCCACGGCACCTCGACCATGGCGGACGGTATTGAGCTCGGCGCTGTCGAGCGGCTGATGGGCGATCACGCGGCCAACCTCGCGATGTCCTCCACCAAATCGATGACCGGGCACCTGCTTGGCGCGGCCGGGGCGATTGAGGCGATCTTCTCCCTGTTGGCGATCCGCGATCAGATTGCGCCGCCGACGATCAATTTGGACAACCCCTCTGTCGAAACCGCCATCGACCTCGTGCCCCACAAGGCCAAGCCGATGAAGATCGACGCCGCCATGTCCAACAGCTTCGGCTTTGGCGGCACCAACGCCTCCCTCGTGTTCCAGAAGGTTGGGTGAGGTGAGCCAGGGCCGGCGCCCCGCGCGCTCGCCCCAAAAGCGTGCGCCCCTTAAGCGCTTGTCCGGGGGACGTGGTCCCAGGGGCGGCGGCTCCGATCCGTCGGTCTTCGCCGGCGTGGGGGCGGCCGTCGGCGTGCTCTTGGCGACCGCCATCGCCCTTCTGGTCGTCGGCGTCGTGCTCTACAAGGCGCCTGGACCCAAGGCTCGGGCCGGCGGCGCCACCACCGTGATCTTCGCCAAGGGCGCCCACACCAGCGAGATCGCCGCAGATCTGGAGCGGGCGGGCGTGATCCGGTCCGGCGCCATCTTCATGGCGGCGGCGGAAGTCACCGGCGCGGCCAAGGCGCTGAAGGCCGGGGAGTACGCCTTTCCGTCCAAGGCGTCGTTGGCCGCCGTGCTCCACCGAATGCGGACGGGCGAGGTGGTGCATCACCGCGTCACCATCCCGGAGGGCGCGACGTCTCGCCAAGCCGTCGACATCTTGATGCATACCGACGTGCTCACCGGCGACATCCCAACCCCGCCCGAGGGGGCCTTGCTGCCTGAAACCTACGATGTCGTTCGCGGTGAAAGCCGCGCCGCCGTGCTGCAACGGATGATGGACGCCGACGACCGGTTGCTGGCCCAACTCTGGGCGACCCGGCGCAAGGGCCTGCCCTATACCAATATCGAGCAGGCGGTGATCCTGGCCTCGATCGTGGAGAAGGAGACCGCCCTCGATTCTGAGCGTCCCCGCGTGGCCGCCGTCTATCTCAACCGGCTGAGCCAGGGGATGAAGTTGGAGGCGGACCCGACCGTGATTTACGGCGTGAACGGCGGCGGACCCCTGGGGCACGGCCTGCGCGAGTCCGAGCTTCAGGCCAATACGCCGTACAACACCTATCTGAACCCCGGCCTGCCGCCGACCCCGATCGACAACCCTGGCCGCGCGTCCCTGGCCGCGGTGATGGACCCGCCCGTGACGAGCGATCTCTACTTTGTCGCCGACGGCACGGGTGGACATGCCTTCTCCAAGACCCTGGCCGAGCACGCGCAGAACGTTCAGCATTGGCGCCAGATCGAACAGCAGCGCGCCCAGGCTGAGGCGCAGGCCGGCGCCCCCTCGGGGGGCCGTCCTCATCCGATCAGCGCGCCCCCGCCGCCGATGGAGCACCGATGACGCCCCCCGCTCTCCAGCCGCGCAGAGCCGGCCATGTCG
>Ga0209611_10013801_pt1 | contig 10985 bp, 7 predicted proteins | sample S1TSphgellanicum_3_FD_187693 | JGI IMG/M metagenome (GOLD analysis project Ga0209611, IMG submission 187693) | Host-associated microbial communities from peat moss isolated from Minnesota, USA - S1T2_Fc - Sphagnum magellanicum MG (SPAdes) (version 2) | ecosystem: Host-associated > Plants > Peat...
CTAAACCTATTTACCATGAAAATTTTATGTTAAGTTAACATTCACTTAATGTTAAACAATTCACCCATTTAGCCATTGGGTGCCACCTAAGATGCCACCTAGATTTTCACTTAACACTAACTTAACATTAAGTGTGAATGCACCTTAAGTATGGCAACACCATATTAGAGGGCCATAGTGTATATACACTTTGAGCCTTTTTCCCACTTTCTCCTTCTTTTTGTGTCTTTCCCTTCATTGCATAGTACACTTGCATTGAACCTACTAGAGTTAAATTTCCATTAAACCCTAAACCCATAGTAAACGGCCAAACCGTTTGTGTAGATAAAATTATGCCTTGTAACATTCCTTCCTTCCTTCCTTCCTAATACACTAGGAATATATCTGACTAGGTCTTTACTTTTGTGAACATTTTTGGGGGAATAGTTTGTCGGGCCTAGCTCCTCGGGCATTCATTCATTACCCCTTCCAATGTATTTGGCATGCACGGTTATTATTTCGATGAATATCTCGCATCCAAAACATGAAAGATTTTACACCTGAGATTTAGGAAGGGCATAAGGTCCTTAGGCATAAGGTCCTTAGACACAAGGTCCTTTCACTCCTAAATAGTAGCCATAAGATCCCTCCTAACTCCTATTGCTTTGTGTGATCTTTGTATCTTTCAGGTACATGATAAGATTCATCTCTTACTTTTCATTGTGGGCTTTATTGAGTAAAGCCCATAGGTGTGAGGGTTGTTCCCAAAGTGTGGGGCCGGAATTGTCGACCAACTTGTCCTAGGCCCCTTATTTCTTATCCTATGACCCCACCCGAACAAACTTTTTTTCTTTTTGGGGGTGATTTATCGCATGTTTTTTTACCTTAGATAGTGCCATGCTTCGGCTACAAAAGATTTCAAGGAATTTTTTAAAAAACAAGCTTGAAATCACATGGCCATGATGAACATTTCATAATCACATTACTATATGAACTATTTCTTCATTAGGATGCCAATCATGCACTTTCCCCTTATATAAACCCATTCACAATTTCAAGCTCCATAATGTTTAATCTATCTCAAATTTTGTTCAAATTGGCAAGGTTCTTGTTTTGGATCGTGTGGAGGATGAAAGGTGTTTCTCAAGTTTGAAGTTACTTAAGTTGGGTTTTCAAAATAAACTAGGTTCTCATTCACCCATGATTGTTAGCATGTTTCAATAATAAATTTTCACCTTTTATGTGTTCTCATCCAAGGATGTAAAATTGAGTCCTAGTAGAGGAAAAAGAAGTGATATGATGATGTTTGTTGTGTTTTTGTATTCTTCAATTTTGATTCACATTCTATTTAATGAATCCTTAAGCTTTCATGATGATGTTAAGCCATTTTTTTTATTATCTTGCAAACTTAACTCTAAGTTTGGCCAACTATGGCAATGTGCCTTGGACATTTGCTCATGTTGACCTCTCGCATGGATGATATATTGGGTTCACATATCTCTAGCTTTCAAAGGCCACAATCCATGACGTTGTTCCTTGTGCTTTTATTCCATTGGATTTGTTGAATGTGTCAATAGTACTAAGTTCCAAGTACTTAATACTTTGTAGAACTCCAAAGTCATATTTTTTAAAAAATTAATCAAACTTGCAAGCCACTTTAGAGGTTGCAACTACTCCATACGTGAAAATCTCTTAACCATATATTCATTCTAACATTGTTACAACTTTGCAAGTTTAAATTATTTAATTTTGTAAGTCTTGATTGGTAAGTCTTACATCAAGCAAACATTGTGATCTTCATCCATTGTTTGTAAGTTTTTTTTGGCACGTAAGTTGATATTGGTTTGATGCTTGCTAAAAAGTACTAAGTGCCAAATTTTGCTTTGTGCAACTTGCAACATCAATTTGGCATGGAGTGAAAAGACCATCATCAAGTGCTAATGTCCATAGAGCTAAACAATACAAAAGACATGTTAATTTGTTGTTTTTTTTTTTTTTTTGGGTACAATTCTTTTTTGAGACACCAGCATCTTTTGGAAGAAAAATATCAATTTGTAGCTTTCATTTCTTTCGCCAAAAAAATAAATCCAATAGTCTTTTATGAATTTTCAAGAAAAACCCATAACCCCAAAAAGAAATTTTAAAATTTAAATCTTAAAAAATGATCTATCTCCTGCTACCTGGACTCAGCACATGGACTTGAGAGCATTTTGAGGATACAGAAACTTGCTTGCTTGTATAGCATTTGATACATGCAAGTTAGTCTTCAATGATTGTTGAAGACTAACTAATACTTATAAATAAATGGATCTGATGATTTTGTTTTTTTTTGTGTTTTTTTTGGGTGACCATCAATGATCATCACAAAGGTGGTGGGGTTCACTTGTGGTGTAGAGTTGTAGAGTGTTGAACTCTTGGAGGAGATCTTGAGAGAGTAGTGTTTTGTGGGTCCTGCCAAGTCCTGACTCTCTCTCCTCATCACATTCTAAGAAGTGGGTGAGTGAGAAACAACATTCTTTTTGCTTTGTAATGTAAGGTTGATATGAGATAGCTCCTCTCATACAATTGACTTCCCATGCAATTCTCTTCCAATTTGTGTAAAGATTGTTGCCAAGAATTTTTTTTAGTATTAGCCGAGGCTACGTATGTTATATATAATGCAAATAATCTTCCATAACAAAGGGGAAAGGTTTGGGTTCCAAGTGTGTTCTTAGTTCTTACATTTTGAAGTGGAGTTCTTACATATTCTATTTTCTTAACTGTTCCTTTCTCTTTTGACATCTTTTCATTTTAAAAAGATGCATTAAAAGATACAATTTTCTTCCCCATGTTTATGTCATGTGTAACACCCTCAAATGAGATGATGGAGGAAGGCATTACCAGAAAGTGTCATCACTTGGCTATTGCATCATAGACAAGCTCTTATTCTCTAGTAATGCCCTTTGTCCTTGAGCATTACCCAACACATAATATCCTCAACAGTCTGCCATTGATCTCTTACAGTTTGTAACATTACTCCTTCTGATAAAAACAAATTTATGTTTCTTGAGGTTGCAGAATTCCTCTGAACAAGTCCTTTGCTTTTGCTACACCATCTCAGCCTAGTAGCCTAGTTGGCATCTTGAAAGCAGGAAGGGTTTAGGGTTTACGAGAGTTTAGGGTTTGGAGCCCTAATTCCCTTGCACACAAAAACCTAGCTTATTTTTAGTGTATTAGGACATCACATTACATTAGGGTTTGGAGCCCTAATTCCCTTGGACACAAAAACCTAGCTTATTTTTAGTGTATTAGGACATCACATTACATTAGGGTTTGGAGCCCTAATTCTCTTGGACCCAAAAACCTAGCTTATTTTTAGTGCATTAGGACATCACATTACATTAGGGATTGGAGCCCTAATTCCCTTGTACGTAAAAACCTAGCTTATTTTTAGTGTGTTAGTACATCACATTACATTAGGGTTTGGAGCCCTAATTCCCTTGGACTCAAAAACCTAGCTTATTTTTAGTGCATTAGGACATCACATTACATGAAGAGAAATTATGTCCGTTTCTCACACAAGCTTCACGATTTGGTAAAACTTGCATATACTCTCTCTCTCTCTCTCTCTCTCTCTCTCTCTCTCTCGGGGCTTGGCCAAAATCATAAAGCCCACCCACTTCCCGCCTTATTGTCACTGCGACAGAGCTACTAGGTAAGATCTGTACATGCAGTAAAACCCTTGAGAGCCAGCTTGGTTGGGTCATTGGGGTTTTTGCCTTGGGCTAAAACCCCGGAGCCTCAATCAATCATGTTCATAACAACCCCATGTGAACACATGAAAGAAATTGTCATTTTTCATAATAGGTTCCCGCGATGTGCATTTGGCACTTTCCCAAAAGTTCCTCTTTACAAATCACAACAGTTAAAAACTTGAACTCCTTTTTCTGACCCATGTATGTATGTCACCACCCCCGCAACTGGTGGCAATCATTAGGAAGGGCAAAAGAGGGAGTTGGGAGGGACGGAGGGACGGAGAGGAGTGTCAGATCTTCAGTTGAGAAAGTAGGTACCTATTTCGTAGAGGAAAATGCCAAAGGAAAAGACACCAAAGATGGCGGTGACTATCATCATACATTCTCATATATGTTATGTTTCGATGACTATCGTCATACATTTCATATATGTTATGTTTCGTTTGTTTGTTCAACACTTTTCTTATAGTGACAAGGACCATTGCATTCGATCCAAGTTTTGGAAGTTTTACCTTATCAGAACTGGTTTCTTTGGTGAATGTGTTTTTAGACTGTTTAGATTGGAATGGATGCCTTCCTTGTTAGTCTTGCCTACCAAGGCGAGGATATTGTGTTTGTTTAGATTTATTATAGAGTATATATATAGTAGCTTGATGGATTTTAGCCCCTAGGTAATAATAATAATAATAGGTCTAATTTTGACTTGAGGATTTTTTTGAAAGATGATATTTTGGCTTGTGTTGAAACTTGGGATTATTAGGTCATATAGTTATGATAATATCTTGAAGGATTTTGGTTTCTTTTAAGGGATTGTTTTGAAGATTAGGTATATTTTTGCATGGTGAAATATTTGAGTTTTTCCATAATTCTTCTTTTGCCTTAAGAGTACTTTTCAATGTAAATGGGTGGCAAGGCCAGAGTGTGACACACCCCTTGTTTGGTGTGACCAAATGAATGATACCCTATGGTGGGAAACAGGACTTTTGAAGGAAACAGGTTAGTTGTTATGTAGCAAAGGGAAGTAGGTAGGTAGGTAGGTAGGTAGGAAATATCGGAATTTGCAGCTTAGGTGTAGGTGGGTTGTAAATGTTGCCTAGATAGGTAGGAAACATAAATCGAAATCTGCAGTGGTAGATATACAAGGCAGAATGTGTTCCCCAGGGTGGTGTTCTGCAATACAAAATCATGTTGTTGCAAAAAGGCTTGCCAAAGGGGGGAGAGTGATAAATGAGATTCAAGCAAAGGAGGAGAGTCCATTCAATGAAGGAAATCATCATCATACAAGCAATTAGAAAAGGGTGGGTTGTTATGAAGATATATGAAAATAATATATCGCAAGTTGTTAAGCTTCAAACCCTCTCGCCGTTCACTTACCAAGTGCATTGAAATAGCTTCAAAATGAATCGAAATATATTCAATCTTTAAATTCAACCCTTGTTCCTTCCTTCTTAAAGTGAACAAATGGAAGATGATGCATTCTTAATGCGTATTTGTGCCTTTGGGAAGGTTTCAAAAAATGGAGATGTATTTCGCTTTTCAAAACGGTCCTCGGGTACCTCCATATGGCCTATATTTCAGGAATGCAATGCTTGGCCTAGCCAATTCCGCAAGGTCTAGATTGGGTATATAATTTTCAGGGTATATATCCTTGTACATAATAAAGCATCAACAAAAAAATTTCAATTTTTTTTCATTTTCTTCCCATAATACCATACCCGTCGGGTATATGGGGAAATAAAAAATGGGGAAAAGGGGTGTGGGGGGGGGGGGGGGGGGGGGGGGGGGGGGGCGCTATTATTTTGTCTTTCAAAATGCCTCACCCTTTGTGGAGGACAGATTCTGCTTGATAAAAAAATTCTGCTGGTGCTTTAGGGTTTGGCAAAAGGGGTTTTATCATAGAATACCCAATGCCCATCTAGGCCTTGTGGAATTGGCTAGGGCCAACCGATTCCACAATTTAATTCGCTGGTCACGTAACTCAATTGCCGAGCCTAATCCCAAAGCTTAAAGGGTGAAAACTGGTGAATCCCAAGGGTAAAAAAACGAGGTTAGTCCGGAGTGTAAAAAATAAGGTGTCGCGTAATTAGGGTTTTGAATGAATTAGGGTTTTTTAGGGTTCGAAGCTTTCGCTCGGGAAGCAAGCTCTCGCTTGGTCGCTCGCTCGGGGTGATCAGCAAGCTCGTGAATCTGCGCAATTGAGAGCGAGAATTCGGCGCAATTGCAGCACACAACGAAGAATAAGGATGCGACATTAGTTGCAGAAGCTCTCTGCAGAATCTGAAGCTGCGGTTAGTAGCATGCGATCTGAATTTTCTGGTCCAACAAACTCAGTAGCCTTACCGGAAGATATGAAGCTGGAGGAGACAGTGGTGGTTTCGGCACAAGAGGAGGAGGAGGAGGAGGAGGAGAAGAAGAAGAAGAATGTGCTTGTTGCATCGAGCTTGCAGTCGGAGAATGGGAACAATGTGGTAGCAGTAATAAATCCTAAACCTGCGGCTTATAACCTAGACGAGATAGCCTCAAATCTTCACGAGACGGCTACGAAAGCTTTGGAACAGACAGAAACAGTGAGGAATGGTGCTACTGCTCAAACTTTAATCGTCGAGGATGTGGCTCATATTGTGCTTGACCAGAACAACAACAACAAGAACGATGATGCCTCAAGTTCATCCAGGGATTATCTTGTAGGAGTTATTCAAAAAGTTGCTGATTACGCAGAGCAAGCCGGCCAGTCGAAAGCAGCAGCTCTGACTGAAGGTGATGATATCGTCGTCACCAGTACTTCTCCGAATCATGTCGATCAGTCGTCAACTGTTAGTTCCATATCCATTTCCAAGTTCTTTTGCTCTCGTTGAGGATCTCAGTTTTGCTTCTCTCGTATTCCTTTTGCAAAATTCTTTTGTTCTCAAGATCTGTTGCTAGAATTTCCATGGCTCTCTCTTCCCCCATCTCTTGTCCCAGACGTGAGGTATTTACACTACACTTACACTGAAGGAACAACGATTAGGGTTTGGAATTGTGAATGACATCGTGCAGTTGGTGAAGGTCACGACGTCTGGAATGCACTGCGTGTAAACTGAAGGAACCATTGGGGTTTGGAATTGTGAATGAGATCACTCGGTTGGTGAAGGTCATGACATCTGGAATACGCCACACTTCCAACAACCATTAGGGTTTGGAATTGTGAGTGAGAGTGCTTGGTGGTGAAGGACCTTGATGTCTGCTTCACAGACATCTCATGATTACAATTGTGGAGCTTTTCAAAGTTCTTCATGCTAATGACTTATGTATTTTTTGTGTGCCAGGGTTCTGTGGGCTTGAGCACCTACTTGTCTCTTTTTGTTGTCTGGTGTATATCACTGTGCAGCTCAGCTGTTGGAAGCAAGGATCTCCCCCCTCCAACCCTAAAGCTTGCTGCAGAGGAAGTGTCTGCAGTGCTCCACTCTGCTGAACCATCCAAGTCCTAAAATGGGAGAATGAAAAGGAGGAGGATGACGACTATAGAGTCATGAAAGGTATGGATGGCAATCTTTAGGATTCCTCTCAATGGCAAAGAGAGAAGTCAGGAGGAGGTATGCTTCAGCTTTGTTGAATGTAACATATGATAGTTCTGTCCAACATGCATATATATTGTTGTTGCTGCTGCTGATGGTGACAAGCATCAAGCCAATAGCCCCAAGTTGTGGGGACTCACAGCCAAGCATGTTGCAAGTGGTTGTGGGATCAATTCACATCTGGAAGGAGGCTCTGGCCGCCCTAAGGGTAGAGAGACACTGGCACACTCAGTTGGCAAAATCTGCATCATTGTTTTTCCTATGATGGTGTCTATTAGCATACCAGGCTATTAGTTCACTCTATATTTTCATGTTTCTCTTTATGGTAGATTAGGAGATATATTGGTTGTTTTAGTGTGTTCTGGCTCATTTATAGACAATTACTCTAGCAAATCTTGTAAATCTGTGAGAATGAGTAAACTGTGCGTAGTTCACTTTATACTTAGGTACTAGATTTTCTCTTTGGGATAGGTTAGGAGCCATTGATTATTTTAGTGCCCTTTTGGCTCACTACAGAGAATTACTGTAATGAAACTACTAAATGTCTGAGAATGATAGAATTGTGTTTAGATTGCCTGTTTTGTGTGGGTCTTGTGCAATTACAGTCACAATTCTTCCCAGTTTGTGGGGTTTACTTTCTGTAATTCCCTTCATCTGAAAACAGTGTGTTTGTTTGAACCATCATTCATGAATTAGTAGTAGATGTCCTTGTCATTTTCTCAAGGATGTAAATCTGATCATTGTTGAACAGAGATTGAGACTTTTGAATAGCTCTTTGCAAGAATGTGCAGACACAAAAGCTACTTACCAACCCTAAGAAAAATGTAAAATTTTGGATTTTCCTTCTGGTTGGAGGTGGTATAATTGGGAGCTTCTTCTGAATGCCATAGTTTTTTTTTTGGGTCTGAATTTGAAGTGGGCTTTTGCTGATTGTGGCAGAAGGTCTCTTTGTTAGTCAGCTATCTGCATTACCCTTTGTGACATGAAGTGCTTAGCTCAGAGGTCACAAAAAAGATTTTGTTACAGCTTTGCTTCCGTGAACTTCATTGTTGCACAATTCTTCACACTTGCTTTTGTTGTGATTAGTTTAGGGCATCAAAATTGTTAATGATACTTGTTTGTCTTTCTTCCTGCTAAAATTATGTTCCACTTGTAAAAATGCATTGGATTTGGGGTTAAAGTTGTTGGGAATTCACATGTGAAGCTTTAGGACAAATTGGGTCTTCCAAGTTGTCGATTTTGTTTAGGAGTTATGAAATTCACATCATGAAGTTTGGAGTTTGTGAATCCACAGCTGTCTTCCACTCTGTCCTGTTTTGTTTGTTCCTTCGTTCCAATCTACTACATGTTAAAGTCCCTAATATTGATTTCTTTTTTTTTTTCCCTTATTTTTGGTGTTTTTTTGCTTTTTTTGGAAGCAAACAACTTGATCCTTTTGCAAGTTGCAATTGACAATTGGATGCGAGCAGATCTGGTATGGGCATGAATGTGGTGATCAATGGATGGATAGTGCAATGGCCCATTTTGTGTATCATAAAAATAGGTGGACTTCTATAGTACCCAAAGTACCTTTGCAACTTCAACATATACCAGTCCAATAACTAATTGATTTTCTAATTTACATTTCAACAAATAGAATATTCCTGAAGGTTCAATACTTTTGTTGACCAAAAATTGTTTCTTGAAAAAAAAATTGTGAAAATTTCAACATTTCAGAAGATAATATAATTAGTGTAAAAAAGCTGACAAGATACTAGTTACTATGGTAGTGGTTTTTGGGAAGGTATTCACAAAAGCTAGAACTTAATTTAAATGCAATGCTTTTCAAAGAATAATCCACTTCATTAAGAAAGTTTGCAACCAATTGTTTCCAGATGCAACTTCAACAAAATGAAATCAGTGCATTTGCATGCAGGTGTCACCAATCTTTTTTTGGTTTTTTTGTTTTCCTGGTTCAATCTTTGAGCATCAGTAGCAATCATCCCAGAAAACATTTAGCAATAATTGGTGACAAGTTTTAAGAAAACTTGTCAAAACTGTTTTAAAACTGGCAAAAGAACTACCCAAAAACTAATAACTACGTGGTGAAATGTGGTGAAATTTCTCCCCAAAAACATTTTCTCCAAAATCAGAGGCAAATTGAAGCTCAAGTTTTGCTATGCAAATATTATTCAGTGCAAAAACTTGTCACATAACCACATTCAAGTTGAAGCTGAAGTGTGCTACACATTCAATGCAAAAAGCCATCAAATATGTGTTTTCTTCTGTCTGTCTAGATGTTCGTTGTGTGTACAAATGTGAAGTGCTGTATGACAAGTCAAGTCCTCAGGTTTGCATACTCTTTCACCACTTGAAATTATGGTGTTTCCAATGTGTTTTCCTCACTCCATCTAAAAGGCCATAATTTCAGCATTATTATACTCTTACACCAGAAAGCTCTGTGATTGTGCAAACCTCAAATTTTCTTTCAAGTTGGATCATGTCTTGTTCTCCTTCACTTCTCATTCACTTGCCTCATGAATCATATTCTTTGCAAGTAAGAAGATTTCTCATCCACTTGCCTCATGAATCATATCCTTCCTGCCCAAGAAAGAAGATTTTCATGATTCTTTGGAGCAAGGTGGTGTTCAATGGTTGAAGGCATCCAGTTCAAGTGATTTGCATATAAACACAAGTCACACATCAAATTTTGCAGACAAAAATATCTTCTTTTGTCAACTGGCCACTGAAATGCAAGGAGCAAGGGAAACAGACACTACTAGAGACCAATGTTTTCAATTCTTTTTTTGTCAAAGTTACAAAACTTGGTAAAAGTTTCTTTCAAGAGAGTGAAGTAAATGTACAAGCATTTTTGGCAGGGGAATTTTTCTCAAAGTCTGGTTCTCTTCAAGAGAACACATCCTCCCTGTCACCCTCAGTGGTCTCATTCTCCTCCATATTACTGAACTCCAAGAAATGAGTTGGTCTATGATCTTCATGATAAAACTCCCGGGGAGTGGCAAGCTTGATTCCATACTTCATGCCGACAGAATGCTTGACACCCATAAAATTGTAATTCCATGGACCATTATCTGGAACCTGTAAGAGCACATCCATAGAAGAGATTATAACCAAGTAGTTTGCAGCGAAAGCATGAAGCTACCACATCATGAGAACAACTAAAATAGGCTCATACATGTACAAGAAGATAGTAAAGAAGCAAATTCTTCAAGAACACAGTTCACAAATCTTAGGGATAGTAAACTGGCAAGTGCTATATGCCAAAAGAGGAATCAAGCATTTGGCTTACCATGTAGAAACCAAGGAAACGATCACTTAGAAGCATCTGGACTTTTTCATAGTGAGTTGGCAGATAGCCATGAGGGTTGCTCCCACTGTCCTTGTTGAGACGACCCCACTCATACCCACTAGGTGTCAGCTTGTAAGCTGTTAAAGAACAAGAGCCAGGTGTAAAGCTGCAGGTCAAGATGATACATTTCTCGCCATCCCACTGCTTGTTGTTCTCCAAGATCCTTGCATGGCTTGTTAGATCCTGAATTCCACAAACACCATGCATGCCACACATTAACCACAACTTCCTTATTTCAAACCTACTGGAAACAATCACAGGAATGTTGACAAGTGCACTCAGCCTAAACTAGGTTAGAATGCAAGTTAGAATGCAAGTTTGAAGGACCCACATATAGATCACCATCCTTTGCATATTCGAAAGTTCAAA
>Ga0209611_10013803_pt1 | contig 10983 bp, 12 predicted proteins | sample S1TSphgellanicum_3_FD_187693 | JGI IMG/M metagenome (GOLD analysis project Ga0209611, IMG submission 187693) | Host-associated microbial communities from peat moss isolated from Minnesota, USA - S1T2_Fc - Sphagnum magellanicum MG (SPAdes) (version 2) | ecosystem: Host-associated > Plants > Peat...
TTGCCTGCACCTTTTCTTTTTTGTATCACTCACAGCTTTCGTGCTTAATCCCCAGTGAAGACCTACAGCGAAATGGTCCGAGATCATCTGAGAAAAACTGAGTTTCGAACAAGTTTCGGAACCCGTGCTAAATTTACTCAGATCCTGCTCCAATTTCTGAAGTGGTTCGAACTTATCTGAGTAGATACTGAATGTGTTAATATGGTGTACATACGTATCCGAGAACATCTGGAAATAAGCGAATGAATCTGGTATGGTCTGATATGGTCTAATAACCGCCTCCTGCCACCCTTCCCTGCCCCTCCTTCTGCCCCGTTCACCGCTCTCTGCTGTCTCCATAGCCCCCGCACCGCCAGGAACACTGTTGTCACGGCTACCGGTGCCATTCGCGGGATTCCCAGTCGTCTTGTTCGCGTTCTGTATCGAACAGTAACTTGTTAGCTCACGAAAGAATTGCGACGAGATAACATTACGAACCTTCTTCAATTTTCTTGCTTGTGTCTCATATATCTGCGTGAAATTCAGAGTAAGTGCAAAACCAAAGAACCGCGTAAACGTACGTCTTTCGTTGTCTTCGGAACATCCTTCCATACTGCAGTGAATTCGGCGGTGGTGACTTCGTGAGTTTTGAGATACTCCGCAGCGAATAAGTTTCTGGGACTAGTCAGCATACTGGAGAAACAAGTATGGTAATGCAGACGTACCGTCCTGTAATTGCACAGCTGGCTTCTGATACCATCGGTTGTTGCTTCTTCGGAACAGGCTTCGCTTTCACGGTACTGGTAAACGGCACTGAAGGAGGTGGAACTGTTTGAGGAACTGAATGAGACGCGCTAGAGGCGAAAGAATCGAATGATGAGCGCAGCTAATTGAAAATTGTACGAAAAGCACTAGTTGAATTCGAGGCAATATCAGGTGATGGTGTAGTGCCGGAGCCTGAAGCAATAGGCATGGTCAGAGAGATGGGAAAAGTAGTAGTACTGTCGATCTTCAGATTTTTCTTGCGCTTCTTTTTTAAGGGAGGTTCAACGTTGTTTGGGGAGGGCCTCTTGCTGCGAAGAACTATATCAAAAACAAGAACATCAGATTATGCGTCGTTTCAGGAGTCTAGTACACACCTTTGATAGACGATCTTCCTTCAACGCATGGCGCTGCCTGGTCCATCTCGAAACAGGTCGGTTAGATCCTTTGCAAACAGAGCATTGGCAGGGCTTTTTTCCATCCTCTGATTCTGGCCCAGATTCTGAGCTGGAACTTTCGTCTACGTCCATTGAATGAGAGGAAAAGAAAAAGAGATGACCGCGTTGAAGAAAGGAAGCGACTAGCAAAACACGTCGCGTGTACACACAAGTGAGATCTAGTGAGATTTTAAAGGCAATTATATCGCACGATCGATAGACTAAGACAGACAAGAACGTCGTTGAACGACGTTGTTGTAGAAATATGACAGAGTGAATCATCGATTCACTCATGAACAAACAACTAACGGCAGCTCGCTCCGATTCATCCATTTTATTTTCGGACACTTTCGGATTGACCCGTATTTTCTCGGACCAACTCAGTGTGGGTTTTCACTGGGCTTAATCACTCACAGCTTTCATTTGGGTTGAGTCTCATTACATGTCACCAGTGACTGCTGGCGCGGTGGGGTAATGGTTAGCCCGGGGAGCAACTGTAGCTCTGCCGCATATGCATCTCGTTCTGATCCCAGACGCAAATTCGAATCTTGCCCGCACCCTTTCATTTTTGTATCACTCACAGCTTTCATTTGGGTTGAGTCTCATTACATGTCACCAGTGACTGTTGGCGCGGTGGGGTAGTGGTTAGCCCGGGGACTAACTGTAGTTCCGCAGCGCACGCGTCTAGTTCTGATCCCAGACGCAAGTTCGAATCTTGCCCGCACCTTCTCATTTTTGGATCACTCACAGCTTTCGTGCTTAATTACTCACAGCTTTCTTTTGGGTTGAGTCTCATTACATGTCACCAGTGACTGCTGGCGCGGTGGGGTAATGGTTAGCCCGGGGACCAACTGTAGCTCTGCCGCATATGCATCTCGTTCTGATCCCAGCCGCAAATTCGAATCTTGCCCGCACCCTTTTATTTTTGTATCACTCACAGCTTTCATTTGGGTTGAGTCTCATTACATGTCACCAGTGACTGTTGGCGCGGTGGGGTAGTGGTTAGCCCGGGGACCAACTATCTCTGCAGCACACGCGTCTAGTTCTGATCCCAGACGCAAGTTCGAATCTTGCCCGCACCTTTTCATTTTTGTATCACCCACAGCTTTCGTGCTTAATTACTCACAGCTTTCATTTGGGTTGAGTCTCATTACATGTCACCAGTGACTGCTGGCGCGGTGGGGTAATGGTTAGCCCGGGGACCAACTGTAGTTCCGCAGCATATGCATCTAGCTCTGATCCCAGACGCAGGTTCGAATCTTGCCTGCACCCTTTCATTTTTGTATCACTCACAGCCTTCATGTTATGTACCTGGTTTACTTGGATCTCTAGTGTATGCTGTTGGGGGAGTGTTGTAGTGGTTAGCTCGGGGAGAAAACATTGAAAATTTGAATTTTCATTGTATTCGACAGTGTTTGTTCTGGTTGTCTCAGGAATTTTCCTCTCCCTGAACCAACTCGAATTTTTGCTCATTCGGAGTGCGATACATGCGTCACCTGCTCGTTGCAAGGATGCTTGCTCGTGTTTGGTTTCAACTGCCGGTACCATGTGCCGCCGTAGCTGAGAATTTTGTAAGCCCTTCTACCTTATGCGACTGCTCACTGCCCCACTTTTTCACAACTTGTTATATTATGTATAAAATTCAAGATTGGTGAGCTAGTCTTAGTCTCATATCATGTGAGCAAATGTGGAGCTCTTGGGATCAATATTATTAAATAAAACGTGTTAAGAATATAGTGATACAACAAAAAATGTCCATCCTATCTACGAACTTTACGCATGCCCCAATCCCAGTAGCCTATTTTCAGCGCATTCATCATATTCTGTGGAAAGCTTTTCCCAATTTTTGCAAATCAGTATCCACATCACTTGTGGCGGAGCTAGCAGAGCTGTGTCTGGAATGACCTGCAACCAATGTCTTGCATGCAGCAAGCAACTCATTTCGGAGTTCAAGCAAAATACTGTCAGGGATCCCAGGGGGAGGAAGCCAAGGATAGAAGGTACCATGAGTACCTGGTAGTACGAATTTGAATCCTCTTGACTTGTACTTATGATGGAGTGACCAACATAATTGGCAGCATTTCTTGCTAACACCAATGGGCCAATCCTGCTGTGTATTATCGCCCTAGAGCGGGAAATATGAGTCTGATGATAGTTAAACTTAATATGGAAGATTGGAAGTCCCACCTCTTTCGTAGTGATCCAGTCCATGAGCGCCGCTTCAGCATGAACCTTTGCATTCAAAGTTCGGTGAATGATGCTCTCAGCTTGCTGGCGCGTGTAAGGCTTGTCCAAGGGTGCCTGCAATTCTCGAAGCAAAGGCAACACTGCGTCGACATCAAATGCAGTAGATTGCAATACGTCCTTATGGTAGCAAAATCGGGAGAGACGAAATTTAACTAGTTTTCCGTCAACTCGTTGTCCGAAATATGTTGCTTTTCGGTGAATATGCCTGGCGGAGGTTTGCCATGCCAAGACAGTTTTCAGACCTTGTAGAAGACGCACAACTGCTTGTTGCGGGTTTTGGGCAAGGTTGAAAACTGGATAAATAGATGTAGCACATAGTCAAGAATGCTATGAGTGACGAGACTCACAGTCAGTGCTCTGGCTAGGCAACTCTAACTCATCGTCATCATCTTCATCATTTTCACTGATTGCGGTATTTGGTTCTATTGGACTCTGAACACGGTTATGATACTGTGCGAGCTCTGGAAAAGCATGAGCGCAACAATCAGAAGTGTAAAGACTCTCCAACTTACCAGCTTTAGCTAAAGCTTGAGCAACCCCATTAGCAGATAAAAGATATTTAAAGACATCCATCAGGCGTTCCAAAGTCACCATTATAGCAACTATACCGCTGACTGACTCAGCACTTGGTGAGTCTGTCCTAACCCTAGTATATTCCCCGTCGGATCCTTTGACCAACAGATATGACTGCAGTTGAGCCCAGGCGCTCTTGAACAATGCAAGCCATCGGGAGGCATTGTTAGAATTGACGAGATAAACATCTCCTGATTGAGTCGACTCCGGGGGCACGTAGCGCGCGAGTGTGTCATGGAAGGGCGAACTCCCACCTGGGAATCGGAAGGATTTCGATTCCAGATTGGGGTCTGGTAGGCGGTCGGAAATGATATCGAATGGTGATTTACCCCAGTTTGTGGAAAACAGTAGCACTCGCGAGCCAAGTTTTCGATAAGCGCGGTGATGAATGAAGAGTTGGAAAGGCAACAAATCGCTCGACTGGTCTGAACTTTCCGGGCGCCTTAGGGAGGCAATCACGTCAAACAAATCTTGAAGGTGCGCTCCGAAGGGAAAGTCACTGAGAGTCATGTAAGTCAGCCATTCAATAGATAGATGTAAACCCACTTGTTGCTTTGCACACTCTCTTTGTTTGATTCCTGCTCATCATCCCACATATCGAGTAGCTTCCTGCCATTCTCTGCTATTGGGATTATAACGTCCAAATGCACAATATCCTCTGCGCTCTTGGCAGACTGCTCTTTGTTCTTCCCCGCTATTGGTGCACTCGGTGTGTCCATGTCCTTCTCCTTTCTACCCTGTGGATGTTTGTTTTTGAGCTGTCCTTTGAGCGCTCTGACCTGAATGTCATCCTGTTTGGCATTTTCAGCACAGACAAGGAATTCCATAGCGAGTTCCGTCCCAGTCAGGGTAATTTTTCCCAAAACTGCATTCACATTCTTCGCATCAGGACTATGACTATGGCCAATAGCAAGAAGGGTGGAGATGTCAACGAAAAGGGGCAATTCCGTATCCGCTGGGTGAGATTCAGAAGAGGTGCTCTGCTTGCCGCTAAGTTGAGTAGAAAGAAGAAGAACATCTGACCGGAGACTGTCGGTGAGGGGTGCAGGCGATTGCTGAGAGTCTGCCATGGGAGAGGGAGAAGAGTTGTCTTGGCGCTAACTCTCTCACGGGTCTTCCAGCGGATCACGATCGGATATTTAGACACAATGTACAATGTACAGGCTCGATTTGGACAGGCTCGATTCGATACTTATGTGAAGCGACTCCCCTTAAGGAAAATATCTCGGCTAAAAGCAGATGTGGTACAGTGGCCGACAAAATTGATGTCGCCCCCCGTGACCTACTGAATGGGCTACTGAATAGCCTACTGAATTGGGGGGGGTGACATCAATTTTGTCGGCCACTGTACGATCCGACTCAACCGGCATGCATAACGCAACATGCTCATTTCCTTCACCAGTGGATGACTTACCGTAACAATGAAAAATAAGAGGATGGTCAATTAATGGAGTGTGCCATGCGGAGGGATGCTAAGCGAGGCTGCCGAGTCAGCAGCTTGTTGGAATTTGGTATCAGCTGGTCAAGCTGGATAACATACGGCAGGGATTCGCTACCATATTCTGCTGCACCAAGGCGAATAAACAGTATTTAAAATGAATAATAATCATGCTCGGAGTGGATGGCTTCCCATAAGGCTATTTCCAAATAAAATCGTCAATAAACAGTCCAAGCGGCGTATATTTACAGCCAAGTCCAGAGAATTGAGCTTCCTCGGCCTACCACCAGTTAGGTCTTTTGTGACTTTCCCGGTCTCTAGCACATTTGCCTTCACTCTGCCGACCATCGATTGGGAAGTTTCGAGCTGTAGTTTGGACTTGGTTTTCAGTCAATGAAAGAGTGTAGGTTTTTTCTTTTGCAGTTGGCTGGATGTAGCGAAAATTGCCCATAGCTGCTCGTTGCTGAGACATCTGGCAGAAAAATGAGATGGCCGTGCCGCGGTGGAGCGGTGGCATGTTTGGTTGTAAATAAAATTAGTAAGGAGAGTTTCACCAAAACTATGCTACAATTTCGCAAACAGCTGTTACAGGGGTCAGGAGGCCATTCTGATTGTTGATGGCAATTGCGCGAAGCCACTGACTCGGCAGCCTCGTTTAGCATCCCTCCGCATGGCGCACTCCATTGATTGACCATCCCAGGTACTCATGGTACTGTCACCTGGGATCCCTGATGATATCTTGATTGAACTTCGCGTTGTGTTGCTTGCCGCATGCAGGGCATTTGTTCCAGACACAGCTCTAGCTCCATGGCAAGTGATGTGACACCTGACAATTTCCCAGTTTTACTCCGCCCTCATCCTTTTGGTGACTTCCTCAGATCCAAATCGTAGTGGAATTGGAGCTTTTGTAAAGTGGGGACATTGATGTTGTATTAATTCTTACCTCCTTATCGCTTCTTGTAATTGTATTCTGATGCTCATGTGACACAAGACTTGCGTACGATGCGAGCAGAAACAGTTAACCAAACAGGAACAAGCATCGTTGCAACGAGCAGGTGATGCAGCGATTCATGTAATGATGCTGACACTATTAGATGATCGGGTTTTCCTTAAAGGGAGTTGCTTGGCATATCCGATTGTGATCGGCTGGAGGACCCGTGAGAGTAAGCGACAAGACAACTCTTCTCCCTCTCCCATGGCAGACCCTCAGCAATCGCCTGCACCTCTCACCGACAGTCTCAGGTCGGATATTCTTCTGATTTCTTCCTACCTTGACGGAAAGCAGAGCAACCCTTCTGAACCTCACTCAAAGGATGACACCTTGTCGCTTTATCTTCACATCTCCACACTTCTTGCTATTGGCAATGAGTCTCACCGCCGAGCAGAGAATGTGAATGCAGTTATTGGAGAAACTACCGCGGAAGCTGTGGAATTCCTTGTCTGTGCTGAGAACGCTAAACAGCATACTGACAAGGTCAAAGACATCAAACAACGTCTCAGAGGAAAGCCTCCGCAGGGTGGAAAGAATAAGGGCATGGACAGTCCTACAGAGAGTGTACAGATAGCAGGAGAGAATAAAGAGGACTCTGCCCATGGTGCAGAAAGACCTGTCATCCCGAATGCAGTCCATGGCAGGGAGCTACTCAATGAATCAAATGATGAAGGGCGTGTGCAAGGCAAAAAGTGGGTTGTACATCTATCAATTGAATGGCTAATTTACATGACTCTCAGTGACTTTGAGTTCGGAGAGCACCTTCAAGATGTGTTCGATGTGATTGTCTCCCTGAAGGACGGTTGTGCAAACGACCTGGCGAGATTCCAAGTTTTCATCCATCACCGTGCTTATCGAAAACTTGGCTGGCGAGTGCTAGACTTTTCCACACACTGGGGCAAATCCCCGTTCGCTATCATTTCCGACTGCCTAGCGCACCCCGGGTTGGAATCAAAAGACTTTACAATCAACCGGCTCTCCCCCGTGCACGAATTGATTCAGGGCTCTATCCCACCGCAACCGTCTTCAGAGACCAACTCAGATCCTGTATATCGTATCGATTCCGACAATGCCCTCAAATGGCTTGAGGTGCTCACCGTATTGTGGGAATTACTGCGGCAGAGGTTGATAGTCCACCAGCCCCAGGGGAAAGCTCAGGTCAGGAAGGAATCGCCAAGCGTTCACGATGTTGTCGGGATTGTTTTTTATCTATCAGGCATTGAAGCCACAAGGCCTGTGTTTCAGCACCTTTTATCTGCTCCAGGGGTTGTTCGTGCTTTAGCTGAGGCTGGTAAGTTGAATCGCTCTTTTGCTTCTGATTGTTGCGCTCATGTTTTTCCAGAGATCTCAGCGTATGTTTCACGCACTTCAAATTCTAGTGGTGACAAGAGGCAAGCACCAGATACTGATGTTGGTGATGGTGACGAGAGTGGAGAACCAGATACTGATGGTGGTGCTGGAGATAATTTGGACTCAATGATGAATAACCGTGAGTCTTGTCCCTTGTAGTGATCATTAGGCGCTACATTAATCCTTAGGTTTCTGGACTGAAGAAACATCTGTGGACCGTCTTCTGCATGCTGTGAAAACTGTCCTGGGCTGGCGAACCTCCTGCAAGTATATTTTCCGAAAAGTAACACATTTTCAAAGCACAACAATTCAATGGAAGCTTTCCCAATTTTATTACAGCGGTGCTACATTGAATCCTACTGCTTTTGATGTTGAGAAAGTGTTGTCTTTGCTTCGAGGATGGCAGGGACCTGCAGCCAACCCTGATATTGGTCATGCTAAGGACCTCATCTTCCGAACCTTGACCGCAAAGGTTCATGCTGAAGCGGCGCTCATGGACTGGATTGTTACAGTAAAGGTGGGACTTCCAACCTTTCATGCCAAGTTTAGCTATTCACAGAATCATATTCTCACTCTAGGATGTTCCTGCGAGAAACCGTCCAAATTGGCCTATTGGCGTTAGCAAGAAATCTTGCCGATTATGCTGGTTACTTCATCTCGCTTACAACAAGAGACATCAAACCCAGTTTTTACTCCCAGGTACTCATGGTACCTTCTGTGCTTGGCTTCCTCCAGCTGGGATCCCTGATGATATCTTGCTTGAACTTCGCGATGAGTTGCTTGCCGCATGCCAGACATTTGTTCCAGGGCATTCCAGACACACCTCTGCTAGCTCCGCTGAAAGTGATGTGACACGTGACACTCTTACAGGTGTACACAACACTGGTTCTTTTTTTAACGAGTTCATGGACAAAATGAGGGTCATACCCAACACCGACTAAACTAAAGGTTGTGAACTTTTCTAAAGTTGGTAGATACACTGGACATTGATGTTTATTAATTCTTACCTCGTTATCACTTTTTATCATTGTATTCTTATGCTCATGTGACACTTGAAGTACATAAAATTTCGGGGGCCTGCTAGCAGAAACAGTTAACCAAACAGGAACAAGCATCGTTGTAACGAGCAGGTGATGCGGCGCTTAATGTAATGATGCCATATCCGATTGTCCGGCTGGAAGACCCGTGAGAGTAACTGCCAAGACAACTCCCATGTGGGTATGGGCAGCCGCCAAACTTTGCGTGCGCTGACTAATACGGTGCTTACCGTAAGCCTTCGAAAATCGTCTCCGTAGTTACTTCCATCTCCATTCCCTTCATTTCCATGCATTTTAGGAAGAAAGAATAAGGATGTCCGCTGGACATTCTTCTTCTTTCTTCCTACCTGGATGGAAAGCAGAGTAACCCTTCTCAAAGGATGACACCTTGTCGCTTTATCTTCACATCTCCACACTTCTTGCTATTGGCAATGAGTCTAACCACCGAGCAGAGATGCAGTAATTGGAGAAACTACCCCAGAAGCTGTGAGATTCCTTGTCTGTGCTGAGAATGCTGGACAGCATGCTGGCAAGGCCAGAGACATCAGACAACATCTTAGAGGAAATCCTCCGCAGGGTGGAAATGATAAGGGCATGGACAGTCCTACAGAGGGCATAGAGATAGCAGGAGAGAATAAAGAGGACTCTGCCAACGCTGCAGAAAGACCTGTCATCCCCTAACCCCCAGAATGCAGTCCATGGCAAGGAGCTACTCAATGAGTGGCGGGAGGGGGCTACTATTGGGGCTAGTACACTCGCAAAGTGGGTTGTACATCTATCAAATGAATGGCTAACTTATATGACTCTCAGTAACTTTACCTTCGGAGCGCACCTCCAAGATTTGTTCGATGTGATTGTCTCCCTGAAGCCCGGTGAATCAGAAGATCTGAAGAAAGGCCACTTTGGACAGTTACTGGGAGAAACATCCTTAGGCTAAGGATGTTCCTCCAAGTAACCGTCTCAATTGGCCTTTTGGCGTTAGCAAGAAATCTTGCCGATTATGTTGGTTACTTCATCTCGCTTACAACAAGAGACGTAAAACCCAGTTTGTACTCCCAGGTACTCATAGTACCTTCTGTGCTTGGCTTCCTCCACCTGATGATATCTGGAATGACCCTGGAACAAATGTCTGCAACAGATACAACAAGCGACACGCTTATTAACAATTAATGTATTGTGCTTAGTATGCAGTCTGTTGAGGCACGAGATAGGCAGCATACGCGGACTCGGATCCAGCTCTGTTTTCCTACAGGGCTTCTCTGGGAAGATCCTCGTTTGTTCTCCCCACCCACCTCAGCCTTTTGGTCTACTAAATTCTTCATCCCATTCTCAATACACTTCTTAACCTGGCTTATTTCAGGTGTCCAATCTTTCAGGTCATCACCACCTCAAAGAATATGTATTACAATGGTGGGTTCATCATGTTTACCTTTCGCATTTGTCTTAGTTCCTGGAAGGCGGGGATTTATAGGTGTGATTGTGGAGAACTGCGCACATCTCCCACTGGGTTTTAACGACCTGTCCTGCCAACATGGCCAAGGAATATTATTTTACCAGTTTACATTTCTATACTGTATTTTCACTTTCTGGGCCCGCCCGCCCATCGTCGCTCATTACGGATACTTGTTTTGGAGACCCGGAGCCATGAGGCTGAGCTTGACATTGCTCAGCTTCAAGCCCGAAAAGTTACAGTATCAAATGTATTACACATGGATTTGATTTGACATCACACAGACATCGCAACCTGAAGAGGCCATAAAGCCTCTACGGGAAAATCTGACAACCAACTGTATGACTAAAGTTGCTGACTAAAATGCTGTGCTGGCTCAGGGCGTCCCAGGGCATCTCAGGGATTCCCACGGCTAGCCCAGGAAGCCTAGGAATTTGCCCATTTCCCAGGGCACCCGAGCATTCAGGGCAGCCTAGGATTTTAGCCAAATCCTGAGGACCTTTGGGCTTGCTTGAGGCTAATTCCTGAGTAGCTTCAGAGATGCTCAAGAATCCCTAGAATTTGGCCAAAATCCTGGGTTACCTGGGGTGCTTGGGTTGCCTAGTGTTGCCTAGGAATTGGCCAAATTCCTGGGCATCCCTGAGAGTGACCAGGCACACCTGGACTTGCCTGGGCTTTAGGTAGTTTTCCAGATGCAGGTTGCACTCAGGTTGTTCTCA
>Ga0209611_10013804_pt1 | contig 10983 bp, 7 predicted proteins | sample S1TSphgellanicum_3_FD_187693 | JGI IMG/M metagenome (GOLD analysis project Ga0209611, IMG submission 187693) | Host-associated microbial communities from peat moss isolated from Minnesota, USA - S1T2_Fc - Sphagnum magellanicum MG (SPAdes) (version 2) | ecosystem: Host-associated > Plants > Peat...
AAGGGTGTGAGCATCAAATGCTTAAGGTCCAATGGAGGGGGAGAATATTTTTCAAATGAATTTAGTGAGTACTTGAAGGAGCATGGGATTCCAAGGAAATACTCATGTAGTTATTCCCCACAGCAGAATGGAGTTGTTGAAAGGAAAAACATGCACATTGCAGAAATAACATGTGCCATGTTGAATGAGAAGAATTTGTTAAATTATTTTTGGGTTGAAGCGGTAGCAACTGCAGTCTACATCATGAATCGAACACCCACAGCGGCAGTTCATGGCATGACACCTGAAGAAAAATTCACAGGCAAAAAACCCGATGTTTCACACCTCAAAGTGTTTGGTTGCATTGCATACAAGCATGTTCCTGACGAAAAGAGATCAAAATTAGACCCAAAAGCTGAGAAGTGTATTTTCATTAGATATTCCTCAGAACAAAAAGGATATAGATGCTTCAATCTTTCCATTCGAAAGTTGCAAGTGAGTAGAGATGTTGTGTTTGATGAGATGGTTAACTGGTACTCACCATTGAAGATAGCAGAAGATGGAAAGGCTAGAAATGGTGGTGTTTCATCAAATCTGGAACAAGAATCACAATTAATTAGTGGACCATAGGAGCCTTCAATTAGTGGGTCCAAGTTTTTCTAGCAACAATGTGAACAATTTTAGATTGGAGATGTCTAGATGTTTAAGATCTTATGAATGTGCAGTAGTACTATAAGTTGATTCCTAAATTGGGTCCATGTGTCTTTTGAAATTAAAGTGCATTTCTTATCTAAACCAAATAAAAATTCCTACTTATTCATCTTTTGTTTTTTTTGTTTTCCTCTTTAACAATTGTTACCCATACACTTAATGTCATGTGTTGTAGATATTCCAGATTTTTTCATCCAACAATAAAATTACCATCTTCATTTTTTCAAGAACAATGATACTTTTAACATCTTACACAATTTGTATGTTGTGAAAGAGCCTTTTAGTTACAAAATTTTGAAAACTTGATTCAAAATTTAGCCCATTAGTATTGGAAGAATTTTGCATACCCTACCTAACATGTTTATGCAATTGAAATATTTTTTCATCCATGGCATTTTGTTGTGGCTTCTATGTTTGTTCCAATTTCATTTTTGCTACTTCACTTATAGGTGTTCAAAGAAGTCAATGTGGTAGATAAACATGTCAACCTTATTGCATTTAGGTCCTTGCACACCATTGACAATTGAATCATTTTGAAAAATTTACTTACACTTTGAATGAATATTTTGCATTGCCAACTTTAAATTACCTAGTTGAAGGATATGTTAAGTTATACATGTGGAATGTTAAAAAGAAAACAAATTATCACATGAATTACCATGTTTAGTTGCATCCTCATGCCTTCTCACAATGCCAAGTATTGAACTAAAAAATTAAATAAATATATGGTATCAAAATTTAAAAATTATAATTAAATTTAAGGTGGCTTAAATATGTACATATTAGAAAATTAAATAATAATGAGATGGGGAATAAAAAATTCCTTCACATAAGACTACAAATAATGCAAAATTTTAACACTTAGTGTCCACCTTGAGGTCAAGATTCATTTTCTTTGAATGCCAACCTGTATCATTTAGAGGTTTTTGAAAGGTTGATGATGGAAAAAAATGGATTTGGGTTCAATCACAATAAAAGGAGCCAAATCACTTGTTGATTGCAATGAAAAATTTGTATCTCTACTATTTTGAAAAATCACCAATAATTATATATAATGAATTATTTGTTCATATTTTGGGGTTTTGCTTGTTTATTCATGAAATTAATATCCTACAAATTTGGAGTCATTTCACTATGTTATTAGAATCCTTTAAGGTGTAGTCATGGTAACACAACAAATGTAAATAGTGCTTGATGTTCCATGTTATTGAAAACATAATTTAATTTTGTGTTGAAATTGTAGGATTTACATGTATGATAACATTCATAATATATCATGGAACTTGTGAATAAACTTGAAAATAATCAAATGAATAAAAAATAAAATACACTAATAAAATATTGTAACCAGTGCTTTTAAGTAATAAAAAAACATGTTTAATAGTTTGAATTGTTTGTAAATGACATATTTTTGACAAATTTTCAATGCAAGCCTTATCAAAGTATTATTAAAAAAAAATCATGATTTTAAAATATTTTCTCTAAAAACTTTTATGGAATATTTTAAGAATAAAACAATCCAAAATGTAGTTCCAAAGGGGCAGATGTGGCTCATGTTATTGTGTTTGCACCCTTTATCATACACAAAACATTTGTTGATAGGTCTTTTTAAGGATTCTAAAATTTGAATGTGCATTTTGTTACTCAATTGTTCACCAAATGTTTTCGAATTTATTATGGGCTTTAATATACTTCATAGAAGGGCCACATGTGTTTATATTTTTAAATGCATATGTATTGAATCCTTGGAACGGATGTTATTAATTTTGATTTTATACGTCCTTAATGGTTAAAAAGGTTCAAAATTTGTATTCATGGTTAAAACAAAAATGTACATTTGACTATAATCTATGTCTTCATGCAAATGAAATAAAATAAAATAATAATATGGGTCATGTTTGGTCTCAATATTGATATTTAGTCCTAGAAATTACATTTAAAATACAAATTTGATATTTAATAAACTAATACATGCAAAACATGTGTAAATGCAATCCTTGGGAAGGATTTTGACCTTGGCACCCGTGGCTCCTTTTACCGTGAATGGACCCATTTAGTTGGGAAAATTAAAAATTTTGATGAATGGGAAAATCTTTTATTAAATTGGGCTCAATTTCTTTGAAGAATCACATGAAACAAAAAAAAAAACCTTCAAAATTTCCATTGAAACAACAACATTTTCACAAGATTTGCATCCATTGTGCAACTCCTTTAAATGCCTTCTATGTGGAAAAGGGGCTAATTTCTTGAGTTTTCATCAATTGCGCAATTTCCTTGGTTTCAACAACTTCCCTAAGGAAGTGCAAGGGAACATAGCCATTTCCCCAAATTTTCATCCATTATTCAACTTTGTTGCATGCTTTGATTTATTTGTATTTATATTGATTGTGCAAGTTCCTTGAACATCTTGCTTAGGAATTGTGGCCAACTTCTTTAGGTTTTCATCCAAACTTCCATAAATGTCTCCCTTGAAAAATTAGTACCAAGGTTTTTCAATTTCATTAATTTTGCAACTATTTCAAATGCTTTCATTTTCCTTGATTTACATCCTTTGTGCAAGTTTTGAAAATGTTTTCCTTAGGCTAGTGTGGAGAAGATTCTTTGAATTTTTATTTGTTGTGCAACTTTCCAAAAATTCTAAAACATTTTACATAAACTGGATATTAGTGAAAATAAAACAATGTTAAAAAACCTTCCATTAAATTTGGACCTTCATCCCTCATTTACAAGAATCAACTCTAAACCAATGGACCATGCATACATCCTCTAATGAGATGTTATGTTGTGCACTTGTATGTTGACGCCTATAACCATTGTTATCATCACACTCACACACATAACATATAAATACCCTAAAATGATACACCATATCCACACACTAGCCAACGTGGGTTGCAATTTTCTTTGTTATGTAAATGTTTTGGTTTTCTATGTTTTGGGCTTGGATTCCTGTGTTGTTCCAGGTGAATTAGTTTTTGAATCACCAAAAGTGATTTGAGATCACACAAAATGGGGTTATATTTCATAACAAATATTTCAAACCTCGTTCACATTTGAACTAGTTCAAAATTAAATAATTAACTTAACTAACCTAGTTTATCCCTAACTAACTAAGACCTAATTGAACAATTAAACTAACAAACTTGACAACTAAGATATCTAAACATTCTTCTAATTTGATTAAAACATCAAATACATTCAAACTTGTAAGCATATCCAAAGTGGTGGAGATTAAGTTGCATCTAATTCATTACATTTGTTTAATGTTTGCCTACATCAACTTTCAATATAACTGAAGCAATTTTTTTAGAATGTCAAGTTGTAGTCAAAGAACTTTTGCATTAAAATGCACTCATGTTAAGTTATCACCTTTAAAAATAAATACACAAACTACACTTGTTGGCAAGTTTCATTGTTCTATACCCACTAAATAAAGCTAATTTCAAAGAAAACATTGGGAAATACAAGATATGGTGTTGTTTTGTAATTTTCAAATCAAATACATTTCCTTTAAGTTGTACATTACTAAACACAATTACTAAATATATATATATATATTTTTTCCAACCTACTATATGATTATTGTATTGAATAAATTCAAAAGTACTCCAGTTGTGATCATATGCAAAAAGGACAACAACTTGGTTCAATATCTTCAATTGCAGGATCTTTAACATTACCAAAACCACTCTTAATTAGAGAAATCATGATTGATATTTATCATAAAGATTCAAGATTCAGGCCACAAATGTGAAATGCTTAGGGGTGAATATTTATTGTTTGAAAATGTGTTTTATGTTCATAATGAGGGATACTAAGTTGGATAAGTTGTATACCCGAAAATAATCCTCTTCCATTTGTCAAGAGTAAAAATACTCATCATATACCCTTAATCTAATTCTTGCCAAATAGGAGATGATTTTAAGGGATCAGGGAAACATGGACTCATAATTTGGGATGTTGTAAAAGGTTATGATTCAAAAGAAACATTGAGCATTGAGGGGACACCATCACAAAGGAGGGTAAAAGGGAAGGTTTCTTAATCTCTTCAAAAAGCCTAGATACCTCATCTACAAAAATCTTGGGCTTCAAGACATCCCTTTCTTTCTAATGCACATTTCCCCAACACCTTTTACAAAATTTGTTGTTGTCACATTATTTATTTTGTGAATGAGACTATCAACTTTGTGGAAGCTAATTTCATGCAATTTCCATCCATTGTTTTTTTTTCTTGGTGAAAATTTGCCACTTTTTGACAAAGAAATTGGGATTTTAAAACATGTAAATTCAAATTTTTTTACATTTTATTTTTGGCTTAAACTTCTCCAAAATTTTCAGTATCAAGAAAATCAAAGAAAATAAATTGCATCCATCTATTTTGATTTTGCTAATGGGTTGTTAATAGGTATGTGCATCATTAAGATCGGCAGCTACATTTTCAACAATGTTGTCCATTGATGGAAAATGATTACCATAAGGAAGGACTATTGTTAATTAAAGAAGAAAAATGGATTGACTAATTTAATTCAGGAATCACACCAAACGGGTCAATGTTCTTCATGTCCAAAAGTTCAATTCTTATGAGTGACAAATTACTAGATTAGGTCATATGATATAACAATGTATTTGAACAAGAAGTTATAAAAGCAAAGGACTCGTTGCATTATTTATTTGGCGAATTTTGACCTCTTGGCAAATATTTGTGTCATAAATTCAAAAAAATTTAAGAAAGAATTCACCAGCTTTTTGAGAAGGTTTTGTTTTTTGGGAGGAAAATTTCATCACATTTCGACCCAGTTTTGAGTTTTGAAACAATTTTTTTCCTCCATTTTTTTTTTCACAATAATTTTGAAAATATTCCTATCACCAATTAATGTCAAATCTTTCTTGGGATGCTAGCAAATGATGTTACATAAAAAATTTGCACAAAGAAGAGAACATTGCAAAAAGAGAACATTACAAGAAAGATCAATTTCTTAATGATCATTGATGATGGGAGTCAATGACAAATGTGAAAGAGCCTGATAAGCAAGGAATCAAAGAGACTTCTAGGGAGAAAGAGATCAGTAGTGATCCAGAAGGTAAGGAATCCATTATTAAAAAGCCACCAAATCCAAAGGTGAAAGAGCCTTGGCTTTCACCCTTTGATAATGTCCTTCGAGAACATACACCCACAATTCCTAGAGCTAGGAAATGGGAGAAAGCTGAATGCCCAAGACTCCCAAAAGCTCTTTCTGCACCAGCAACACCAACATTGCGATCAAGATCTTCTTCACCTGTAACCAATTCCCGTTCTCCATCTCCATCAAGCAAGCGCTCTAGATCGCCGGCTAGCTTAACATCATGTTGGGGTGCTTGCAGTGGATCTAGAGCAATCAGCAAGAAAAAAATGGCCAGAAGGAAACTCCGTGTTGTTCAATCCCCCAAGAAAAAGAAGAAACTTGTCAGGTTACCATCTTCCCCAATTCACCTGCCTCCCAAAAACTACAGTTTCTTTCATAGCAAGTATCCAAGAGTCCCACTCACTATAGGTGTAATGCCTCCTTTACCCATGGGAATTCCAACAAAATCAATTTGTGAAGAAAACAAAGTCTTGTGCTAAGATGGAGAGAAGGCTAGGTACCCAATCAAAGGAGATAAGACACAAGAATACCTCAAAGTCCTCATAAAACTCATCCACATAACACAAACTTGGTGTATCTTTTGTATGCATCTTCCAAGTGCCTATTGGAGAGGCAGCCTAATAGCTATTTGTAAAGCACTTAGAGTAATTTTTGACTCTCCTTGGAGGGCACCTTACCTTTGTGAATATCCCTCCAAGAAAAGAGGAGGTGATGTTTTGGTTACTTCATAAGAGTGGGAGGGACCTTTACACCTATAAGTAGGAGTAGCTCCTCATCAAGAGGAGCTACTCCTACTTATAGGTGTAAAGGTCCCTCCCACTCTTTCAGAATAGCCATAAGAACCCTCTTCCTCTTACACCTCATGATTTACAAATGTTTAAAGAAAACATTTGCCTTGTGCTTTACAATGGGTAAAGCACACAAGTAAGAGACACAAGTGAGAAACATTCCCCAAAACGTGGGTCGGGCTCAGTTATCACCGAGAATCCTAGCCCCTTATTTTGGGAATGTCCTCACCCTAACACTTTAGGGTACATGAATATCCCTTTGAGAAAAGAGGAGGGATCTTACACCTACTCCTTAAGAGTGGGAAGGAAATTATGCCTAGTTATAGGTGTAAGATCCCTCCCACTCTTAAGAAGTAGGTGTAAAAACCTTCCCTCCCTATTCATTGTGATCAAAAGTGTAGGATGACACCCGAGGGCAAGGATGTTTTCAAAGTAACAACCCTAAGGTGTCAATTGAAGGAGGGAATTGTATATTGTTTGCCCCCAATCTAAGGAGGTTATCCATGCAATGACCCGATGGAGAATTTTTTCCATTTTTTCTCATGATACTCATAGGGCATTCTTGGTGTTTTAGATTTCACTACGATGCTTTCATTGTTGCTAGTAAACCATTCATACATTCTTTCAAATCTTGTGCAAATCTTATGTAATAAATATGAAATTTCAATATTTAAAACCATGTTTCTGTAAAATTTGTTAACATTGTGAATAATTGTATGATGTCAAAGATATTACTCAAAGACATGTGTCCAAGAGTTCATAAACTTAGGATTAAGTTGGCTTAGTTCACCTTAAGTGCACCTTAAGCTTATGATTAAAACCGCAGCAAACCCATAAAAAAATGTTCAATATTCAAAACTTGAACACTAAAAGAAGGCAACATGGTTGGATTAAATTTGGCAGGAAGTCGCGGTGTACCATATCATAGTATGAATTTGACAAATGATGTATGGGAACAAACCTTTACTCGAATGGAACTGAGACAGTTGCTTCCTCAGTTTACTTGCCAAACACCCACCAATGTAGCAACAAAGTTTGTTTGGAGCTCATTAAGTAAGAATCAACCTTCTTTGAGTCCTTATAGTACTCATAAAGCACTCCAGAAATTTCCTCATGTATTTGGAGGCTACCTTATATCCACGATTATCTCTCCTAAAACAAAAACAGGGATATGATGCCATCGGTCCTTGAGAGTGGGAGAGATCTTACACTTATAAGAAGGTTTATAAGAAGTTTATTTAGCTTCATAAAGTTTATAAGAGGTTTATAAGAAGTTTGTTCATCGGTTCAAGACCCTTCCACCATTTGGAGAACAAACTGTTCTTTCCATTGGGGAAGGCCTGCTCCCAGTGGCCTCCCCTAATTTTCAGGCCTACACCCGCAAGGCTGCAACCCTCAAATTAGGGGAGGCCCTTGGGAGCAGGCTTTTCCCTATACCTAAGTGGTACAGATGCGAATTGGACACTACAATTCAATTCAAACAATGAGCAATGATCACACCAGCTTGTGAATAGTTTCATTGCATGTTGAAACTAGATTTGAAAGAAATTTGGTTTGGAAGTTTTGTCAAACTATGCACAGGCTTGGTTTTGGCAGTGGGTGTTTTAGGGGAGAGAAGAAAATTTGATTTGATCAGTTGCAGAGATGTGTTCAATTAATTGATAGTTATAAGACTGCTGCAAAGTGGTGTTGTGTTTTTTGTGGTCAGTTGTGAGATCCCAAATAGAATTGAAGACAAATCGACAAGAGAGGGATGGATACAATGGCAACATGAAATGCAACATTTGCTTGTAAATCACACTTTGGCTAAACTCAAGACTCAACAAATTATGCACAAAATAAAGTTTTTGAGATGGTTAAAGAGATCAGTGCAAAATGCACAACCATCTTTCAGCTTCAATGTAACAGATTGAGCAAACAAGGGTACTTGATATGATCAAGACAAATCCTGTATTGAATCAAAGAATGACAAAGTGAAGAACATATGGAAAGTGAAAATTTTCTACTCACTGAACTTACTGCATGGATTGTTCATTCCATGCCGAACAAGACAATCAGAGCAGCAGAGTTTATTCAATCAGGCAAAACCATTGAAATACAGGAGCGTCTCTTGAAGATCCATCAAAGATTAATCTGTTTGGCTCAAAACACAAAATTTTCAAGAAGTTGACACTGAAGATATTGCATTGGAAAAGTGTTTAAAATTGGGAATTCAATCATCTCAAATCAAAACAAATGAAGTTTGAACCACCTGGAATATATATACAATTGGCAACAGAAGGTGGACCAGGTATAATTGGAACCCTACTATGGGTCAGTGTACACTTTGGTTGTTCAAGTTCAATTCTCTCCTTCACCATCTTGACCTTCTTTGTTGTTGGTGGTGGTGGAGAGTAAATCCTCACCAAACTCGAGTGCTGCATTTTCAAATGTCTGTTGCTCCACAAGCTTCTGTCCAGCCACACCCCATGCTAAATGCTCATACACTTTGATTTCTACTGTTGCCAAAAACGACTCTCGGCAGGCAGGCTTCCAGTCCACTTTTGACATTGGTGCCAAAACTGCATCTGAGAATGTTTCATACGGAGCATAGGCTGACACCTGCAATCCATGTCATCAAGTACCATCAGTTTGTGTTTCTGCCAGATTCATGCTTTTTTCTCCTTCAGAACTCTACTCCTCACAGATAAAACAAGCATCCAAGGTCTGTACATGCATGCCCCATGGATGTAAAGATGGCGTTTACTACCTACTCTTACTTCAAACAAAAACAAACATCTAACCACATCTCTACCAACATTGCCCCTAGGTTTACTCATGTTACCTCGATAGAATGTGATGCACCAACTGCTGTGACAGAGAAGCGACTTTGTTGTGGAGCAAAATGTATGTCTTTAAAAAGTATGCCCAAGTCATTTGAGCGAAAATCCAGCTTGTGTGATGGTGAACGGTAGCCTAGTACAAAAATGTGCGGTGATTCAAGCTTTCCTCCTGGAGTCTTGAAAGATGCTCCTGAGCACACCACCTGCACATCACACTTCTTTTAAGGAAGATCTATTTGTTTTATCTGTGACAAGTAGAATTTTGAACAAGATTGTGAAAGTAAGCTTCTTCTGAACTTCAATTTAGCTCAACATCCCAGTGGATGCAGGAATCATCCCCAGACTGAATTCAAACAAAGACAGCCTGTTGTCGGTGTTGGGGATCAATGTGTTCATCATCCTAAGACCGGCCTCATTATTCCTGCATACCATACATTGAAAATAATTTATGTATTTGCAGAGAATGACTTGGTGAGCCTTGCAGTCTTTGATCTATGATTAACTGTGATTGCAGCTGCAACTGAAAATGTTCAAAGTGAATTGAGAAGTTTCTTTGTCAGAGTTGATCAGTGGAGGAGGAGAAGGTTTTTTTTAAAAAACCTGTGAAGTATTATCTGCTGAGATTGCCTGCAACCAGACATGACCAGCGGGAAATGTCTGACCCCAGTTTTTCTCAACATGACCCCATGCGAGACCTTGGTTATCTATGCCTTTCTCCAGATTTTGGAAACTGTATTCGACAGTTGAGCCCAGGCTATAGACATACCAGTGCGTGGGAATGATGGGCACAAATCTGGCCCAACCTTCAGGCCCTTTCTCTGATTTATGAAGATCCCACAGCACCTACATTCATTGCAGAGCAACAGTAGCCCCAAGCAACAACACCATTAGAAAGTTCAAGAAGGATTCCAGCTTCTGATGATTCGAGAGTGAGGCCATAAGAAAATCATGAATCGATACACAGCCACAGAAGATGTGTTTAAGATGGGTGTGTGTGTGTGTGTGTGTGAGAGAGAGAGAGAGAGAGAGAGAGAGAGAGAGAGATGATGTTACACCTCTTTAGTCAAGTGTGCTTTGAAATGGTAGCCTTCAACAGTGAAATCGAGATCAATGGAGTGGGGTTTGGCCTTGAGGCTGCCAACTCCATTTGCTATCCAATGAAACCCTCGGGGCTCTAACCCTAAATCCTCTTGGTCCCAGTCTTCCTCTGTCTCCACCTCTACAAACATTGCATCCTGATTTCCTTCCCCCCCAATCATCATCCCCAAAACCAAAATTCAGCAGCACTCATGGCAATCATTCTAACCCTATATCCTCTTCCACCCAGTCTCCTCTGTCTCCACCTCTACAAACCTTACATCCTGATTTCCCTTTCCCCCCAATCATCATCCCCCCAAAACCAAATTCAGCAGCACTCATGGCAATCATTCTAACCCTATATCCTCTTCCGCCCAGTCTCCTCTGTCTCCACCTCTACAAACCTTACATCCTGATTTCCCTTTCCCCCCAATCATCATCCCCCCAAAACCAAATTCAGCAGCACTCATGGCAAACATTCTA
>Ga0209611_10013805_pt1 | contig 10983 bp, 5 predicted proteins | sample S1TSphgellanicum_3_FD_187693 | JGI IMG/M metagenome (GOLD analysis project Ga0209611, IMG submission 187693) | Host-associated microbial communities from peat moss isolated from Minnesota, USA - S1T2_Fc - Sphagnum magellanicum MG (SPAdes) (version 2) | ecosystem: Host-associated > Plants > Peat...
TGTCCAGCGCTCCCTTGTTTGTTCGAATGACTAGCCTGCTGGTTCTCACCTGAAGTGAGAACCGGCCATTCAGACACCGGCTCCATTTGAGATTTTTCAAAACGTTGATACCTAGGTGAGGTAAAAGCGCTTACCTTGGTCTAGTTCTTAGGCTAGGGTTCTAGGGGTTTAGGCAACTATGGTCTAGGGCTTTAGGTACCTAGGGTCTACTTCTCATTTTGTTAAATAAAAAGAAAAATTACTTTGATAATCGGGTTGTGAGAACTGCATTACATATTTAACTATTATAAACTTAATGAGAACCAACACTTTGAGAACCGACTTAGTAAAAAATTTCAAAACTTATACCCTAACCGATTCTCTAAAGCTTGAGCAAATATGTATCAAAATAACTGAGCCAGTTGTTAAAACCCTTTAAACAAAACCAAAATTGATATTCTGAACAAAAAAAAGAAGAGAGCTGCCCAACATTGGTTGAGGGTTATTAGAATATGCTATGGCAGATACTGGTAAGTTATCAACCTGGGTATGACTCACTTACCCGACAGGGATTGAAAAAACAAAAAAAAACCAGTTTTCATATAGAATTGCCATTTTTGAAAAATTCAAAAAACTTCCTTCCTAACCACCAGGTCTTTGTCAGTTCTTCCATGAAAACTATTGATTCTGTACATAATGTTTCTGAAACATCCAAAATGAACAATTCTCTGATTCTGATTTGTTTCCCCCCACCCCAAAAAACTGAAACCAGCGATTCTTTTGATTCTGAAAATTTTAGGCAACTAGAACAACCCATTGTTTTAAAAATCAAATAAGTGCACAACGCTGGTTTGAACCTTTCCAAAAAATTTAAGCAACCAGAACAACCCATTGTTTTAAAAATCACATAAGTGCACAACTCTGATTTGTAATTCAGGGCAGAGTCGTTACACAAAGACCTGCTTATTATCCAGAAGCAACTCTGTGCAGGGCATGCTTACCTGGGTAAATTTTGTACTGGGTGAATGCCAAGCTGTGAGGACACCACACCACAGTTTAAATTTCCAATCTCTACATCCTCAATCCTTCAAGAACATTAGTTCAAATATTTTGTTTTTGGTCAAGAAAAGTTAAATGTGTTGAAGACGGGGTTGGAACTTGGAAGTAATTTGGAGTTAGGGGAGAAATATATACCCATATATGGCTCCCGGGGCCTTCAAATTCCAGGCTCTGGGTTGGTTAACTATAAATCACTTTCTTTCTTGGAGAATTAAGTATACATATTGTACAGTGGCAAGGTTGGTGTGTATTTGGTCATGAATTACAATTAATGCTTGTACTGTAGACCCTTAATGGACTCAAACCGCTATTTATTTCAAGCCAGCCAGTAAGATGGCATGTGGGAAGGCGTTAAATAAGCAAAAGGTGGGTGCTTAATGTAAGCAGTACACAAGTACTGCTGCTTCTTTTTTCCCTGGCTGCCCATTTGCCCGTCCAAGATGTGGCTAGAAATGCCCAAGTTGAAAATTTTCACAACAAAGAAAAAGCACTGGTAGAAACTAGAAACGACTCAAATTTGGTGGGTGGAGGCGCGGGGAAGGCCCGAAGAGCCCACCCCAAGACCCACCAGAAAATAGTGGGTGGGTGGGCTACATGGAAAGTGACCCTTACTCTTTGGATATCCTTGCATAGAACATCATACTTTGCCCTAAGGTCAGTTTCGTCATTAAATAATCTTTTAAATAGTGAAATGGGTTTATTGTGAAAAGATGAAGGTGAGGTGTTGAAAACCATCTTAATTATCAGAGGCTACAATCTGAATAATTTCACTCTTGATATGACAATATCACAACAGATCATGAAAAAATTCAAATTCAAATTTGTTTAAAAAATAATGTTTTGAAATTTTATTTTATTTTATTTTATCAAAGTGGAAGCTGACCCTAGACTACAGTATAAAAATGAGAGAGGGGGCCTGGAAGATGCTATCAACTCCTCTTTCAACAAATATGTGGAAAAAAATAAATAACAGTTGCAATAATTTTCCAGATGAAGCAAGGGCAGAATTGTCATGAGATTTTACTTTGCAAGATAAGAGAGCAAAAGTCCAAAAAAAAACAACCATTCACCACGAAGTAAACAACTCCCTTTTTATTTGTATGAGTATTTTGAGTGATCGCCGCCAGCAGAAGGACCCTAGGGCGTTATGCCAGGCAGTTCCCCAATTTCATATGTTCCCACGTTCCCACAGAAATATTTATTTTCCACAAAACGGGAAAGAAGCCAGGAAACCAAAAGAGATTTGTTTGCAAAAGGGGAGGTTCCCATACTTGTGTGTTCTCCTGAGGTTTGAGAACACCCTCGGGTTCATGCCCTTAGGTGGCCCTCCCTCAGGAGAACACAGTTGTACAAGGACCTCCCCTACAACAAATTACCTTAAGATCATGCAAAGATCGATTAGCTATTATTGGTGGATGGATTGGTTTCCCATTTGTAACTAGCGGTTGAGCAGTCAACAAGCTGCTGGATTAGCCCAGACTGCAAGTGTGATAAGGACTTTACATTATATGTACATAAACTTACTGAACATGTTGCTCTGGGCTAACACTTTGTTTCCTTCTAATAAATTATAAGCAGGGAAGTAATTTGAATTGTAATCCGCAACTATAAAGAGCATCTCCACCCCAGCAACTCCTTTATTTTAAAATAGAATCGTGTTTAATGATCACTGTCCCCACCCACAAACGTCATAAAATTCCCTTTAAACACTTAAAGACCATTTATGTCCTTACATCTGGACGAGTAACAGTCACTGTCCAAATCCATCGTAGAAAATCTTTAAAGGACTTAAAATGTCCAGTGCAAAATGGACATCAATACAGGAGAGCAGCAGGATTCACACTATCCTGCTGCAAGATTTAATGAAAAGGGGTGATGGTAGGTGTGGGGTGGAGATGCTCTAAGTGTTCACCACTTCACCGCTGATTGAAGTTGGTGATTATGACATCATGAAATGACTTGCCCATCTCATATCTGAAGAAGCTTGAGATCAACTCTCTAACTAAGGTTCCATCTAGTCTACGCCATCTGGATCTTCTAGGGTTGAAGTGAAGCGTGGACCTGATTCCTGTAAACCTTGACACTCAGGGGTTTCTGCAGCATAAAAACCAGTGTATTCTTTTGTATATTTTTCATATTAAGGGTTTTTTTTTACAAGACTACCAAATGTTTTCTGTTGTGGAAAAATGAAGGCTATGTGTTCATTTTTAAAATAAAAGACGTTAAATTCCAAAACTTTATGTGTAAAAAAATGCAAGAAACACAACCATATTTTAGCAAATTGAACATTTGTGAGGCTGTGAGTAGTGAGCCTACTTTAAAAGTTACAAAGTTAAATTTGCAACATAGATGGTTTGCAAAATTCAAACAAAACATGTAATCGCTGTAGAAGTTCAAAACTTATAGAAAATACTCAAAAAATTACATTGCAAAGTCTATAATCTTAGTAATAGGTATTGAAGAAAAACTCTAGAGCTGTAATTTATTACATAATGTACATTCAAAAACTCAAAATCAACCAAAAAAATTTAAAGGGATAGGGAATCGAAATATGGTAGTAATGCATGCATTTGAAGAACTATTGAGAACACCTCTTGAGTTTGGATTATGGATTTTAAAGTTATAAATAGGAGTAGCCAAAGATTAGAATTAAAGATCCAACAATAGAATCACAAAATGGATAAGGATTTGGCAACAATGTAGGTGCTTGAAAAATTATTGAGAATTCCTTGCACTAAAAGAAATCTTGCATTTTGCAACTATTCAATGTGTGATCATATGTGATTAATTGTCATTTGTAACTATGTTTTGTTATTTTTACAACTAGTCACCAACTTTTTCAATCTATTAATTTTCTTGCAACCATAGTATGACTAGGTTGTGATTATTAAAGCTTCCTTGTTGATTAGTTTTTGGGGCTTTTTATTTGAGAATAGGCTTCTATGTAAAATTAGTTGCAAAAATAGTTGTAATTCGTTTTTTCTATCTAGTTTACTTATAATTTTGCAATACATTAAGGTTTTTTGAAAACTTATTAGGGATATATGTATAGAATTGTGTATTTATGTTGTATTTAAGGCATGTTAAATACATATTTTATATATATTGTGGTTAGATAAGTTAAGTAAATAGGTAAGTAAATAGGTAGGTAATGAATTAGGTAAGGCTACCCACTAATTGAGTAATATATTCAACCTTTTTTTTAAATGAGTTGTATCTTATTCAAACCAATAAATAAAACCAAAGCCAGAATTGGAATGGCAATTACAAGGCATGATGGGAGTGGTTGCTAAAGTTTCCTTTTGAAAACTTTAATTGTTAATAGTTACAAGTGAATTAATGAGTTAATAATGTTAATATATGTTTAAAATTTCTAAATTATAATTATTAATTAATAAATTATAATTCACTAATTTATTATTTAATTATTAATATCAACGAAATTAATAATAATAGGGAGTAGGTAGGTTGGTAAATGGGTAGGTAATTAATTAATTAGTTTGTTAATTAACCACTTATTTACCTAAAATTTTTATTAAAAAAGAGGATAGAAAAACACGTGGGATAAACTTTATGTTTGCAACTTGATTTGCAATTAAGTTGTAATTAAAAAGTTTATTCTATATGTTTTGTTCTTTATTTTCATCTTGTAATTTATACAATGAAGGTGTTTTGTCTTAGATTTTCATATTTAAAAACATGTGTCAATTGAGATGAACCAATCAAAAAGGTTTAACCCTAAAGACTAAACCAAAAATAAAATAAAAATATTTATGTTTCCATCTTTTAACTTACTTGCCACCTTAGCTTACTTAGATAAGTAGGTTCAATTGACTTCCTTCCCTACTTACTTACTTACTTACTTAGTCCTACTCATTTACCTAGATATTGATTTAAATTTATTTTGAACAAAATTTAATTTCATTTTCATGAAATATGTCCAAATTATGGCATGTGGCAAATTTAATCCCATTAAAACAAATTATTCAATGTGAGAAATTTCCTTTGATGAACATGGTAAAACTATAAGTCATTTTAAATAGACAATGAAAATTTGATTTATATTTTTTAAGAAAATTAATATTTTATTTTATTACCAAATGACAATTAGTGAGTGGGTTATATGTTTGTTACAAAAATGGGGACTAGTTGCAAGTTGAATGTGCATATTCAATGGATGGGAGCATGTGTGTTGACTATATACATCATCCATGTGAAATGTGCTAACATCATGGCGAATGATCATTTATGACTAGATGTTAGGTAAATTCTTAATCGTTGATATTAGTTGCAACTTATTTATAGTCACAAATTATAGTCAATTAAATTGGCACTTTTCTTTTAGTGTTTTAGGTTTGAAGTTAGAAATAACCAAAGCCCAATGTTAAAGATCCAATAATAGAACCACAAAATGGATTTACATCATTAAAACTAAAAGGGTTAATCAACAAAATTTGTGAAAGCTTCATGTCCAAACTTCAAAGGATACAACAATAGACCTAGGTATCACCATACTGCTTACATTCATTTTTCCAAAAATAATTGCCTCCTTGCGAGGAAATTGAATTAATGTCAAGAATTATTGTCAAAACATGTTCATAACCATGGGAAGATGAAGATTCAATTTTTTACAAATGCTAGATTTCAAATTTTTCAAATTTGAAAAACACCTTTCATCCTTCACACACCCTGAAACAAGGAAACATTGTGAAATCAACAAAAATTTAACAACCTAGTTAATGAAACACAAAACAAACATAAAAGGAAAGAATGTAAATTATGGTGAAGGTGAAAAACTTGTAATTGTAGCTTCCACACCATTCACACATTAATCCCAAACTTCCCTTGTAATATATGATACCTTGTCCCTTGTCACTTAGTCATTGCAACGAGAGTAGATATGATTAGCCTTCAAATCAAAATGGAAATGCTCAACAAAAGGTCCAAGAAGTTGTGTCCATCAAATAACGATGTTGTCAACAGCACAATCAACAAAGGATGTTACTCATAGAATGTATCTAAGCCAAATTTTGTGGTAGGATTAACACACAAATAATACTATTATTCTTGATAGATTTTGACTACATTAATAAAATCACAAATAATTTTTTTTTTCTTGTGAAAATTTAATCAATTATGCATTAATTCCAACATATAATAAGGTGGTAGAAGAATGTCAAGATTAACCAAGAGGTCAAAGTTGGTTGCAACTTAAAAATTTGAGCCCATGTCCATGCTTATTTTTGCCAAAAAAGTTTTGTATTTTACCATGACCTTCTTGATTAAGCTAAGCATGGAAATTCATTTCATTTTCATGTTTTTCAAGAGCTTACACCTTTTATTTTCCATGTTGCTAATTGATTTTGTGACTTCCAAATGCCTCTTTGGACTTTTGCAAAAATATTGAAAAAAAGCTTGAAGTAAACCTTTCAATTGACATTAGAAGAAATTTGGAAATAAATGACTACAATTTTAGTTGCAAAAGACAAAATTTTAGTCATAATGGACACATGTGATTATAAACCCTATAGTCACCTTGGACAAGTGGCAAAAGACAACTAGTCACAAAAAGCTCCACATGGCATGTACAATCATTTTTGTAGTCACATATCATATATGGATTTTTCATCCATTGACTAGTCGTAAGATTATGTAACTACAAATACAACTACATAAAATATTGGGCATCAATTTTAAAATAATTAAATTTAAATGATTTAATATATTTTTAAAATCACATTTATTAAGTACATTATTTATATTTATGTAAATAATGTAATATAATAATTCATATTATTGGTAATTTCATAAATTTTCAACCTATGAGTTGTTAACATGTGTGACCACTTAGGCTACACTAAAAACCTAATTTAGGTAGCTAGGTAAGCCACTTAGTCTAAGTACCTAGGTGGGCCTAGGTAGGCACCTAGGTTAAGTAGCTTAATTATGTAAGGTACATACTGTCATCACACCATCGTTGACCACAACTATGTAACTTGTGAAGTTTGATCCTTAAACCCAAAGGATGGATATCAACTCCTTTGCCATCAAACCATTTGACTTGATGTGCAAATATAGTGGAATGCATTTTATTTAACCTATACTTGATTTTAAACATTACACAAACATCAATTTCAATATTTTATATTTTATTGATATTTTGTCCAAATGGAAAAAAATTTAAAGTTGATTCTTAAAATACTTTCAATGACATACATAATTATATATATTTTTCTTCCAGAAATGTACAATAATTTGAATAAATGTTTTCTAAATTTTGTTAATTGAATTTCATTTCGATGATGATTTGTTGGAATTTTCTTTTCAAACACGTGCTTTATAAATGAAAAATATTTTACGACTAATATTTAATAATAAATAAATAAATAATCTCCCACATATTAATCCTTCATTTCATTCAAAAAAATTTATACAATGTGATTATAATATATCATAATTTTAATTAGTTCACATATAATTTTTATAAATGGATAATATATCTATCACATTTCAAATAATTTTTAAAAAAAAACTAGTTATAATATTTATGATGTATAATATTTTTATATTTTATATTTTAATCTAAATCACATTTAGTAATGTTAGATAAATATTTAATTTGATGGAATTTTAAGTTTTATAATCTTTCAAAGATAACATATAAATTTTATCTAAAATAATGGTAAAAGTTTTATGGTCAAATAAATGATATATTTCTTAGACATCTTAAACCTCTATTTGATTAAAAAAATATCATACTTGATTATGATTATAATAAGTTGTAATTTTACCAATAAAATTTAATCTACATGTATAGTATATAATTAAATAATCATCATATATAATCTTTCAAATAGATCATAAATCAATATATTTAATAAAAATATAATAATTTGTATTGTCAATGTCAATAAACAATACAAAATACCAATAAATAGTTACACATAAATTGATTATCAAACAAATATTGTAATTCCCAAAAATGCCACATATGTTTTAATCATCAAAATATTGTAAATGGAAAAATTATTGGTTTTAGTTGCCAAAACAACTATGACCAATTGCAAAAACAACTAGGTTTTCATCCATCCAAGGATCCATTCACAATATTGAATGAAAAATGTGCATTTTCATTTTACTTTTCCATCCAAACATGTAATAGTCACAAATTATAGTCACACTTTCAACTTCATTTGATTATATCAACATGGTAGTCGCATATGCGATTACAATAGTCACATATATGACTACACACATTTACGATTAAGATGACATGTAGGATTAACCCAACTGTAGTCATAAAAGAAATTGATTTGGACACTAGTTGCATCTATAGTCGTAACCATATGGTTGGAATGGACAAGATGTTTTCTAGTGTGATGCATCAAAGGAAAAGTAAACAAGGTCTACACTACAAGACTACTACGATGAGAAACACAATGTATGCCCAAGCTAAAAAAACCAAGGATTCATAGATCTAAATTGTGATGTGGGTAAAGTTCAAACCTTGAAAAAATTCACATTGTCAGCACCAAAAACAATTAGTTTTTTTTTTAACAACACCCCAATCCAAACCTCCTTCTTGCAACAACAAAGCCATTATGTATTCCATTAAAATTTTCACATTAGACCCATCCAACACCTAAACAAATGACAACAAGGCAATACAAACCTAATTGTTTGCCATGTAAATGTGGTTAAACAACCATTGTTAGCTATCAATTGAAATCACCTTGTCACAAGTGATGGAAAAATATTGAACATTTGCCATTGCTACCTTTAAGGCCCTTAGAACTTTAAGGTGTAGGTGTTTGCCAATTTCCCACCCAAAAGCATCAATCTAATGTTTTTGAAACATATTTTTCATCTTCAAGTATTTGGATAAGGGCTTCAAAGCCTCGTACTCAACCCTGGGTTGCTCTTTTTTGTAGAATGTGAAAGAATGTAATAAATTGCTTGTTAATTATCCACATCCATGCCATCACCCACTTGGTCCAAAATAAAAATATCAAGTCATTGAGCAACAAACAACACCAAATTATAAGAATGTTTATTATTCTTCTTGTAGTGTACTTGTTTATCTTCAAGCCTTACTAGAGATATTGTGTTTTACTTGTCACTTTCCCATGTGTTTTTCCAAGTTATCTCACATGGGCACAATATGCTTAGCCACACTGAAAGCCATAATCGGCGTAACTAAACATATTGTGCCCAAGTGCCACACAAGCCCGAGAGTCTTCCCATTTTCAACTTGCATCATAGTTCTTCCAACCTCTTTTTGAATGGAATTTCCACAACAATGAAATTTATGATTGTAATCAATTTGAAGACAATGGAATGAGTTCGACAAGTGGGTCAAAACTAAAATTGAGGAAAGGGTCAACTATCAAATGGCCACCTAACTAATTGCCTTTTGTATCACCTAAGTAGGTTTTAGGTTTTACTCCTCCCCCCCCCTCCCCTTTTTTTTGTTGTTTTATTAACTAGAAGTGCATGCCCATGTTGAGTATTTGCCAAGTCCAAACTCAAAAAGATTCTTGGACCATTGTTTTGTGAAATGATTTTGAATTTTGAATTGAACTCACAACAACCATGAATTACAAATGTATATTTTATTTTCAAGTTTTACCCCTAGCATGTATTCTGAATTTGGATTGGATGAGAAGTTGCAACTAGATTGATAACCTACTAGATGAAATTTCAAAGTGGGTTATAATTTTCTTAAGATTTGAGGATACAAGAGCCAGTCCACCTAGGCACTTGAACAACACCAAAAGATGGAGTGCATGGTTATGGAAGAGCAAAAGTCAATTACCATTGGCCTGTATACCCTATGTTTCTTAACCCTTTCCATAAGAATTTTTGCATAGCCAGAGGTCAGGACTCAGGACCAGGATTATGTGAATATTCCATACCATGGTTTATTGTCATTGGTAATGGCCATTTTGCCATTCCAGCCTGGTTAACAATAATTTGTTTTCAAACCCTATTCCTAGCATAGGCCTGACAAGTTACAAGTTACTCTGTCCACAAAATTCGTGCTATTAGCCTAGGCCAAAATAGGTGATGAACACAGTGGAAATTTCTGCTCAGCCAATGATGAATTGCAACATGCACCAAATATATCAGTTTTTATTCTTTTAGGGAAGGTGTGGGTGGGTGTTTGAATTTTTTGGATTATTTTGTTCTCAATGTGTTCACAACTAGTTCTCATTATGTTCCCAATTGACTGAGTGATAAACATGTTCCCCAAGCTCCAAAGGTGTTCCTCAACATGGTCCCAATAACACCTCAATTTGTCCAATATGCTTTGCCCAATATTATCTTCTTGGAACCTACATAGGAGAACATAATGGGAACACAAGAAAAAATAAAATTCATCTTCACACCACCCACCCTCCAACCCAAAAAAAATAAAAATGAACCCCCTTGGGTGTATGTTCAGTTGTCTCGTTGGCTCCATGCATATTCTATTCCTAGACATGGTTGCCACCATATTTTTGCTTCAGGTATAAACCCTTCTACAAACCACACTGTACCTAAGTTATTCAGAGCATCATAATACGGGTTCTGAGGTGATGTGTTTCCTGTTATAGAGCGAGAGGTGATGTGTAGCAAGCTTGGAGAATTTTGTGAATGCACAATCTTTCTTTCTTTCTTTCTTTCTTTTAATTTAACGTCAATACCCGGACCAGAGAGATCCATTTGACGACAATTACAAAGTTGACTTGATCAAAACACTCCTGTTGTCTAGGCAAGAAACTAAGTACAAAGCTACCGCTTTCTGATTAGCCGAATGCATCAATTCAAGAAGTAAGTTGCACGGTGTCAATTGTTTCCCTAACTGTTGACTAAACTTGTAACGAATGTCATGGTGAGCTGGGCACACTAATAACAAGTGGTCTTCATCCTCAACAGCTCCTAGGGAACATAGACGACAAATCC
>Ga0209611_10013806_pt1 | contig 10982 bp, 3 predicted proteins | sample S1TSphgellanicum_3_FD_187693 | JGI IMG/M metagenome (GOLD analysis project Ga0209611, IMG submission 187693) | Host-associated microbial communities from peat moss isolated from Minnesota, USA - S1T2_Fc - Sphagnum magellanicum MG (SPAdes) (version 2) | ecosystem: Host-associated > Plants > Peat...
TGGTAAAGGGGTAGGAAAAAAAAAAAAAAAATCTTGTCATGGAACCTTGGTAACCAACTTGGTTTCCGTCAAATTATTACAAAATGCCACCACTAAGATTGCAATATCCATGCCCAAGTAATTTTGTGTGTGTAGTTACACATTAGGTATTTTATGTTTGGTCTATATACCATGGGAAACAAGCCTTAGAGTTTATGGTGGAGGAGAATTTTCCATGTAATAAAGCACTCTCAAAAAATTTGTTAGTATGTTTGGAAGGTGCCTTACATCCATGAATATCCCTCCTAGAAAAGAGGAGCCATATTACAAACTGTGCATGAAGCAAAACCTTACAATGCTCCAAAAATAGGCTTTGGACAAAGCTCAGTAGGGGAGTTTATTAGTGTCCTCCACAACTATCACGGTATGTCCTAAGCCCCTTTGTTTTGGGAATGCCCTCACTTGTACCTTTCCTTTGGAGCAAGGGAGTTAACCAACAATACCCCCACCTCAAAATACGCAACAAAATATCCACCTTTTGGGGGAAGAGGGGGATTGGGACCACATATGTAAGAAAACATCCCCCACCTTTGGGGGAAAGAGGGGGATTGGAACCACATATGTAAGAAAACATCCCCCACCTTGGGGGGGGGGAAGAGGAAGATTGGAGTCAACATAGGTAGCAAAATGTCCCCACCTCTTTTTCAACCTCAACATGTGTATGATACGTACTATCTTTTGACCCCTTGGTACTAGGAATGAATTTTAAATGTGTTGAATTCAATTGTTTCAATTGTTCTCCATATGAAAAAGGTCTCACTTGAAATCCTTTCCACTTTGAAAGATATTCATTATGAAGGTTGGAAGGTTGAATTATAGATTGTATTGTAAAGGGTTTGGAAAAAATATTATAAGATAAATACATTGTTCTCTCTTGCATGATAAGTTTGGCCCCCCCCAAGGCATCTCATTTTGTGAAAATGTCCTTGCATGAGGTGGGCCCATAGAAGTTGACAACAACCCCACCATAGAGGCATGTCTCATTTATTATGCAAGGTAATGTTCTCACAATACAACATTACTCTTGAACCTTGAGTTCCACTTTCAATTCACAAGGTCATGTAATGTCACATGTTGCTAATACATTACCCTATGATAAATCTAAATGTTCTAACATCCATAGGGGGAAACCATATGAAATCCATAAGATTATATTGAATTTTACATGATATAAATCCATCATTAGAATGTGTATGCATAGTGCACATTAAACAAAATTACTTTATGGATTTAATTATTTTTTACCCGTAAACCTTAATTAGTAATCCCATTTTGAACACCTTACAACAATATTTGGTGTGATTGGTGGGAAAATAAATGTAACGTAAACACCCATAGTCAAGACATTCCAAACATAAAGGGCCAAGGACAAGGCACTAGTAGTCAAATCAGGCACTTTGAAATTGTCTCTTTATGTGTTTCACATTGTGATAGAAAGTGTTTCACTTCCTTTGATTCATGCCACTCCTTGAACTTATTCCTAGACCATTTCACTTGGTTTGCTTGTTGATTTGGTCGCAAGCCCAAGCCTATCTGGTTACACCGCAAGAATGATGATGAGGAGTTCTTTTTTATTTGTTGGGGAGGAAGAAATTTTAGCATAGTTCTAAAAAATGTGAACATGGGGCATGGCAAATGAAAAAAATTCATGATTTAAAAGGTAATGAAATAACAATGGTTTGGATAACCATGAGGAACATGTAAATTTTCAATTGAGTTATTTCAAAAGTTGATAGTTAAACTATTATGAATAGTGCCATGGCGGATTATGGATATAGTTATTTTTTTAATTGTACAAAATAATCCCATGATTTTGTTGGACATTGAAAAAAAATCAAGCAATGACAAGGTTAGGTTAATGGTGTAAAACAACTTTATTGTGACAACTTGATTACAAATGCAACATTGAAAGGATCGATGCTTGATAAAATTTTCAATAAAAATAATTCTTCATATTTATCAATGGATATTAATTTACTGCACAATGAAAAATTGCATATATATTCTTTTAAAAGTGTCTTATGGGAAAAAATCATAATTAATCATGTGTTATCATTCAAATCATAGTCGGCAATTTCTAGATGAACAATGACCTAATAATTTTGGCCTCGCCTTTTGGAACCTAGTGTGTCACAAATGGGAACGGTTGGAGCTAGGGTATGAAAAGACATTGATGCACCTTTAAAATGCTTATTATAAAATATAGAAATAAATTGTCTATTGTTGTGAACTATTAAAAAAACTTGTAAAAATTGGGCACAATCTCTAACTTTTGTACTACAACAAAAAGGTTATAGAAGACCTTTGACATAAAATTAAAGATGAATTGAGTTTCTAAATTGAACTTTTAATCAAATCAAACTACATAAACTTGGTAAAGATAATGTTTTGTGCAATTGTAGCTAGTTTTGGTTCATATATTCAAAAGATTCATCATGGCTCAAACTTGGGAGGAAGCACCAGATGTCTTCATTTTAAAAGTATATTTCACAACCAATCATCTCAATTATAACAAATGACATCTTTCCCAAGACTCCCAAAACGAATCTAAAAAAATTAGGACATTTTTTTTTGCCCATAACTTCTATATAACCTAACCAAATCAAAGGTGAATTATTTTCAAAAACTATGTTTCAATTGATTTGAAAAGAATTATGTTCCCTAAACCTAGACCCAAAAGGGTTGAAATTTCACGTGATTATTTGAAGATCCTAAATTCAAAAGTGGGAATGCATTTGAAAGTAATCACTATGTCAAAACATGGCATCCATGACTAGAACATTTTACAATTACTATCTAAACCTAATCATGTAGTCATATGAAGTAATCATATCTAAATTTAGTCTTGATTAATGATTAAAATCCTACACGATTAAGATTTTATGATTACATGATGAGTAGTCATTTTAGAAAGACATGTAACTAACCTACATAAATAAGTAGTTAGCTAGCTAGATAACTTAAGCAAGAACCTAGGTTAGGTAATTAAAATATTAAACTAGGATAGATAAGTAGGCAAATTAGGTAATGATTTTGAATAATATCAAGAGTATTATGTTTTTTGATGTTCCTAATCATTTCATTTTTAAAATGTTTCATGAATGTAATGTTAGTTCCTTTCCTTGAAAAGGTCATGAACACTAATTTGAAACATGATTTGAAAATTGTCTTGGGAATGTTTTTATTAATGTTATTTTGAAATCATTTTATTTTTATTTTTTTATTAAGAAATTAATTGAGTAAGTATAATTTAATTATGAATTTGCAAAATCTTAAAAAGTGATTCCTAAAAGGGCTCTCAATATTAGGAATACTAGTGTTTCCAATTTTCATTTTTTCATTTCAAAATAAACTTCAAACCATATATTAAAACATGCAATCGATAAACATGAAGGAAAAAAAATTTATAGTTGTGAAATCATTTTTGAAAAAAAACTTAGGAAAATGATTTGACCACTTTTGGTTCCTTGACCATTTGTTGAAGCGGTTCCTAATGTTAATGATTAAAAGTTACAACATGGTGATCACAACTTTGTCAATTCGTTTGATTTTTTAGTAAAAGGAAGTTATATGAGGAAAAGGTCAAAGTGTTAGGCAACATTTTCCAAAGGCACATGTTTTGTATTGTCCACATTGTTAGTCAATGGTTAATCATGGTCATAGCTTGTCCCTACAACATCTTGATATGACCCTAACAACTTTCATAAGGTTATGACCACCACACTCATTGTTGTGTTAATAATTTATTAACACGCTCACAAAATATTTTAGAGTTTTTAAGGCCAAATGAGTGCCAAGCCTTATAAACTATAACCGATTTGGGTTTGCAAACTAGGTCTACCTATATTACTTTCTACATCTAAATATTTATGTTGGCCAATTATTGGAAAAATGGCCAACTATCAACAAGGGTCCAAGGGTATGTTATTCATAACCAACTTGTAGAATTTGAAATTGGTTAGAACTAAATAAATATTTTACTTCTTTGTTATATATTATAGATATTTACTTGACAAAATCTTTATGGGCCAAGTAGTGATTTGATGAAAACCTAAATTGATTTATATATTTCCATGTTTCATTACACAAAGTTAAATTGAATTCTTAAACATTAATACAATTCATTTTACTACACTTTTCCAATTTTATTTCCAATTTCAACTCCTTTCGTAATTTGAAATTAATTTACATGGGCTAGTGATTGTGAAAACTACATATAAATTGTGGTTTGTTTGGGGGAGGCTAAGTCACTAACTTGGGGTATTCCTATTAAATCTGTAAAAACTTAACATGACATTATATTATGTGGTTATCAATTTGGTTATAAAGTTAAATATTTAAAATCGACCCATATGCATAATAAGTGGGTATCATTATATCAAGGAAATTGGTAATTGGGGGTATTAGTGAATCAAACAAATTGATAATGAATGAGTGTTAAAAAATCAATATTTGATTACTCAATGCCTTGTGTGGGATATTAAATAATTTCACAAAAGCCATGTTCCATTAATTATGAAAAAAAGGAAGAATGGGTCAACATCAATCTAAATCCTATTTTCATTATCATTTTGTGTAACAACTAGGGTTGTAACATCCAACATTGAACATTGAAAAGAGGTTGAAGATTTATGGACCTTTGTATGCTTAGACATAGGTAATATTTAATGTACATAGTTGTGTTTAATCTCCTTGATGAACTTGTCCCTATAATTGTTTCTATTGGTGTCCAAACTTTGTTTGGTTTTAATTATGTTTATTGACATATTATTGTTAATGGAAAAATGTCAATCTAAAAAAAATATCATCTATGTGATTGGTGTGGAAGAATGTTTCAATATGTGTTAATAAACCAATTTGATAATGTGGGGTTCATTAGTGGGTCCAAATGGGCTATTATGAATCACCCCAAAACGTAACCATTACTTAATTTTCATTGAATTAAGTGGTTATTTAAATTAATATTGAAAATCTTGGATCAAACTATATATAAATTTTTGATGTATTATGGAAACATTTAGCACAATTGAAAAGAATCTAATGAATACAAAATATTCAAAAAGACTTTCAAAACTATCTACCCAATGTTTTTCACTATTTGAAGGATTTTTTAAAATTAAATTATTAAAAAATGATGATTATATGAAAAATGTTTATGTACACCTTTACATTATAGTTTAATGGAATTTTTTTAGTCATACATCAAAATTAAAACAATTTAAAAGTCAAATTTTAATTTATGATTTGAAGCATAATTTACAAAATATATTGCCTTTAAGGATTCATGAAAAGCATAATCCTTGGTCCAAATGAGTGTTGCACCTTCAATGAAGAACATCAACCATGACAATGAAGCTAGTGCTATTGTTTTTTTCAAATTTTACAATGTGAATAATGGTGCCATTCAAAACTTGAATCAATTTATATTTTAGTTTTCTCTTGCCAAGAAAAGTAATGTAAATATGTCTTTTGTTTAATTCAATTTAATTAGGATGTTCATGGGGTTTAAACAATAATTTTGTGAAGGACCAATGACATTGGTGCAATTTAAATAGTTTGATGACCAATTGGCAACTGTCTTACATAATGACATTATGTTTTTGATGTGATGAAAACTGTATATGCATTTGTATTTTTCAACCCTTCTAATGTGAAGTATACCATTTATTTTTGTACATTTATGAGAGGTTAACAAATGAAATTTGATTCCATGAATTTTGACATTTATCATGCATTTTTGAATTTGATTTTGACATTTGCTCCTTTTCAATATGATCATATTTTATCATGTTGCAATAAACATGCAACCTTGTGGGTGCTTCACCTTGTTTATGTTGGTCCTTTTTATCTATTGCAATTTGTTTAGACATGGTGCAATATTTTCGGCAAGCATTAAATGGTAATGACATATTAAATGTAACATGGCTTCCAATGCAAAAGCACACATGCTCATTGTGAATGCCCAAGAGGAAATCACTCTCTCAAAGTTTTTGGTTGTATCCAAGTTATGAAAACTTGTTTTAAAAATGGTTGGTGTAATTTGAATTTTGAAGAAAAAATTATGACAACATGGTTGAGATTTTCTTTTATCCTTGCCAAGGGCATAGAAGGTTCAAATATTTTTGCAACCACATCTTCTTCTTGGTTGCATTTAATCTAATAAATGAAAAATATGGTCTTCCTTGGGCAAATTGGGTTAGGAAATGGTTGTAGAGCAATGGTTGTGTTGTCCAAAGCCAACAATATGATTTGGGGAAGAACAACTAAATATTGTTTACCAAGCATCACAACTTCCTTTAAACATTACCTCCTTCTTCAATGAAGGTCAACTAGTGTTGCTTGAGGAAGATATGATCCCTTGAGTAACACAATTTCTCCACACAACATTACCACCTTCCTTAAGGAGGAAAAAATATTACCACATTCCTAGGGTGACATTGGTTGTTTTAATGTCTTCAAGTTGTGCCTAAATATTTCTTTGACATGAATTGAGGTCATGTTTTCCTTGGGGAGTTTATCCACATTTCCCCATGGAATTTTACATCCATCCTTATGCAACTTGGTCCTACTTCCTTGGACAAGTTGCCCAAGGAAGAAAAATAACTTAACCAAGTTCCTTACTTTGAAAAGGGGAATTGGTGCCATGCTTTCCCCAAGAGCTTGGCTTATATGTTTCCAAGGGACAACATCCAAGGAAGTTGTAATGCCTTATTTTTTTAGAATGTTGCACAATGTATGAAAAATTGGAAAAAAAAAATTATACAATGGATGAATTTTTTTTAAAAAGGTTGCATGGGTCTTGGTTCTTTAGGGTGATCATAAAATATTGTCCCAACATGTCCACAATGAAGTCTACTACAAAACTTCCAAGTACATTAATAATGATGATCTAAAAGTGACAATTGAATATGGAAATATGACAAATTGAATATATGAAAACAAGATTTGAAACATAAAGTTAGAATATATCATATTTAGGTAATATTTAAGTTCGAGAAAATACCAACATGGGTCTAAAATGAAAGCTTGAAAAATTCCTTAAATATCATGGTCAAGAGGAAATGGTTTAATATATGATTTTGTCGATGTGCCTATTATTCATAAACATTTTTTTTTCCTCCATGCCCTCACACAAAATTTATACACTGCATTTTAGATATTCCGCTAAGGCTATAGATATGGAATCTATTAGGTTCAATTAGGATCTCTTTTGTTGAATATTAACTTCATAAAGTACATTGATTTTTTTCATCCATCCTAAAGAACTAAGACTTCTCGCACAGTGGATGAAAAATTACACAATGTTAATGAGAAAATCACAAACTAAAGTTGTATAATGGATGAAATTTTAGGGACTAAAGATGAAAAGTTGATAGTAGATTCATCCATATTAAAGCATTGTACTTTCCTTAAATGTTGTTCTCACAGATCATAACATACTCTCAAGGAAAAAATGGCATCAATTCCTTATCTTCCTTAAAAATTTAGTTTGAATTATGTTTTTCTTCTAGGCAACTTGGATAGGGAAGACATGGGACCAAGTTGTACATGGATGAATGATTTCCTCAAGGAATATTACACAAGCTCCCCATAGAAGGCATGACCTTAATTCCCAAGGAAGTGAGAACAAGTTGCAAAAGGAAAACATCTAAACAACTTTTGTTAATTGTCACTAGTAATGCACAATAGCACAGAACTCAAATTTAATTTGAATTAATAAAAATATCATGAACATGATAAAACACATGCTAATTTACCTTTTCATATCCATCTTGGTGGGTGAGGAAAAAGAATGAAATAATTGTTAGGAAAGAAGTGAGATAGTTAAGCTTGGAAATGAAGTAATTATATTTTGAATTGTGAAGTTTGAAGTTGTTAAAGGATGATCATATGAAGGATTATACAAAATCAATTGTCCTACGATCACCATATAAAAGAAGATGCAAAATTTCTCACATATTAGTCCTATGAAATTTTTCATCATTAAACTTTATCATAATTAACATACAATCAATTTTTTTTAAGAAATACTTTTTGGTTGGGCATTTGTCATGTAAGAGTGTTGAGATTAATGCCACATCTAATTCATTGTTCATGTTTGATGCTTGCCCATGTGTTGTACAATACAATATCTTTAATTTTTCTATAAGAATATTAACATGATGAAAACTTGAAGGTAATTCAATCCTTATTAACAATAATGAAATCAACAATTTGTATCATGGTTTAGTTTAATGATGAAACTATTCATGTTTAAAATAACTAATTATTAAACTTTCAAAAACTAAAACATGAAAATAAAAAAGCTAATTTGGTGAGGAACAAAATGACTTGTTGATTTTGCAAGCGTGAGGATGTTTTGTATTTCAACCAATGTAAATTTTTTTTCAAAATTTTGCATACCAATCCTCCCCTCAAATACCCTAACCCCCAAACCATGACATGACATAATATAAGTTAACATGGACTAACAATATGTTCAAAGGTCTAAACTAATTCAAATGCAAATGAATTTAATAATTTAAAAAATGTTTAACACGCAAAAAATTCCCTTGAAAAGAAGTATGCACTTTTATGATGTTCTAGGCTTGTGAAATTCATATGAAGTGCCAATGGCAAAGTGTGGGCTCAAGTCAAAATGTTCAAAAGTTGTCAATGATAATAGGTGTTAGGGATATGTTTAGGAATCTTTCTCATTTGGAAGCCATGTGCCCAAATTTAGTTAGTGGAGTACAAATGTGAAGGCTTGTGTACAAGATACAAGCATTTTGTCTTAAAACTTTTGTCCATTTTTTTGGCATAGCAAATCATGCAAATGGATACATTCTGTTGCAAACTTTTTAGAAATTCCAATCATCCAATATATATAGTTCATTATAAAAACATTTCCAAATACAACAAAATACCTAGTCAACAAATGCCCACACTACATAAATAAAGTTAAGTTGTAAGTTTACTCAACAAAATTTCCTTCATTCCACTTTGACATAACTTTGATGTTGAGTCTTTTGATTAGAATGACAATCATAAATTTATTTTTCAAATGGATTTTGTGGCTAGTTCATATGAACAAAAGTCACAATTACGAACTTTTCCTTAGCAATTAAATACACATACATGTATATATGATATTCAATAATAAAATTTGGCATTATTTTTCATTTGAACCATTTTGGCAAAAACAATTAAAAATATTCCACAACATAAAATAATAACATCAAAATTCTATAAACATTTATATACAATATATACAATATACATATGCATACATATAAAACAAAGTTAAGTTAATATCAACCTTTTATAAACCAATTTGATTTTGGTGATAACCTATAAAATCATATCACTACATAAAAGCCCACCAATTATTTTGTCATTAGTGTATCATAAAACATAATTAATGATGTAACTTTTCATATCACTCACCATTATAAGGTTTCCATTCAAATTATCATCCAAAAAAATTGATGAGTTCTTATGTGTAATAAAGGTCAATATATCTTTAGCCTATTTGATATTTTCGAATAATATCTACAAGTTCATTACAAATGTGTATTGGTCAAACCACGTGAAGATCAAAAATAAACTCTTCTCTATCAAAATGTTTAGATTGTCAAACCTCAACCTCCAAAGGTTATTCTCCTACACATTTGCCTAGATCAATGTTTTTATTGTTGGCCACATTCAATCTTATTCCCTACTTGAAAATTGATAATCAAGTTATTATTCTTAATCTAATGAACAACAATGATTACTAATTAGTTTCTTAGGTGACATGGTAGGTCATGCAAAATGATGTGGATTTTATACATGGACCATAGATTAAAAGGTCATATTTTATGGTCTTGTATCATTGCTCTCACATCACATCGATTGATAAAAAACAAAAAAATCATTTTCAAATTCATTTTTAAAATGATTTTTAGTCACAACATAAATTAAACTCCAAATTTTGCTTCACCATTTAAACTAAAATTTGAAATTCACAATTGTGATGTATCTAATATTTCTATCTAGTCATATGACTTTTTCTCATCAAAGTTGTCGTATTCCCAATTCAACATAAGAGCAATGCAGGAATTCTTTGCTTTTCAGAAAAAGAAACTAGTCTACATTCTCAAAATGTACTAAAATTTAAGAATTTCAAAAGTTGACTTTGAAAATATAGAACCCTTTTTCTATCTATTTTGATTGTCAAAACTAGTCAAATTCTTTTTGAAGACTCCAACCAATGAACCCTTGGAAATTCATTTGAAAAATTTGAGATTCAAACCTCCAAGAGTAGATAAACCTTTCTCCTTCACATCTATTTCAAGAATTTGAAACTTGAAACCCAAGAAGAAGGAAGATATTTGATGGACCCTTGTATTGAAAAAAAATAAAAAATAAAAAATTCCAATAGATAGATAAAACCTTATTTTATACATATTTAAATTGTCAAGATTATCCCAATTCCTCCTAAGAATTTAAAAATCTAACCTCCAATTCTATGAAAGCCCACTACCATAATTACACACCTACAAGTTACCTATGTGATCATTATTGTCATGTACTTGTGATATTTGCAATTTTGGAACTTTTTACCACAATCCAAGTCAAAATCTATGGGTTGATGGTTGCTATGAACAACACATGGGTTTTTAAACTCACAAAATAATAAAAAATACAATGATGAAGTGAATCTCAAAATATAATGAAAACAAAAGCTTGGGCAAGACAAAAGAAAATGGGTTGAAGAGACACAAGGGTGAAAAATAAAATGATTATTTATCAATGTCAAAGTATAATATTGGAACCAAGACAAAGTTAAGAGAACATAATATGGGCTGAAAAACAAAATTGTGAAAACCACAATGATGAAATCAATATCAAAATACAAAAATGAAACCAAGGCCAAGGCAAGACAAAGGAAAATAGGTTAAGAAACAAAACTATGAAAAATA
>Ga0209611_10013807_pt1 | contig 10981 bp, 13 predicted proteins | sample S1TSphgellanicum_3_FD_187693 | JGI IMG/M metagenome (GOLD analysis project Ga0209611, IMG submission 187693) | Host-associated microbial communities from peat moss isolated from Minnesota, USA - S1T2_Fc - Sphagnum magellanicum MG (SPAdes) (version 2) | ecosystem: Host-associated > Plants > Peat...
GGGCAAGCCACAGCTCGAATCTCAGTTTTACTTGCTTTGGTTGATTTGTTTCAGGTTGCAGTTTTGTGACAGATTTCAGCTTTCATGTCCTAAACTTCATCAGCTTTCTTTACAATGCCCTAATTGACTTAAAACTGCTTTTGCCTTGGCTATAATTGTCTAGGTTTATGCTAGGGTCTGCAGTTCATGCTGCACCAGCTCTTCCATCCTTGGTTCTTTGAGCCAGCAGTTCTTACATTGACTGAAAACCATCGGTTTTTCTGGCAAAGACCAGCCTGGAAACCGGCCTGATCCTGAACTGGATTCTATTACCCACCTGGAGAAACTTCATGAACAAACCTTCAGAGAAGATCAAAGGCACTTCAGAGAGAAAAATGAACAACTTTTGGGATTTTTTCTACTTGCAGCAAATGTCCAGGAGTCTGAGTATAGAGCTAGCTGAGTATTCAACAAGCTTCAGCTGGCTAAGCTGACCTCCTCGTGTTATGACCTGCTAAATTGTGCTAATTGTGTTTGCTTCATAATGCTGCCAGATTGTCTTTTAGACCTAATGTTGAGGTGGTTTGCTAGAGAAATAAGGCGACTGGGGCAAGATTGTCAATTCTTTAAGAGACTTGCAGATAACCTCGAGTTATAAAATGCCAAAACTGGTCTCACACAACTCAAATCAATGCTTCCTACAGCTCAGATGAAATAGGAGCACCCAGTATTCCCTCCCCTCAAACCTTCACTAGGTTCTAATCTGGTAACCAACCTGCACCATGAGGAATTTCAGGATGGATTATGTTGTAACTGAAGAAAGACATGGGTCACAAAAGATGACGTTGAAAATTGTTTGTGGTGTTTGAAAATGTTGCATTTGCAGTGGATGCTCACAAGAGGACTTAAGTGGAGAGGAGAACTGCAGTCTCCCACTTTGGAATTTGGCTGTGGTTTTCATTTCATCATTATCAGGCATTTACTTCAGTGTGAGAAAATTTCATGTAGTGAAACATCTCAATATCCTACAGGCAAAGAGGAGGCATATCAGAAGATGTATGATGTAACTTGATCTGAAGTTCAACATATGATTTTGTATTTTACGTCCACATTTATTTACACAGAACAATTAGTAAAAACACCCAAATAAAAGAAATGATTTGAAATCATCAAACTGATAATCAGTCTACTCTGAAATTGCTCAATGATGGCTTCAACACATAAACTGCAGATGAATTAGTGCCTTGCCAACTGGAATTAAAGGGGCAGAGTATGCTAACAAAGCTATCTTCCACCCCATAGCCGAGTTCTTCAAGCAGAGCTTGTAGGTTGCCTTGTTCTACATTTCCTTCTGAACACCTGCACACACAAAATGAAAAGATTAAAAACATCTATACTCTTATTCAATTACAGGATCAACTTAGCTTCTATTCATGCTACAGACAGCTAACGTACACTGATGAAAAACACACTAATTCACAGATGCTACTGGTGATTGACCTATTAAATATGGTGGTATCCTACTCCATATCAACTTGAGCCTTCCATTTGCACACAAGTGTCCACAGTAGTCATTGGACGTATAATAGCACTAAAACTGAACACAATTTGGATTATAGAAAGAAAAGACTCACAATTGTCAACCCTAAAACTAGGTGTGGTCCAGTAGTAGTATCTCTCTCCAAGATTGCTGAGAAAACTGTTCTAGATATTGATTTGAGCTCATGATTTGCACAAGTGTGCATATAATCAGAAGTTTAATAATGTCATAGCTAAAGCAAAATTCCATTACTCAAAAGAAAAGACTCAAAATTGCCCAACCCTAATTATACTGTGTGTGTGTGTGTGTCTCTCTCTCTCTCTGCAATGGCAACGAAACTGCACAGTAACAATTTCCAAGGTAACCATTCTGTGTCAATTGCAGCAAAACCAAAACACTCTAGCGAGACAAGAATGACAACTGCACATTGTTTCTGTCACATTCCTAGAAGCGATGTGGTATTATTTCCAGTTCATGACATCGTCAGCTAGCACTAAAGAGACATAGCTTCGACTCAAAAAGTCGTGACATCACTGACTGAAGAGATTTTTGGATTTATAAGAAGTGTCTGGATTTCTGATTTGTGAATGCATAATCATTTCATGCTGGTTTTTTTCTTTTGCCTATCTCATTCATTCATACACACTGATATGAATTTCTAATTAGAGAGAGACTGTAACTAGCGATCTATACCTCGAAAAATGGGAAAAAATTCTCTCAGCTGGATTGCGCTCGTTGCTGACGATGCTCAAGAACGGAAGCTGGTAACGGAGGAGGCACATGCGGTGGTGGCATGCTATTCTCATCACTCAGCTCCTGACGAGAAGAGACGGACCGATGATGCAAGGGGTCGGAGTACAGCCGAGCCCCAAGAGCCACAACTGGCATCATGATGCACAAGGCCAACACCTTCTTGGCCGTCGTGCTGTTTACCGCCATGCCATGCGCCATCGCCAACAAACAGAGAACACTCCCAAGGCCAGAGAATCAGTCCGCTGCTCGCATCAACAACCCCAAAAAGGCCTCGATGGGTGGCGGAGACGAAGAAGAGGAAGATTAAAGAAACTCCATAACTTAGGGTTTGAAGCTTCAAACCCTAAAAGAAAGAAAGAAAAGAAAAGAAAGAAAGACCTCCCTCAAACCCTACATGGGCGACCTCCGGGTATGAAACCCACGCCCGGAGCTTCACCGGGTTTCTTCTTGACCATCCTATTAACCATGCTTATGGGGGCTCCCAAAGAAACCTGTGAACAAGTTTAATTTTGAAAAAAATAAAATAATTATTCAACACCAGACTGCCAAAAAATGATGATATAAGAAATTTTTGGCCCGATATTATTATGTCGAAATAGAAATATTTGACAATGATGATTGATTTTTGCACTCTATAATGTTCATGAAAATGTTTAGGGTTTAGGGTTTGCACAACCCGACCTATTATATAGTATATTTGGAGAAGTCTAAAATATTGAGTTACCACATTTTATTCAAAATATAAAAGAAGCTCGGGCAAAGTTTTAAAATTGACTCTCAAAATCTTTAAATATTCAAGTTGGGGCTACTAAACCCTTTTTTTATTTTTGAAAAAAAATAAATATTTCAACAAAATAAGTCCATAATTAGGGTTAGGCACAATATGTATTTACCAACTATATATATTATGGAACATGTTGGGTATACATCATTGTGCCGAGTGAGGTGCCTATAATTAAGGAATTTGCGCAAGCCTAGAAACGTGTGAGTCAAATTTTCCACCAAGGAATGCAACAAGGTTCATAGATTGAAATGTTGTTCAATAATCTAAGAAGGTTTCAAACTTATGATGAGGGCCAATTTTGAATCCATTCTATCACATGGGTACTAAATTCTCACATAACACTTGAACAATAACAAGAAATTAAACTTAAATTAAACTTACCTATTTTTGAGCTAGGATCACCTATGTGCGTAAAGCTTGATCCTTATGTGGGCTACATCCAATGAGGGAGCTCATCACACACATATCTAAGGATTTTGTTTTATAAAAATTGATCATCAACATGTACATTTGCTTTTGTGAACATTTCCATAATGAACATAACACATTAAGTTTATTATAACATAGGTCCATTACACAAATGCCTTATCCCAAAGTTTAACACAAAATAACAACATGAAATCATGAATAGAAAAATATGAACCTAAAGTTTCTCCTCCAACATCTTATATTCTTGAAAGAGGGAATGGATGAATTATTATCCTTATTCATCTACATCTACCAAACATTGCCATTCATCAATTACAAGCCAATAATACTATGCTACATATTAGCCTTCTAAATTATCATCAATGGTATGAACAAAGTCATTATTTTATTTGAAATATTCTTTCCTAAATTTAATTAAATTCACATAATTCACCTCTAATTATGTCTAATCCAAAATAATTCATGAGTCCAAGTCTATGTCCCTAATCAAAGATTCTCAAAATAAGGCCTATAAGTTGAATTATTTATTCCCATACTTACTCATCATTCTACCCCTAGGCCATATTAATATTATTATTTGCAAATCTTACCTTTTGTAACCCATCTTGGTGTCATAGTTCCATTAGGTGAGGGTTGGAGGAAAATTTTGTTGTGTGAATTTTTTTTAAATACAAAAGCAAACATTAAATTAGATTTTACATAAAAAACATTTCCATTCACATCAATCAAATTACCTATACACGTTATTTTGGATGAAAAAAAACCTTCAAATAGTGTGAAATTAGTTTAAACCTTTACATTTTTCTTATGATATAATGCCTTCCAAGAAAGTTAATAAAAGAAATGACTATTTGTTATTGGCAAGTCATGATAATTGGCCCAATGTTGATATTTAAATGGTCTCTCACTTGATATTGATCACAATTTCATGTTTATGGGTGTCAAAGTTTTTTTAAATTACTACCTTGGTTCTTGTGTGTTGGAATTTTGGGAATTGGGTTAGTTTTTTTTGTAGCATTTAAGTTTTCAATTGTATCACCTAATTTTTTTTCAAGTCATTAGGGTTTAGGGGTTGGAAGTGTGATGTTTTAGATGAGGTAGGTATGGGTAGAGTTGAGGAAGAGGACCTCTAAAAGGAAGTGACATAAAAGGGTTATAACTTATGTGTTATTAGAGGCAAAGCAAATGAAAAGAAAATTTTGGAGGTGAAAACCAAAAAAAGAAAAACTTGGAAATGAAAGTTTTTCAAGTGCAAAAAATTAAAGTCTTTTTTGAAACAAAGGTGAAGAAAATAGGTAACCTTGAATTAAAATTGGTCCAACATTGAAAGAACGGTTAAACAAGAAACAAGAAGGTGATGCATGCACAACAACATTAAGGCAAGGAAAAATATTAAAATTAATGGAAACCCAAGAGATTATTACTTTAGGCTAGTCCACCATTGCATATCATGTATCCAATAATTAATAGGATGTCATACACTACCATATTAACATTTACAACTATCATTATCCACATGTAAACAAAAACTAAATAACATAAATCACCCTAAGTGGTGGTGGTTCACCCCCAAAGCCAAAACACAACTCACCTACAAGCAATATGAATCCAATCCTAAAACACACAAACAAAATCCGCACAACAATGTGCACAAACAAAACTTGTATAAAAACACAAAAAGCTTGCAACAACAAACCTTGTGTGTTTTGGAATACACATAACTTTATATTATATCCTAAACGCAAAATATCCCAAACCTAGATCACACTTGAACATAAAACATAATTAATTACATTAACCCAACTCAACACTAACATAATTAAAACTTAACTTGGCAACTAAATTAACATTCATGATAATTGTCATGTGCTACCATATTGGCATCTATAACTATCATTATCCACACACGTAAACCAAATAACATAAATCACCCTAAATGGCATCTCACCTCCAAACCACCCCCCTATCTAGGGCTAATGTTTCCCTAAGCCGAATAGTCATATAGGAAATTCCTTATGTAAATCCATCAAGAAAACACTTTGTTTTAAGGTGAAAGGACTAGTAGGCTAGGTGCAAATTTAAACCATGTCCCCGTCATTAGTTGCTTAATTGCAATCCCCCCAAATCTTTAGCCAAAGGTGAATCATCATGGGGAAATTTTTTAAATATTCTTACTATTTAACTACATGAATATGTATATAATTCTATTTAAAGCACCAAGGGTAAAACCATGTTGCGATTGACACTGCTTCCAATGGTGGAATAAAACATCCCATATGCCAACCTTTGGAACACCAATCACAAATTAACATAGTGGCAACCTTTGTAAACTACCTACAACATACAACATAATCCAATGAAAACAACCACCAAAGATGAATAAACTTGGCCATCAACATGTGCAAGATGACATGGCACACAGTTATTATGCACATGACCCTTCCAACAATAATGTTCCAAAAGATGGCACTTCCTACATGCACAAAATAACATGTCCCAATAGTCACATCCAACTTAGTTGATGTTGTTTGTTATAAGTACACATAATTTCCTACTTCAATCTACAGACTCAAGGTCAACAACCACCATTTCAAATAATGTCATAATGCAACATACCCCAACGTTAAACAATAGTTAGATTTTCCGTAACCATTGGCATTATTCATCAAAATAAAATTGTTCAATGTTCACATGCTTAAAACGACACATTTGCAAAATGTGATTCATCACATTAAAGCTAGTAGCTTGGGCTCATGGCCAAAAAGGAAAAAATATCTTGAAAACAACACAAGAAAAACCTAATGATTGAAGTTACACCCAAAAGTTAACCATGGTAGTTGATGATCCTAATTTCTAATATGACCCTTTTGAAGCCCATATTTTCACAATCCTTGTTTCATTGTTTACATAATTTGTTCAATTAACCAGTTTGCTTTAGGATGGTCTTATGAAGTTGTATGATGATTGATCAATGTTTTCTCACACAACTTTTGGAACTCCTCATGGAATTTTGTACTTCGGTTGATAAGTATTTGACAAAATGGGAGTTGATATGACCCAACCTTCAACTCTTCAAAGGCTTGCTCATGTGTTTCACCCCATATGTACTCTTGGTTAATCTTTGTTATCGGGGGAAAATGTTTAGTAATGTTGTTGAATCCTTTGTTCATGGAGGTCACTCTATGTATACTTTAATAAAAACATGTAATAAAAAAGGTATCTTTAAATTTTGTTATGAAATAATGGCATATTTTAGGTATATTTTAAACATATTATTAGAATGAGTTATAAACACCCTATATATATATAAAGAAGTTGCAACCAATATTTTTATGCATGTTGTTTGGAATAAATGGAAGTGACTTCCCCATGATCCTTTGATGAATTTCTAATAGTAATTACATAAGCCTAAGAAGGTTCACAACTACTTAATATCTGATGGTTGGGGCACTTGTGAAATGGCTTCAAACTTGGCCTTTTGAACCCCTAATCCATTAAAATTAATCATGTAACCCATGTATTCCACCTCAATCCAAAAGAAATGACATTTGTCAAGATGCAACTTAAAGTTATGTCCCTTAAATCAATCAAACACCTCCTACGAATGATGCATGTGATTTCCTAAAGTTAATCTAAAGATGATGATATCATCAATCTAACACTTGGCAAAAATAAAGTTGGCCAAAATCCGATCCATAACTCTTTGAAATTTTACAAGGGTATTATTTAAACCAAATGAAAGGAATCACCATTGGTATAAACAATCCTTCCCATTAATATCAATCCCCTAAAATGTCATCTTAGCCTTGTCACCTTCCTTAAATGGCAACTCATGTTAACCAAAATGCAAGTCTAACTTGCTAAAAACCTTGGCATGCCCAAGGACAATAATAATATCCTTTAGTAGGGGCATGGCATATGTATGTCATATGAAGCAATTAAGGTCCATGACTTCTACATGTACTTATTCACTAGCCTATAATCTCCAAACATGCAACATTTTGTCCAATTGCCAAAAATGTTCTTAGTTGGCATCATTATTGCTGAAACATTTTCACCCCTAAATATTTTTACCAAACCAACCTACAACAATTATGTTGTCCAAACTTGAACCAAGGCCCTCTCCACCTCACTAAACCTATAAGGTTGCCTAAAAATCGGATCATCATTGTCAAAAATGATGTAAACCTATTATCGTTTCAAATGGCCTAATTCTTTCAAATTAAATGCAAAACATCAAATATAACTTTGCAACAGTTTTCATATTTCCCATAACTCACCTCATGTAATCACCATACCAATGTCTAGTTCCCATGTTTTTGTGGTAATTGATACTTTGGGCTAGGGTGACAAAATATCCCCAATTCCCAAGGTTGAAGTGTGGAATATGGGGAAATGTTTAATTGACTTGGCACCCCTACATCACAAACTTTTTATTCAACACTCAAAAATATTTCCTAGCATTCCCAATCCCATAATTGCCAAAATGTACAATTTGACTTGCCGTAACATCACCCTTTTGCATCAACATGGTTGTGTTAATAAAGGGTGCAATATGTGAAGGATGGGGTGGGGCAAGTGGGTTTGATTAGGTAAAATGTATTTCTTTAACCAATGCCAAATTGAAAATCCATATGAAGCAATAAAAGGTCCATGACTTGATTAAAATTTTGCTTATGGGCTCTTTTAGAAAAAGTAAACATGGTTATGGACGTGTTAGTGGGAAAATCCAGGGCCTACTCCTTCACATTTGCATTGGGCTCCTCCATGTGACATGACTAAACATCCCAAATCATGCCTAATCCCACATTTCAAAACGCATGAAATTAGGAAAAATTCAAAAATGTCGAAAAGGTTGATCATGGAAGTCCAACCTTATTGACCAAAACCAAATGTGGTATGTTGTCATGGTAGAATGCACATGACTAGCATCTTGTATTTAGTATGTTAGCTATTAAACATGTGGGTGACCTCGGGATGAATTAATGATTTCATTAGATCATCTTTAGAGGTGTTAAGTTAGTTCACGTCCATTAAAATCAATGGGTGCATGAACCAACTATTGTAGCATCCACTTGCATTGGCTTGTTGATCCAAACTTGAATTTGCAACCATCATGTTAACACAATCAGTCAAAAATTTCCTAATAGTGGAATATTCTTCAACAAATATGCACATGGGTGCAATTTTCCAATCTATAAATACTTCAAAACATGGACCAACTCCCCCAAAAAATCTTGATTTGGGGTCCAAAAGGCCCTAATCTATGCCAACTTGTGAAAGATGTTCATCCTAAAATGGCCATATCAACTAACCCAACCATGTCTAAACCTTGCACCCCAACAATGTGATATTGTTCAATAAGGACTATTGGCAACCTTCTATCACCAATGTGAGCAACAAATTGGGTTGGTCATTAAAAGAAATATTCTCATATGCAACCATTTTATTTGCAATTTGCGACTAGATTTGGTCATTTTTACAACTATTTGAAAAGTTTGGTCATTTTTGCAACCATATGTGTTGCAATCAAATTGCAACAATTTGCTTCTTCATCCTTCCAATATGGTTTTCATCCAAGGAATGGCATATATGTCTCATTAAATTGTAATAATGACCAAAATTAGTTGCACCATTATAGGGTGAACCTAACCTCAAGAGATATATTAAATTTTATCAAGGGTATAATGGGGGTATTTTTTATAAGTGTATTGTAATCATAATTAGTTTCTATTTATAACATATTAAATATATATTGTGCATACATTAAAAACATATATATGTATAATTTATGTCATTTACTTACTTAGCTTAGGTTAGTCAATTTTTTTAATTGAACCAAAATTTAACAACTTTTTGGTTTAGCCAAAGTTGAATCAAATTTTAGTTTAATCAACTTTTAGCCAAGGTTGAACCAAGTTTTAATTTAGCCAAGGTTTAACCAAATTTTTGTTTTGTCAAAGTTGAGCTAAATTTTAATTTAACTAATGTTTCAATAATGTTCAAACTTGTTTAGCCAAATTTTTGTTAAGCCAAGGTTTTGTCAAGGTTTAGTCAAGTTAAAAAAAAATAGTGCACGCATAGTTATATAGTTTAAAAAATTGAAAGGGAGGACATAAAATATGGGATATATTTCATAGTTGTAAATTAGTTTGTGATAAAGTTGGTTTGTGACTAGGTTGTGATTATAAAATATATCCCATATCTTATGTTCTCCCCTTCAATTTTGTAAACTATATAACAAGGTGCATTTTAATAATTAAAAAAATGCAATTTAAAAGCAAATGTCATTTGGGATGAGCCAATTAAAGTGGCTTGACTTTAAAGGTTAAACCAAAAACAACATTGCAAAACCAATTACCTATTTAGCCTACTTACATAACTATCGAACTATGTGTGTGTGTGTGTGTGTGTGTGTGTGTATAATTTGCAACATTTTTGGACCTATCATGTCACAATCATGAGCACACAAATTGGATGCCCTAGGTTTTTCCAAAATTATATTTCAAAAAAAAGAAGAAATTGATGATAAATGGCAACATGTCATCTTCCATGTGAATGTGATTATTTGTTAAATTTCAACGTGTGACACATTTACCATATATTTGCTAAAAAAATTCATTTCTTAAGATGAAAATTTTCAAATTAGTCATATGATATCCAAACATGGTTCAAACTATGTGAAATGATATGGTTCAATATACCTTCAACTTTCATAAAGATTTAAAATCATTTAAATTTTTTTTAAAGGAGATTTGTGTTTTTGAATACACATATACACAACATATATTTCCACAAATATATTCCAATTCCTCACTTGATAAAATGAAATAAAACAATTTTTTTCTAATATTTTGCCTAGGATATATTATAACATAATATGCAAAAATATTGTGAAATTCTTTCAAAAGTTTGAGGTGGGATACATTTCTAAAGTAGTATAATGTGACATCCCAAAAGGGGTCACTATAGTGTACTTTCACCCCAAATCACACCAACTTGTAACATTAGTTGCATATGTAAATACATTGTAAGCTTCATAAAAATGAAAAAACCTTGGACAAAGAAAACTTTTGATCTTCGTTTAACATAATTAGAAGAAAGAAATAAGGTAGGATTCATATTCATTGTAATGCTCATAACTCTTGAGGGGTGTCATCATTAATAAAACTACTTGGTTTCTAATTAGAGATGATTAACAACATCTTTGCTCTCAAAGGTTGGAGCCATTCAATCAAATCATCCATAGTTTGTTGATTTGTAATGATCCATGCTAGAGGCACTCCAATGTGATGAACATCAAAGCCCATCAAGGTGAACAAATGATATTTCACATCATTTGTGCCAAATGTGGCATCCATGGAAATTGATCCATTATGGGCATACACAAACATGGATTGACATTGCATTGGTGTTTGGATGCTTAGAGTGAATGGGACTTAATTCCATTAATTTTGTTGATTTTTTCAAGATAAAATACGTAATTTATATGATGC
>Ga0209611_10013809_pt1 | contig 10981 bp, 6 predicted proteins | sample S1TSphgellanicum_3_FD_187693 | JGI IMG/M metagenome (GOLD analysis project Ga0209611, IMG submission 187693) | Host-associated microbial communities from peat moss isolated from Minnesota, USA - S1T2_Fc - Sphagnum magellanicum MG (SPAdes) (version 2) | ecosystem: Host-associated > Plants > Peat...
TCCCCCCCCAAATCTCTCGTTTTCACAAAATCCAATGGCGGAGTTTAAATCCATCGAGAATGTTTTTAAGGGCGGGAAACACATAGCATTGTTCGGCTGTGCCTTCACTACATTGGATGGCTGAGATAATCTTCTCCTGAGCATCTAACGGCCGTCATTAAATCATTGGTAGGCAATTCGTGTCATTAATTCTCAAGTACCCACAAGCGGACATAGCTTGTCTAGATCGAATGGCCAAATTCTTCCTCCTCGCCGACAAATATCCATCGGCTCTCAATTCAGAAGGGGATTAAGTTGTGCGTGTTCAGGTAATATTGGTTTGCAGTTTTCAATAGGAAACGAAGCTAACTAAATACTTACTAATTATCACTAATTACATACTAATTACAAGAACATGTCGTCCTATGCGGTTTTCGTCTGTTGGGGAGGGAGTGCGCGTGTGCGCGCTGTTGAAGAAGGAAGCGAGAGAAGGGAAGGAGAGGGTGGGACGGGAATTTTGGGAGAGAGAATAAAGATTCAGTCCCATCGGATGATCTGAAGCAGGAGAGTCGACAGATCGCGCAGAGGCGCCGGAGCCAAAGTGCTCTTGTTTCTAATTTTCTTATCCACATTTCTTCTCGTCCTCGGCCCCGATAATAAATAAATAGCCCCCTCTTCCTTTCTCCTCTCTCATCGTCTTTCCGTCATTTCAGCGTGCACTGCGTCTCGTCGGTTCTCTCTTTCTCTCTCTCTGGCTGTTTCTCTACTGTCTCTGATTTTACGATCTTCTCCCCGTCTTTGCTGTTTTCTTCTGTTTTTAAGATCCATCTGTTTGTTCTGCAGCTTTCGTCTTGGGGAAGAGCCCGTGGTTTGGATTTGTTTTGGTTTGCATAGGTCGGAGAAGGTGGTGGAGAGATTTTTTTGTTTTTTCGCTTGACAACTTGTTGGGATTTGAAACCTGGGATTATTTTGTTTCTTTTCAGTTCAATCGAAGGTGGGTTTGGGGAGCTCGTGGAAGGAATAAATACAACGTATTTCTTCTTGGGGTGTGTTGTGGGAGATATTGCTTGGTGGTGGTTTTGAAATTTGGATTTGTTGATTTCACGTACTTGAGTCAGATCTCTCACTTTTCTTGTGAAATCGGAGGTTTTTCCGGTTTTTTGAACGTTGGGTTTTGGAGGGTTGTGCGTGGAAGGTTTTGGAGTTTGCTGTCCGTGAGTGACTTTTTTGTTTTTTTTTCAGGGGTGGTCAGCAGCAGCGACGATGGGGCCAGTAAAGTGCTTGAAAACTGTGCCAGCCCAGGTTCACACGCACCAGAGCTTTCACGCCAATGACAAATCTGACGCTCCGGTGCTCCCTGGACCTAAGAATATCCTCATGTAAGCTCCTCCTCCGACCTTATGCGGAGGCTGTCCGATACCTTGGTCCAAATTCTGTTCACAATGCCGATCATGGGGGTGCTCTAAATTTTTTTTGGGTTTTGCGCAGGTGTACTATTAGGCTTCTGTGAAACCCATGGTTATTGTCGCTAATCCTGATGATCTATTGTGTCTGTTGTTTACTCAATTTTTTACAGCAAGGTCTCCCCCTTTTAGGCGCCGTTGTGGAAAATTGAGCATTTGGGTCTTGAAAAGAAGATTTATTTCGTTATGAAGCAATGTATGCCATAGAAGATGATGTGTGTGAGCTTTGGAAGATGAAGAGATTCTGAAACTGGTGTGCATGACCGTTTGTCCTGTTGCAGGGGTTTCCCATTGCGGCGTGCACATGTGAATCTTTACTGTTGCAAACATTACGACGGATGTGTGCATGGCTGAGGTTTTCTTATTGTGTTCTTTGGTATTTGTGTCGTTGCAGAGGAGCCAAGGAAGATGCAAGAAAGTCCTTGAAGGATCTTCTGGAGATTTCCAAGCAGATCCTGACGGAAAACGATCGGGGCGGGTACACCATTCCTGCCAAGGGATTGTATCCATATCAGTGGAACTGGGACTCTGCCCTGGTCGCACTCGGATGGGCGACCCTGAACGAAGGGCGCGCTTGGGAAGAACTCGAGAAGCTATTCTCGGCGCAGTGGGAAGATGGGCTCGTCCCACACATCGTGTTCCACCAGCCATCGCCTACCTACTTCCCCGGTCCCGAGATCTGGGGCTCCGTCCAGCAACCCATGGGCTCCACAGGGATCACGCAGCCACCGGTGGCCGCCATCACTGTGCGAAACTTGTACGAGACGGCCGTGAATAAAGACTTAGCGCTCCAGAAAGCCAAGGAGCTTTTCCCCAGGATTCTGGCGTGGCACAGATGGTTCCAGTCTGCACGAGATCCCGAAGGCACTGGGCTTGTGGCGACTCTGCATCCGTGGGAGAGCGGCATGGACAACAGTCCTGCTTGGGACGACGCTCTGCACAACGTGCCTGTTGATCAGATCCCTCCCTACGTGAGGCAAGATCTGGGGCATGTGGACTCCGCCATGCGCCCGAAGAAAGACGAGTATGATCGATACCTGACGCTACTGTACCGGTTCCGCGCTGTGAACTACGACTGCAAGCAGCTCTACTTTCTCTCGCCCTTCCGCGTCACTGATCTCTGCACCAACTCGGTTCTCTACCGCGCCAACCTCGACCTCAGGTATAAACCTGAAAAAAAAAGCCAGAGCTTGTGGATCCAATGAGATCTGCCCGTTGATAACCAAACCTTGATTCCCAAAGCCCCGATCAAAGAACATGGAGACAGTCACTCTGAGGTTGTCTTGCACTTGTTCTGCTGCTCTCTTCTCTTGCATAAGCAGGAAGAGAGGCGACCGGCAGTGAGAAACCCCGCAACACTCATTAAAAGAAGATATCTCTGAATGACGTCAAGATCCAAGAGCTTGCAAGATCCCAAGTCAAGCTCTTGGGTCTTGACGCTATTGTTGCTCGGTAAGCTTGGGCTTTGCCTTCTCAGAACAACAAGCAGCAGCCATCGTAGAACATTCACCTTTGACACTAGCTTTGCCTCGTCAAAACCAGGGAAAGCGTTGTGCTTTTCTGTTTTGAGAGCTCCAAAGCTTCGATTGTGTAGATCTGTGCGTATGTGCTGGATATGGCAAGCAAGCAGGGTTTCGGGTTGTCTGCAGAAAGACGAAGGATTGAAAGGAACGTTTTGACATGTCTATTTATGCCTTTTGAATCTGTGCAGGTGGTTGGCAGTGGAGCTGGGGAAAGGCGAAAACGTGAAGGAGATCGATGGATGGATCGAAAAGGCCCGAGATGCATTCGACACGCTCTACGACGCGGAAGAAGGGCTGTACAAGTGTAAAGACCAGCTCACAGGCAAGCTGGTGGCAGCCAAGACGTCTGCGGGCTTTCTGCCTCTGTTCGCGCGCGTCGCATCGGCCTCGCAGGCCGCGGATCTGGCCAGGACCTTGGAGAGATGGCTGAACCGCGTGAAGCACAGCATACCCAGCTGCGACCCGGAGGCTACCAATTTTGAGCCGTTGCGATATTGGCGCGGACCTGTGTGGGCGATCATCAACTGGATGATCACAGACGGCTTACGTGCCTATGGGTTTGAGGATCTTGCGTGCCGTATAGAAGCTGACACTTACGAACTACTGCTGTCACACGGGATCAGCGAATACTACAACCCTGTCACAGGGGCAGCGGCGGGTGGCAAGCTCTTCTCGTGGACTGCGGCCATGTGCTTAGCCTGGCTGAGCAAAGGTGCTCCTGCAGCTCGCTTCAAATGACAGCATCACACAGCCCACATACACAAAAAGGAAAGGGAGGAAGAAGATGCTCTCCCACTTGACACGAGCAATCAGCTTGTTGATTAAGAAGTATGAAATCCGTGAAACCGTCCACATTCTTTAAGCAATCCCACTTAAGATTCTTTGATGAAGAAACCCCTGTCTCTCACATTTCCGTAAATCCACTAAGTTATTTAATCCCATTTCACATAGAGAAAGTACTCCAACCTACCCTCTACCCACCCACTTGCTCACCCACCAGCCCTTTTTCTCTCCCCCAAAGAACCTAACTTAAGAGGGCAGTAAGTTAACCCGTGACAGCATGAAATTCCAAACCTTTGGGGTGTTAGTTGGCTTCACCCACCATGTTCTTTCTTGGCTTTTTCTTTTTCTTGTTTTCACTTTACAGCCTGTGTGGTTGCCCAGTGCACACGGTGTTAACAATCAATCATTTACAACAAGACAACTTAAGTTAGATGAATGAAAGATGCCAGAGCTGGGAAGGGTCTGAACCAAACGCTGGTTGGTTGGTGGTGCACATGATCAATGCACCGGTTATCAAATCCCACCCTTCTCGTGCAATGACTACTTTGCTCTGGATAATTCTTTTAAGTATTACAGAACCAGAATAATCATTTTCTCTAGGATTTCTATGCAGGGCATCATTTTTTCATTTTTTCTTCTGTCAACTCTCAAACAAGTGGAGAGACCATAGTTTAATGCTTAGTTTTAGAGAGGCCGCACAAGAAGGTAGACTACACCGATTTGTAGAAAGCCCACATGGTGAAGACTTGAAGTAACATGTTTTTCCCTTGTCAAGGATAAAGATACTTTTGCTGAGTTACAACTTGTTTTGATTATCATGTGGAAATTTCTTAATACCTCCAAAGTGTGTGAAGAATAAGTTGTTTCACTTTGCCATCGCTCCAAATGCCAATATTGTACCTGTTTTTGTTCAGTATACCATAGTACTTTATCATCTTCGACACTAATAATATCATTTTCAGTAATGTTGAAATTTTCAAAAATAGAAAATGCAAAGGAAAAAATGTTGTGAAAGAAAATGTTGAATATTTGAGAATATTCTATTGTTTGAAACTCTTAATTAATTATATTATTGAAGCACATGTGTCCAGGTTACCATGGTACTACAGTATTGACGTACTCTGAACTGTCTCCCACTTGAGAATGCTGTTTTGTCTTTAAGGTATTTTGGAATTGGACTAAACATGGCCCACGGGACGGCTGTTTGATATTGTTCTATGGTTTTTTTTGGTTCATGCAGTTTTTCCAAATGGTCTTTTTGTTTTTTCTCTTGGATATGTCTGGCATCTGGAACAAAACTCATCACAGAAATATCACACAAGCACCACCGGTCACCCCCGCCTCCACAGTCCAGGTCTTACAACACACGGTGGGGAGCAGGTGGCCAGGGTGAACCGACACCCACGTTGGTACCTCTTGACCTTTTTGAGTGAGGGCTCGTAATGGCCATATTATTAACCCCAAACAATGTTAGATTTGAAGTTAGAAACCTTGATTTAGTCTAAGCACAGATATTTCTAATATTTAGAACTAATTTAAATGGGTTTTGGGATTTGTACCGTGGTACCAACGTGGGTGCTCGTTCACCCATGGCGGGACAGGCGCATTACTTGCTGTAATTTATCCCCTCAGGGCGAAGTCTGGACGGTGGGCTCTTAGATTCGCACACTGCACATTATGAGAACTCATACCTATCAGTCCTCGCTGTCAATGCTCCCTAGATTGGAGGGTCCAGCTTTGCTCAAGGTAAGTTCCTGTGAGCAGTACTCTCTAGAAGTGCAAGCCCCCCTGCGGGAAGTGGGCCCTAATCCTGGAAAGCCTTGCTGCTCCTTGGGCCTTACCTATCTCATTAGCCTAGGTGTGCTGATAAATCAATTGAGGAAAATTTGGTGTTAGGGACCAATTGTGTGACCCACAGGTGTGACCAAACACCCACGACTGCACCATCCAGCCGGAATCCATTATTACTCACTTGTAGCCTAGATGAACCATAAATGAGTCACTAAGTTTACCCTATACTGTAAGCGCTCCTTCCACCTCAGACTACCTAGTAACTACCTCTATAAGGAGGTCAATATCATAGGTAAGTAGGTGGAAAATTTATGTGGCTGCAATGCCCCCGACGTTAAAGCAGCAGCAGGTCTTAAATGCAGGAAATACAAAAGTACGGCTGCATTTATTTTTTCACTGTCTGCCCTTAGCCCGATTCAAAAAAATTTGGGTGATACCCAAACACATTTGGGCCTGTGATTATGCACATTTTGGGTGTGTGATGGACCCACCCAAAATGTACTTAAATGTCCATTACACACCCAAAAATGTGCATATTTTTACAGACCCAAATGTGTCTGGGCTTCACCCAAATATTTTTCTTTGGAGAAATTTTGCCAAGTGTTGACGTTGCAATAGCTCGTTTTACACCCCTTTGTTTAAATTAGACATATTTCCAATGATGAATTCATCCTATTCCTAACCCTAGGATCTTGGGCTAGCCATAGATTTGATTTTGCAAGGTTTGGAAATTGCTGTGGGGTGGATGCCATCTCATTTCAAGTTGCCACCATTTGCTCTTAGTCTTGTTGATGTTGACAATGGGACACCTCACAACCACCTCCACCATCATCCTCTCCCCCTTTTTTCAAGCTTGGCAGTCATCTACGTTATACTTTATGTGAGTTGACATTGCACTTGAGAGTGCATTTTACATCCCTTTCCATTGCTTCAATTCTCCCTCACAATTTGTTGTTGTGAGGTGCCTCAAATGTTTTTGTATCCTACCACATAAAATTGTCACCTTTCTTAACATCAAGAAATATATTGTGCCTTGATTTATTGTTGGAACTTGGAACATGAAGGATATTGTGCACATTATTTAGAGGTTTTGCTAATCGACAATACAATGTAACATGAAGATTTACTTTTTCATGGTGTTAGACTTTGGGCCATTGGAAAGGAACATGTAACAAAAGTTTCAACATGTAGTTAAATATGCTTTTTCCTTTCATCAATGTGCATCCTTTGCACGGAATTCACTTTGAGGCCTTCCTATTCTTATAGATTTTTTAAAAAATTATTATTATTATTTTTTGTTTTTCCAAATTGGCCATATTTTCATGTTCTCATGAACTCACCACAAAGCTTGAACCTCTTGCTCAAGGTTTAGGGTCTGTTATAGTTTAATTCATTTTCTATTCTTGTTATTCAAGGTTTTTATGTCATTGTCACTTGTTCATCTTGCTTAAGGTTTGAGATTTGTTACAATGAATGTTGTCCAAGGTTTTTGTGTCAAACTTGTCATATGTTCATCTTGTTCAAAGTTTGAGGTTTGCAACAATGATAAGTTTGTCATCTTTTCTTTTTGTTCAAGGTTTTGAAATGAGTCCATTACAACTACTAGCATTAGAAGAAATCATGTCATTTGCAACTAATCATTATGCAATTGCATGCAACTAATTGTTGTTTGCAACTAGATTAGTTATGCTTGCAATTACAAACTTGATATTGTATGTTTTTTGGGTCATATGGTTGTGTGTGCAATTAACATGCAATTAATGTCATACAAAGTGAACACATGTTACAAAAATAATGGTTTAAATTAATACATACTTAAGTTAATATGCTCAATATATATACCTAGGCTATGTATAATAGTATCATACATTTAGTACTAAGGTTAAACCCATGTTAACTAATGTTAAACTAGGTTAACCAAGCCTACACATCATGTAACATTAGTTGAACTAACTAAAAGGCTAGACTAACCATGGCTAAATTAATTAGAAGGTTAAATATTGTTAAAAAACTAAGAGGTTAAACTAACCATGGATAAATGAACTTAGGCCAAATTAATCATGGTTAAACTAATTAGGAAGCTAAATAAATATGTCCAAACTAGCCTAGGTTAAACTAACCATGTCTAAAATAACTAAGAAACTAAATTAAAGATGATTAAATAGAACATGGTTAAACTAATTAGAAAATTAAGTTAACCATGGTTAAATTAATTAGGGAGCTAAACTAACTAAAAGATTAAATTAACCATGGTTAAATTAATTAGGAAGCTAAACTAATTAGAAGACTAAATTAAACCATGGTTAAATTAATTAAGAAGCTAAACTAACTAGAAGGTTAAATTAAACATGCCTAAATTAATTAGGAAATCAAATGAAACATGGCTAAATAAACTAGTTCTTAATATTATGTTATAATTCCTATGGTTAGTAGGCTACACTATTTACCATTTAAATACCTTAGCTTAAGTCAAGTAATTATATTATAATATTATTGATCATTAGGTAATTATAAAATTTCTTAATTATGACCATAATCATAATCATTAACATTAATAGTTATTAACCAATTAATATTATTATCATAATATTTTATTATTATTACCTATTAAAATTTATTATTTATAATATAATTAATATAACTAATAGGTAAAAAGTTAGTATGGCATAGGTAATGTGTAGTATTTGCATGTACGTTGTAACTACATTGATTACATTTACCACTAAATTGTTTATCCTATATCTTTTGCCTTTAGATTCTAAGTGTGCACACTATATAAGTAAGTGCATTTGTCTCATTCACAAACTAAGTACCAAATGTCATTTGGGATGAACCAATGAAAGAAGCTTGACCCTAAAAGCTAAACCTAAACACAAAATTAAATTATTTAAAACCTACTTACATAGCTTAACCCTATTATTTTACGTACCTACGTATGACCTATTTACCTATAGCCTACCTACAACCTACATACCTACCTAATTAATAAACAAAACATCAATGGGCTTTTAAAATTGTAATGTGTCATCATATAATTGGTTCACAAATGGACACATGTCAAAATTCAATTCACACTTTATTGGATGGTTAAGATATTATTATTATATTAATAATGACAAATATTGAAATAAGGTTCAAATGCCATGTGTCATCATGGACAACCCCTTAAAATAATATAAATTATATATATTGTTCAAATACATATTCTTGCATGCAATTGTCAGTTGTGTTCAACTTGTTTTTTGCAACAATGAGATCTAACAATTACATGTGTCACATGCAACTGAAAATCAATAGCATACAACAATGCAAAATGATAGTTTTCTTCTAGTGTAATGGAGTTTAAGCATAAACTGATTTTCAATGTTGACACTCCTTAATTTGCATACATAGCCTCATCATTTCAAAGTTTACTTGATTTTCCACTTTCACCATCATCATATATTAAGCTTGTCAATCTTGAGTTTCTGAATCCTAGTCTTTAGTTTCCAACTCCCAAGCCTACATAGAATAAATTACACCGGACACAATTTAATTGGGCATCTGGGCAAGCATGAGAAAAGAAGTGCAGCAGTACTTTTGCAGCCTGAATTTAAGACCTGCTGCTGATTTAACGCCCAGGCGTGCAATGTATGTCGCTAAGTAGAGTGATGAGGCCTAAGTAGTTACTAGGCAGCTAGATACACGTGGATAGTCAGTAAATAGCCAACCACTGGGTTACCAATGAGGCAGGAATACAATGAAAAAGTGTTTCCTGTCCACACACCATCCATTCTGCATGGTGCACTGGTGGGTGCTGGTTCACTCTACCTGGAAGTTGGAACCCTTAGAAACTACAGGTTTAGTGGAAAAACTTGTTATCAACTCTTTATTTATGACTTGGTATAGTGTCAGAGCTGTCACATTTTCCACTAGAATGTATCGAGTTTTAATATATCTTCATGTAGCATGATAGCAGCAGAGTTGTTGCTTTTCAACTCTAGCATCCAAGGGGTACAAATAGTTTCTTGCCTGCAAGGAGTTTATAATTGGTCAATAATTTCTATGCTTTTGTCTGGAGTTTCTTGACCTAAGTGACCTCCGCTAACCTTCTTGCCCCAGGGTTTACAGAAGAGACATTTCTTTGATTCGATTTCTGTTGATATTGTGTTGATTCACAGTTTCTGTTCAAATGCCTTTGGGGAGTCGCCTTTGCTTCTTGGCCTTCTGTACAAAAAAGGCATGAACGTCTCTCCAAAACAAAATAAAAAGAGACTTTTTAGTTGCATGGCTATTCTTTTTCGAGAATGCTTTCCTAGGGCTTGTGGCTCCATGTCCCTGTAGATAGTCAAACTTTCCAGATGCAAGTAGTGTTTGTGGTTGACACGTTGATCTTGGTTGTGCTAAGAATCCGGTTTAGCAATCTAATCATAAAATGGAACATGCAATTTGTCCCATAGCACACTATTATGCGTGGTCACTTTTTGATGTAAGGCGGGGTTTGGAATGGAGTGTTAGCAGTTGGCATCTGTCCAGGGGTTGGTGATGAAACATGACTTCACTTTCTATTGCTTGGGAATCCACAAAAGAAAGAAACAAAATTTCAATCATGAATGGCCTGCCCATTTTGATGAAACCACCCCAGTTCAATCCCATAGTGCATTATTAGCAACTCATTGGATCTGATTTAGGTACCACAAAGGGGAGCCAAGCCCCAAATTGGGAAGCTGGTACTTGGAAGAGTCCGGCCTGAACTGGTCAGGGTTTGTTTTCCCAATTTTGTGACGTAGCTGAGGTGGCTATCATCTCGAAAGTGATTTATTTGGACACATGTATTAATATGGAAGTAAGAAAAAATCAAAATCTTTCTATATTTTTGGCTACCTACTGGAACAAATAATAAAAATCTGGTGATTGCTGGAATTTTTTTCAAATTTGGTGAATTTGGGCCATTTTTTCCATGGAAAATCCTTCTTATAGGTTGAAATCATATTTTTCAGGTAGGAATTTGGCAAAATTCACCAGTAAAAGAAACGCTGGAACTAACCAAAGGCAAACTCAAAGACACCTTTGAAACTAGGCTGATCCCAAAAGTATTAAACCAAGACCTAAGGTCCTATTTGATGAGAGGGCCTCTAATAGGGAGGCTATTTTGTGGATTCCCCATCCATTTTGTAATTTTTCAACTTTTCATTCACTTTGCAACTTTTTCCCTAGTCATTACGGAAATTTCCTTTCATTTTTTTGATTCATCGTGAAACTTTTTCTCCAATTTTCCATCTGTCCAGCCACTCCCATACTATGGAAGGAACTGGTAAAGAAGGATTGACATCTTGGGCTGGAGTGAATTAGCAGCCACCAATGCACCAGTTGAGGATGAGGCTGTTGAAGCCGTTTTGGGATGAACAAAAAATCCCATCCTCCCTGCCCCCATGGGATTTTTTTTTCCACCTCTTCTCTGCC
>Ga0209611_10013811_pt1 | contig 10979 bp, 5 predicted proteins | sample S1TSphgellanicum_3_FD_187693 | JGI IMG/M metagenome (GOLD analysis project Ga0209611, IMG submission 187693) | Host-associated microbial communities from peat moss isolated from Minnesota, USA - S1T2_Fc - Sphagnum magellanicum MG (SPAdes) (version 2) | ecosystem: Host-associated > Plants > Peat...
CCACAAGCACAAAGGGCTTTGTTACTAGTCCCACCCATGTCTAAAAAGACTGGTGAATTAAACACAGGTGCAATTGTCTGAAACACATCCAACAATGTATCACGATTTGTTGGCTTCTTCACATTATTGTTTTAAAGTTGCTCCTAACAATTCAACCATCACTATGAAAGTCGAGAAAGTACGTGTTTTTCTTGTTTCACAAGTAATCTACCAATCACGGTGACCATGCACACAGGATGCCATTCTTCCTCCTCTTCCTCATATAAATGAGGAAAGATTGGGTGGGTGTGGTTGAGTGTCACCATGGTCGGCCTCACCATTTTTACATGAAACCATGGCAGGTTGGGCATTGGGAGTAATGCCCAACCTCAATGTTGATTGGCCAAACACAAATTTCCACACCCTGCCGTTTCTGCCCAACAACAGCTTCAAATCAGTGAAGAGTGAATGTGGAGAAAATAAACTTTAAAAAACTCAACCGACCAACCGGCCTACATAAGGACGGTGATTGTGTGTTGAGAGTTGCCTCTCTTCCCTACTATGAATCATTTGGGCTTGCTTTTGAAGCTGGGCTCTGTAAGTCTTTCACACTGCTCTGAAGGACTCTGGCAATTGCCCTAGCTTGGTGGCCATTGTGTTCCTCAGATGGCTGCAAGGAACACAATGTGAGAATACCATCAGGTGGTCATCAGCGTTGGGCGGCTACTTGGTTTTGTTGACAATCATTTATTTTGGTTTTAGAAATATTTCAGAATCAGAGAACCCTCGATCCCAGATTTTGAGAATTTCTTTTCTCATTGTAAGAACCATTCATCGCTTTGGGTTGCTTTGAAAACCTGAAAGAACTGGTGGTTTTAATGAAAGAGCCAGCAAAGAACCAATGGTTTGATAGGTGGTTATTTGATTTTTAAAATTTGAGAACCATGTTACATATTCGAACTGGTTCTTTGATTTTTTGAAAAACTGTTGTTAATCAACCTTACAAACTGCCCTATGACCAAAGGAGGTTCTATGCAATTTTTAATACATGTCCAACACTAGGTATTAGACAGACGATGTAATAGCGGGTTTCAAAGTGGTGGATTGAACTTTGAATAACTGGTTATTTTCAATAATTAGTGATCCTCCGTAGCCAATGGGAGGTGGTAACTTATTTCATCACTTTAAACCTTCCAAAACTGAACCCTAACTCATCATCAAACTAGTTAAGGTTATCATTCCATGGCATCATTTTTTTTTGGGTTTCCAAGTGATTTATTGAGCATCCACTACCCCCTAGAAATCTGATGATCTCTTCCACTAGGACAAAATAGGTCCTTCAACAAAGCTAGATAACAATCAAAAATTGCAAGAGAAAGTTGATGCATGAAACATCACTAAATGTGAAAAACCATATAGTATAACCAAAAATGCATAGCCATGGTGGGTGCATAGAAAATAACAATTGATCATAAGTGAAGAACTATGGCTTTCAGCAACTACTATCTCATGGTGAAACTTGATCATGTTGTCATTTTTATTTTTATTTTTTTCTATCACAACTTATCATTTGAAACCATCGCCCAATTGAATCAATACTTATATTATGCATTATCAATGCTTTCAAAGCTCAATAAGCTTTTGTTGGGGTTTTTTGTTGAATAGACTTGCCAAATGCTTCCCAAAAACATTTTGTGTTGTGTAAAAGCTCCCCAATTTGCAAAACTGTAATGAAATAATTGTGTAAGGTGCATCCAAGAAAAGACTTTCAACACTATTCTCATGTGCAAAGATTCAAATTGGAATGACGCTAAAGCCAGATTTGTCAATTGGTTCCCAAAAAAAAAAAAAAAAAAGGTGGAAAAAACTATGCAATTAGCACAATAAAAATGAAATAATTGAAGAATTGTGTAAAGAAAGGACTTCTAGCGCAACTGTCATATGTAAATAATGAAATTGGAATGAAAGTAGGCAAGATTTGTCAAATGTTTCCCAAACACAAGTTATGTTGTAGAAATATCTCCAATTTGCAAGACTAAAATAAAATGAAAAATTTATGGAAAGATCACACAATGTGCACAATTCAAGAAGCGTCTTTATCTAGCACCATGAGTAAGTAGCATGTCACTTGGACACTCATTGCAACTTTATTGGAGTTGCACCATTTCATAGAGTAACTAGCGTTATGAATTGGAAAAAACTAATTCATCTCACATGCCACAAGTGAAATCAAATTTCAAAATGTGAAATATAGCTCTAGAGATTGCTAGTTCTTTGAAAACTCTTCCTAGAGGAGAGTTTTCAAACAACCAGTGATTATAGCATGGAACTTCTCTTATTTTTACAATGTCCCACTTCAATAACTAGTGTTGAATAACTAGGTATCTTCTCTAGATTTTGCAACTTTGAAACCCACTGACATTATAACAATTAATCAACTAATGGTTCAACCCTTATGGCAAGTTCAAACTTCAAATGAACAGAATTAAAATAAGAAATGTTTTACTGGATAATATTGAATGATCAAGGCTCTGCCCATTATGTTGGGTAAGGTGGTACTACAAGCCTATTATGGGAGCCAGGCAACGCATGCAACATAATGGCCAAGGGTGAGGCCATTCCATGACATTGAGGCCTAGAATGGTAGATTTAAGGGCTTTAAGAAAATCATGTTCAACTGACACGTTTTGATCATGGGTTTGGCAAAGAGTATGATGATATGCTTAAGATTATGTCATGTAATGTGATCAAGAAAATGACATACTAATCTGCCATCCCAGACCTTAATGTTCCCAAAAATAAAACTCAGAGCTGGAGAACCCTCCTCAAAATGTGGGACCAAATCAAAACTACATCGCTCCATAGTCTCTCTCCCTGATAGGCAGAGCCAATAAATGGAAAGTAAGATGATTTGTTGGCTAGTAAGATGAGCGAAACAGGTTATTAAGCCATCCGACAATTTCACTTCAAAGTAAACCTCTAAATTATGTTTGTGTACTACTGGTCACCACACCAATTCCATGGACAGAATTTTGGCAAAAGGCATTTCCCAAAGGAAAAGATATATAACTTACACAGTTGATCTTCATCTCAGGGATGGACAAGAAGGAAAACACCTGGCAGGGACTGTGGTTGTAGTTGACGGATTCAGACTTTTTCTGAATGGAGAGATAAAGGAAATTTGTTCCCTGAAAGCAAAGCAGAGTATAATCAAATCCCTGAAAGTGTACAATCCATGATTGAAAGACTGGGAGGGGAAACATAAGGTGACGAAGAGACTGTGGGTCATGTGGAATTTTTTTCCTTGGAATTTCAAATGAATGTCTAATGCGGGTGATGGAATTATTTTTTCCAGTTTGATTCTTTTGTTGCATGGAGGCTTTCTGAGATCTTTCATGTTTCTTGCTGATAAAGAATTTTCACATAGATTAAGTCAAGTTTTGATCAAATAATACTGAATACACCCTAGCCAGCTGCACCACGGACTACACCAATGAGGGTGGTGGGAATCATATGTGGGTAGTAGAGGCCTAACTCTGGAATTGTTGTGCAGGGGATCCCTTTGAGGATCCTGCCCATTTTCAAGGATCCTCAAATTCAAGTTCACATTTCAAAAATTGCGAAGTTTCATTGTTACTTGCAGAACCACATCTTGGTTTTTCTTTCTTTTTTTTAATGAGTAACTAACTTGGTCATTATGAGTTCCACATTAAGATGCATTATGCATTATTGTTGTGTCAAATATCCTTTTTTTTACCAATGAAGCTTCAAATCACCTTGGGTATCATCTACTTGATTGTTTATGAGCTCAATCCAGCTTGCTATCTCATCATCCCTTCCTGGATTTTGGCTGAATTTTTAGCCAAAGATTATTACCTGTGTAAACTTTGAGTCCAACTATTTATGTCATTTATGGATGAGTAGATTGGACCAGATTTGTAACTAAGGCTTTGAATAGAGAAAAAATGGTTGAAAAAAGGGTTTAGGGTTAAGCTAAAAAAGTTAAATTACAAGTTGAAAAACACCAATTGTTTTTAATGTTAGAGCTGTTTGACTTTGAGTGCAAGGGTTCTGTTCCAAAAGCAAGGAAAAAGCTACTGCCTTTTTGGAAAGCAAGCTGCATATTTGGAAGTATGTAAATGTGTCGGACTGTGCTCCCCATTTCCTCTTTTGTTAACAAGTGTTATAATTTGCACACATCTGGGTAGAGATGTGTGTAGAACATCAACCCAGTAGGACCTGGAATAATAATACATAGCTGATGCACCCCCATGCCTAGGAAGGGCTTGAGAGGAGGTCCTTATTACCTTTCATCACAGTTTAAACCTATGTATTCCATGTAAATTTGGGTGTTAGCTTGGTGATTTTGCTTTGAAATTGTCATCAACTATTTGGCACCATAGACTATAACGTGCACTATCATCCACATGCAGGAAAGGGAGTCCCCATGCATTCCCATACAAGCGTCTATCACATCCCAAATAGTGTGCAAGTTATTTCCTCACCCCCCATAAACATGAAATCCTGAAAGAGTGTTGAGCAAGGATCCATTATGTTTGACTGGCCAATCAAAGTCAATCATATTTAATTACAAGCTCTTTTGGAGCACACAGTACAGGTTTGTAGGTCCAAACACAGTTTAACCCTATTTAAAGCATGAACTTCATCCAAATTACTCTTTACAAGCCATTTTCTTGTTGCTGGTGAACCTCCTCTTAGTGCTTCAAATTACCCTCTGAAAAGAAACTAATGTAATTAAGACTGTAATTTTATATTTGAACCTTTTTTTCAAAGGGATATACTAACCCATTTCATCAATCTTATTTGACTCTTTACAACACATTCTATTTAAACAAATGGAAATTACCCTATCAACGTTTCACAACAAGTCCAAAAGTTCATTATTTTGGGCCAATGGAAGGACACAATCTATGCTGACTTAGGAAATTATAGAGGCCTTCCAGTTTTCATCAAAATTTGTTTTGGGTGTGACATTGGTGAAATACCATACCTTCCCAGCACAAACCTCAACATTATAAGAATCCTGCCTGCGATCAAGTGGTGACCAATATGGGAAGGAAAATGCCCCAAAAGATTTTCAAAGACTCTGAATTACCATACAAGTAGGCATCATGCTTGAAAATTACACAATGCCAAGGATGCAAAACAGCATTGGCCGGGTGTGAAAAGCCTCTGGATATCACCTGGTATCCTCTAGGTATCCCAATCTAAACCTGTCAAGGCATCAACCCATGTGATACTCACCCTGATACCCTGATCACTGATTCGCACACAAGTGAGAATTGGAAATGGGGAGATTCAGTGAGATTTGATCTCCTCCCAAATGCTGAGATTTGGGGGAGGGGTGAGGTTAATTTTTTATTTTTCTTGAATCAGGTTTAGGGTTTAGGGTTTTGGAAGGCACCAGGTTTGCACCGGCCCTCTACCCTCCAAGAATAAAAGGGAACACCCATTTTGGGTGCTCCCACTTCTTTCTTCTTTCTTCCCTTTCTACTTTGCCCTCCCCCCTTCACCTCTTGTTTGTTGGCTGTTGTTTCATCGCTCATTATTGCTTTGTAGCTCACTTGCTTCCTCACTTTTGTCACTTCTTATTACTTGTTCACTTGCTTTTGTTGATTGCTCGTTCATTTTTGTAGCTTGCTTGTTTAGTTTTGTTGATTGCTCGTTCATTTTTGTGGCTTGCTTGTTTAGTTTTGTTGCTTGCTGCTATTTGCTCACTCGCTTTTGCCTCTTGTTACTATTGTTTTGATGTTTGCTACTATTACTTTGCCACTTGATTTCGCCACTTATTGTTGTTTTGTTGTTTGCTTTCACCAATTGTCACTCCTATTGTGATAGATCCCTTCAAAAAGATCTTGATCTTTTGGTTGTGAAACATAATTTATCAATGCAATTTGTAGAAAATATGTGGTTTAAACATTTGGCTTTGTATCTATGTCCAAGAGTTGATTTTCCTTTCAAAAAGTAATTTGCACAAGATATATAAGTAAGGTTAATGGAGAAAACAAAACCACTTTATGTTTTCAAACAAATTTAGCAAAATGTCATTTTGCAATTACTAGCTTTGATCTCTAGATGTCCAAAGAGGCATATGACATGTTTGCATTAGTCACTAACTTTTGGGAAATGATTAACAGCCCAAATATGTCAATATTGGACTATTTGATATTATAACAACTACAAGTTAGGCCTTGGCTAAAAGTTTGACAAATTTGTTGGACAAGTATGGTTTAAGGGAAAAAACTATTGCTTATGTCAAAGATGAAGGTGAATTAACCTTAATGTAATGACCAAAGCTTAATTGTTGGTTTTGAATCTTTTGGTTTGGAGGAAATGTTCAAGGAGTTGTCTTGGCCATGTTTTTTCTAGGGCATATCAGTATGGTACAACAAATGAAAAATTGTGCAAAAATCTCAAATATATCTCTATTAATTTGCACAAGCAAATCTTCAACAGTGCATCACTTGGCCCAAAAAATTTGGGAAAGGTTGGCATGAATGGAAGAAAGCTTCTAATGAAATTGGTTTACACCCAAGGAAACTAAACACACAATGAAAACAAGGTATCATTTACTTATTGTAAATATTTTTTCAAACTTGAACATGGTTTTTTGATATTTTAGAATTAACTTATGGTATTAATTTTCTTGTTATTGTTTTGTAGGTTCGCTAGTAAAATAATAATGTTTTAGGAGGCATTACAATCTTGGGGAACTATTGTGTTTTGCTACAATAAACACACTATTATGAAAGTTATTGGATCGATGCTACCTCCTCTAATGTGGCATATTTCTCAAATTATTATGGACTATCTTTCTTGCATTATCATTGCCATGTTCTAAACCAATCATATGAACTTTGGTTACTTACTGATGCATTACACTCTACAATTTCCTTGGGTTTAGAACTAAAAAAAGATAACGAACTTTTGCTTTATTTTGAAGCTTAGTGGAATATGAATCTAGTTTTGTTGATGAGTTAGTTTTACTAGCCTTTAACATTAGAAATTAAAGGAGGTTTGTGGTGTACTAGATTTTTTCCTTTCATTCCTAAAGAAATATGAAGAAAAAAAACACACAACATGGTTTCCTTGATGTTAAATCTGAGGTTTAAAAGCCTTCATATAAGTATCTGCATTTGTTGAAACTGTTTTGCAAGAATATGATAAAAAAATCTCTTTAGGGTGAATGCAAAGTAAAGTATGGTTCACTTTTGGATTCATAATGCATGCGATCACAATCAAACAAGCCAACAATGTCAAAGGACTCAACCACAAATGGGCCTTTTTTAACATTTTGAATTTTTCATAGAAAGGAATTCTTTTATGGATTTTTTTTGCAAAACGTTCTTAAAAATATTGACAAGTCCCCCAATAAATTACATTAGATGTGTTAACTTTTTTTAAATAAATATGAATTTTCTAAAAGTGTACAAATTCTACCAAATTTTATGTTTCATCTTGAAAAATGATCATAATTTCAAATCATCCTGAAATATGATAACTATTTTCAACTTTAATTTTTTTGTATCATAAGCCAAAACTTTATTCATATGTCATACACATTATGAGCCATTTACATCTAACAAATGGCTCTTGAAGTTTGAAAAATTTTAAATGATATTTTGAATTTCTAAAACTTTCAAGTACCACAAATTTGTAAATGAGTGTTTTTCATATTTGTATGGTAGGTTATCATCATTTCAAAAAAATCCCATCAAAAATTTCTTTATTAAAAGAGTCTTTAGCCTAGTGCTAAATAAAACTAATTTTGGGGTGTTTAACTTTTAAAATATTTTACTACAACCAAAACTCAACTTATTAAATTAAATGATTTTTTTCTAATTCTTTAACACTCATATAAATCATTTAGCACAAATTTCTTTGATCAACATGACATTAAAATGACATTACAAAAATAGTTTTGAAAAGTTTGATAGTTTTTTGGTCATTTGACATGGTTTTTGGTTCATTTGACTATGATCACACCCAAGCAATTTTTGCAAAGTGCTTTATGTTTAAATGTTTATAATGAATAATTTAATTTAAATCCATTAAATGTTGACTATATCTAAACTAACAACTTGATTATGAAAAAAATTGCATAATTATTTTTTGAAAATAATGCGTACAATATGAATAGTGGACTTTTGAAATTAAAAATGCAGATTAATTAGTTGATTAGATTATTAAAAACATTAAAAATTCATATTGAATTCCACTCCAAATTGTTTGTAGTGATTAAACAAGTTGAAAAATGAAATCATAGGATTAAACATGAAATTTTTTTTTGTGAAACTTTAACCAAATGGTAGTTCTGAATTTTTAACGTGTCAAAATTAGACCTTGTTTTCAAAAATACTTTTCAAATGAATTTTTTTATTTGTCAAAAATTGTATGCCCAATGGGTTTTGGTTTTAGGGTTTTCAAAGTGATTTCACCATACCAACTAACAATTTTTTTCAATATGGGTTTCAACCTAGTTTTAATAGGTTTCATAAGTGATTGAAACTTTAATAGTCAAAGATTACACTAATGAAATCTTAGAATTTAAAACCATATCCATATGGATCATTTAAAAAAATTTGCTTGTGATTCTTGTGAATGTTATGTATGCCTAAAATGAGCCATTGGATAATGCATACACCCTATATCTTATGTTGGTAAGATGCCATGAACATTTGCACCCATATGTAAGGAATTTTGCTAATGCTTGGATTTTTTTATCAAGATTGGAATTTGGATATTTTTTAATAGACTACAAATACAAGTAAACCAACAAAAGAATTTATGAAGAAGTTGTTGATTTCTAGACATTACCAACTAGATGTTAAAAACATCAAATGTCATTTTCAATGGTGGGAAAAACATGAAACAATGTTTCCTACTATGGGTTTTGTTGGTCGACAAGTCCTAGGCATTGTTGGATCATAGATTGAAATCAAAAGAATTTTTTCTTTAGTAAGAATACATTATAATCTTAAAAGATGTAAATTCTAAATTGAAATTCTAAAAAAATTAATTTTTGTGAATAAAAATTGGCCAAATGACCTTAAAGTAGGATGTAAATCTCCATCTAATTTTGTGAATTTATTTTTAAAAATGGAGATTTAGAAAAAGAATTAAATCAATTTGAAGGTGACTTGGAATGAGAGGAAGTTTCTAAACTCTAAATGTGTAAAATGACAATTATTCACACCTTGTCAATGTTATATTAAAAACATTAAATCAAAATTAATGTTTTGTTATTTTGATTTTTAAAAGTCACAATCAGTCTATGAGAACTAACCAAGGATAATCAATTGTTATCAAATTAGGGTTTAAATTTTTTAAGGTGTACAAAAATTATGACATAATGTTAACATTTTCTGTATTTTTAACCTAGTCCTTTTCTACCATGTAAACACACATTTATGGATGATTATGATATAATTTAGAATTTTAATGATTTAAAAATGGTACTTATGAAATATTTGACACTTTTTGATTCATTAATTCTAATAAGAGGGTGAAAACACACTATGGTGGTACATTTTGGGCAAGAAAATGTACTCATTTTTTAATACATTTTGTATTATTCTAGGGGTAGATTTTTTTTCATTTCATCTAGACTTTTGAAAAACAATAAAAATGGATTTTTGTCACAAATCCTCCTTCACAATAATTGTTATATTTCAAATGATAGTGCTTTTTCAAAAACATTTATGTATTCACACACTTATGCTTGTTTGAATGAAAAACCTCATCCATGTATGTTTTTTGTGAAATCACATGAGTGGACCTTTTCATATAGAATTGAAATGGGACAATGAATTCATATGTAATATATGATTGAATACTTCATTAAGTTTGGTGATCATTTGAATGATTTTTGAAATATATTTGCAATTTATAGTATATTAGTGTGATTACAATTTTTTCAATGATTTAATATCAATTCCAAAGTGAAATTATTCTTTACAATCTTATTTTTTGGGTTTTGAACCACCTTACTCCAAGTATTGTTTGCAAAAAAATGTTTCAATATTAGTTTGGTAGAAGTTAAAAAAACATGTAGTTTCAAAAAGTGATATTTGTGACAACAATTTGGGTTCATCATGTGTTTTCACCCAAGGATCAAAATATAGGGGAAAAAAGGATTATGGTAAGGATTAGGCCTTTTTTATCCTTGGTGGTAAACCTTAAAGGATTTTTACCCATTTGTGAGAACCAATAAAATAATAATAATAATAATAACTTGAACTAGTGTAAAAAAATTATTAAAATTTTAACAAAGAACCAAGTCTTTATTAATTTTTATGTCATAACCAGATCCAATGATTCTAAAAAAAATTGATACCCAACCAACACCAATGCAAACTAATGTTGGTAGTTGTTTTGATTTGTGTTGTTGAACCTAAAGTGTTTAGGTTTAAGTTCTTGTCACTTAGACTTGTACTCATGCCCTTTTGGTGAAACTAGTATAATAAACAAGACATGGACCTAGCCTTTTGTTTGAATTGAAACATGAAAAAATGATTCTTTGACCACAAGTGTAAGTTCTTTAAAGGAGCTTCACCTATATTCATTATTTGGGCCTCTAGTCATTTTTATCACATCCAACATATTGTGTACCAATCATTTGCCAATGGTAACCCATAAGCACAAAAAATGGAAAGGTATAAATTGATAAACTATTTTAAATGCAATCACTTGGACCAATCATTATAATTAACCAATTAGAAATTATCATTTTTGTGGTTTTTTTTTTTGCGTAGAATTGAATTTGATTTTCAAACCAAGCATGACAATTTTCAATTTGAACTTTGTGAAATATATGTTTCAAAACTTTGTGATGAGTATTATTTTGTCACGAATATACTCCATACGTTCAATTTTTTCAACATTTGTTGAATTTTTCAAAATAATTGATTAAATTAAGTTTTAAACTTATCAAATATACTTTTTTTTTTAAAATCCAAAATGTGATGTCCATACATTAC
>Ga0209611_10013815_pt1 | contig 10976 bp, 11 predicted proteins | sample S1TSphgellanicum_3_FD_187693 | JGI IMG/M metagenome (GOLD analysis project Ga0209611, IMG submission 187693) | Host-associated microbial communities from peat moss isolated from Minnesota, USA - S1T2_Fc - Sphagnum magellanicum MG (SPAdes) (version 2) | ecosystem: Host-associated > Plants > Peat...
GTTCTTGTTATCTATCTATGAAGGAAGGTAGTTTGTTTTGTTTGTACTTATGAGATCCAGTGAACCAGGATGCTTCAGGTTGTGTTCTTGGTCTCTTCGGAAAGCTCTCAACGAGGAGGGGTGCATGGGCTTGGATCCATGATGTTTGGACTTGCAGTGCAAAAGTTCTTGAATATTGAATGATTTCTTCACTAAAAATTAAATTAAATCATAGCTGAAAATTTTGGAGGAAGTGAAATGTGCCTTTGGTGTTGTTAGAAAGATCTTGATGAGCAAGATTCAATGGAATTTATTTGGTAAGATTTGGATTCAGAATGTGGGAGGTAATTGAAATTTAAAATGATTTCTGCTGCTGAAAATTCAAATAAATTCCAAAAAACCAAGTTTTGGAAGGAAAAATCAGTTGAGAACGTGGTAACACTCGAAGGCTTACCATTCAATTCAATTCAAGCATGATTTCCTTTCATATTTGGCTGGTCATAAAAGGTACGAGGGAACCGTTCCCTCGAAGCTCCCCTCGAAGCTCCCGTGACGTTCCCGTCTTCGTTCGTTGGCGCTAATTACGGGGCTCTGTCTCGTGTGAAGGGCGGAAGGACAAACGAGGACTTCGCTCGTTGGTGGTGTCTCGCGTGAAGCGTTTGAGCGCGTTTTTGTTCCGCTAGTCTCTCTCCTTGTTTGCGTCATCGCCATGGCATGCGCTGCTACATCTGCAGCTCGGCTGCTCCGCGTAAACGCGAGGAGCTCCGTTGGCTCGTCAAGGACCTTCGCATCAGGTAACATACTCATTCAGTCGCCTCTGGTACAAGTTTCTCTGTCACTCATGTTTTGTGAAGGTCGCAGAATTCTTTCATAAATGGAGACGCAGACCGAGGGACATTTCAGAACAGACAATCCACCTAGGAGCTTTCAGATTTGGTACTACACTATAGGAAATCCTCCTCGAAAATCGGTATTGCTTGAGGGTGATCGTGGTGGCGGATCTCTGCGGCAAGAGGTTTGGCCGTCGGTGGAGATGAGAGAGAGAGAAGAAGAAGAAGAAGAAGAAGAAGAAGAGTAGAGAAGGCAGAGATTTCTACCTGGGATGGTTTGTCCGCTTTTTAGGGTTTTCCAGAAGGTGGAGGAGTTAGCTTAGGAGTATCTGACCTATGCAGCAATGCTCCATTATGCTCGCCGCGGTTCTTGCTCAAATCTTCCATGGCTATTTCCGCAGCAAAATCTTCGTATCATGATAAGGGGATGTGTTGTGATGCTCATTAGCCTCAATTGAACACTGTGATTGTGATATTTGTTCACTGTTTGTGGAGGTTGTCATTGTGCATGTTGCTTTTCCTCCAGAGTCAGCAGTGGTTCAGGTTACATTTCTTACTCACAAAGGTTTTAGACCTGATTCTTTCAAACTGACTTAGATTCTGGTCCTGCTGCGTACACTGGGTGGGGGGGGGAGCAAACACAGATGCTCATGAACATGGACCAAAAAGAGTGCCAATTTGGGAAGACCCCATGCACCCAGCCAGGTGGAAGGAAGAGCATGTAAGCTCTTTGTTTTGTCCCAGGCTTTCAAATGCATAAGTTTTCTTCCTGTGCTCACTTTTTCTTTGTCTCCAGCATCCCTCACTCTCAGTCTGGTGACTGCTGTAAGGAGGAACTCTCTCTACCTATACCCTGATTTTGGGCATCCTGACAGGAGATACTTCAGCCTCCCATCTCACTGAGATGTGACTTTGGAGCAACTCTCAGAAAGGACATGCTCGTTATTCAAATTGCTTTTGTGGAGATTTCTCTGCAGTTTCACAGATATGAGATGGTGTTGATATGGAACTTGTCACTATCATGCACTCTGGACACGCTCTTGATATTCTCATTTGTGTTAAGAGCTACATTTACAGAAATTATTGTGTGGGAGGTCTAGGGTGAACTAAGATTTGAAATGACACACCAACCAATCACCTGAGCACTGATAGGGTTCAGGGGGGTTGTTGCAGTTTGTGTTTGCATCTCTGGCAGGCTGGGGCTTGCTCTTCTATGGTGGCTATAAGTTTTTCACAGGTGGGTCCAAGGAGAAAAAGGATGCAGCTCCTTCTAAGTCTCCTGCTACTCCCGCTCATCACTAAGGTTAGATGCCTTCTCTGTGGGATCAGGCCTCTGGATGAAATGTGTGATGCTGGTTCTGGCCATCATTGCTGGTGCTTTTGCTGTAAATGTTAAGGTGATTAACATACAGAGAAAGTGAGTTTTCATATTCCACAATAACAGTTATATTCTCCTCTTTAAATTCTTATTTGGCTCCCACTCTGTTCTTTCATCCAGGTTTGCTGATGAGGTGAGAAGAGCCAGGGCGCAGCTGTCATGTGTAGTCTGTGGTACATACATTTTCCAGATTTCTTTTCACATTACTGCTGGTGTAATACTTTGTTGAGAGTGGAGAATTGCATGCAGTGTTCTGCCTGAAATGTTTGGAGGCCACACTCTTGCATATCTCCTGCAATTTTGTCATGTGGCCGCCTCTGCAACTGTTTCTTCTTGTTTTTTTAGTCTTGTTATGTCCAAATCTGGGAGAAAGATGAAGTTGGTTTTTCTAACCATGCCACTGTGTAGTGGTGAGAGATTTGCAAAGTGGTGAACTGAGGTCTGAAGTGTATAGCAAACTTTTCATACTGAAGATGGTCTCTGGACCTCAGAAAGAGAAAGATTAATACCTTTCCCACCTCTGCTTTCAAGACTTTTCAAGGAATTTTTTGTACATTTGAATGGACAGTTTCTTCTAGTTGTCAATACTCTGCATGTTGTGATCACAAGTGCAAAGGATGTTTCGTCCCTAAATTTCTCCCAAAATTAGCTTAGGCAATAAGAAATGAAATCTCAAGTTTTACAGATGAAACTAGTCTGCAAAACACCATTCCGTTTCATTTCTTGTCTCTACTACTCTACAGAGAATGGCAGTGTGGATAACTGACATGTATTGATACATTCTCAGCTGGACAAGACTGGCACACATGATGGAAGGACTCATAGAGCTTGACCAGCAATTATTTCGCTTGATAGTAAGAGTATTGAATTGAGGATGGATATGCACCAGCAATGTTTGTCTGTCTGGTGCAGCCCCAAGTCCTCTACACATCCTTCAAAGATATTATTTTGCATGTGTGATGTGCATCTGTGCTGATCAGTTAGTAGTAATTGGAGGACTTGTGTTCAGGGTTGCATGCACTAACTACTTGCAGTGTTGTGGTGGCCCTCACTTGTATACACCTCAAAATTGATCAGCCAATTTCCTTTACTGATGAGGTGAGAGTTTAGTAGTCTAGGCTCAATAACTTGTCAGCATCCACAAGAAGTGATTGCTAATCATAAATACAAAACTTGCAACAAAATTAACTGCAAGCCATGTATTCCAAAGAAGCCTCTGCTTTGGATTCCTCAAAACACACACAACCTAAGAGGAGGATCCTTCTTGTTGTGTGAGGATTTTGTCCACAATTTCTGATAGTCAGGTTAGTGTTTCCTGGCTGCTTGTGATGAATGGTATATTCAGAGCAGCAATCTATGTGCACCAACTTCCTGAAGGTGAGTGGAATTGAGCCTTGATGGAGTCTTAGGGTCTCTTCCATGTTTCCACAGCATCAGCTATGCTCTTGTTTTGTGTTGAAAGAATGACCAGTTGACAACCTAACAATGCCCCTGCCTGTGTGCAGAACTTTGTCAAGGTGAACGATTTGTTGGGATAGTAAAGGTGAATAAGATGAGGAGGTCATGGTTGAAGAGATCATCCCGAGTTTGAAGGGGTCACAGTTTGGCAGCAACCCAACACTCAATTTCAAAGTTTTTCCATAAACTTCATAGCTCTAACTTCATGTGTGCTGCTGGCATCTGACCTGTTTCATCAACAGTAGAGTTCCCTTCAGGATCAGAGAGCTTGATATCCTTGATTGCATGCAAATGTGCTTTGAAACCCAGTACTGCACTCTCTCTCACTCAAAAACTCAAAAATTTCAAGCGATGTCAAAAAGCAAAGAGGGGTGAAGGATAATACGATGTAGTTCTTGTGGGAGCCAGGCATTCGGCTTGCCTTGCAAAAAGCCTGTGTGGACCACGCTCTGCAGCTCTCCTTCCCATTCGCTAGATAACTACAATGCTCGCTCTCCACAAATGTCAAGAAATTGTATGAAGAATGAAAACCTCCTTCACCATCATGAAGACTAAAATGGTGCATCACTCTCAAGTGCAGGGCCTTCCTTAGCTTGTATTTTTTACCTGTGAGAGATTGTCTGCAAAAGCATCCAAACAGGACCATGGTGCAGCAACTGGAGCACTCATGGTTCTTCGGATGCAAGCTTCAGATGCAGATTTTGCTGGTGTGAAATCAAGGCCTGAAGGTCCAAATGACTGCAGATTGTGCACTTGATGCTGCTGGGGTTGTTGATGATGCCCATACAACATAGCAGTGGGGTTGGTGCCCATCATCATAGTTGTTGAAGCATGTGACTGCATCTGCTGCTTGTAAAAGATAAAAAAATTGTTGATGATCATGCTTGTAGCTCTACTTAAGTTTGATGACTCTGAGGCAGGTCCTGGACACAATTCTGCTACGGTTGTAACATTCTTCATTCTGTTTCTCTCTCAACTCTTTCTGAATGCTAGTCATTCTGAAATGTACAAGACTTCCAATAGTTGAGAGACCATTACCTCCTTAGCAAGAAAATTCTCAACATCAAAGTCCAATCTGGGGTTCACAGATGCCAGCTTCATGGAGAGAAACTGCAAAAGAGGAAACCAAAACCACAAGCTATCCCTATCAATGCCATACTTGCTGCCTGAGATGGAGCATTGTTGAGACACTATTGCTGCAGTAATGTTTTTCGAGCAACTGCCAAAGAAATTCCTTTAGAGTTGAGAACTGATGTGCAAAACCGAGAAGGAACAACAGAAGCAGCAGCAGCAGCAACGAGAAAGTTCTGGATACCTCAACTTGTCGTTGAAGAGATTGCACATAATTGATTATTTCATCTAGCATCATGGCCTTTCCTGTGACCTGAAGCTCAAAGAGCAACATGCACACTCAGAATGAAGTTCAATGATCAGACAAATTCTCCTTCCACTTTCTTGAAGATGACGAAGAAGAGGGGCAAAGGCCTGAAAAGACATGAAATAAATACATGGAAATATTGTATACACATCATCACCACCAAGAAAGACCAGAATTTTTGGACAAGTAGAAACCAAGCTGAGGTGGGAGAGCACAACTTATTATTATTCTTCCACACCTTATTGCAACCTGGCACAAGATCTTGAAGAAACTTCATACGCTCACCAATTTTTTCACGCCGAACCTGTTGCCATCATAACATTACACAATAACAATTATGCTGCTGAAGAAGAAGAATGTAATCCCTCTCTCTCTCTGGCCTCCTGATTGCATGATGCATTTGCCATGGTAGCTAGCAAGCAAAGAGAGGTCTCAAAGGCTGTCTTGCAGAGATCTGCTAGACATGGACTTGAAAGGGCATTTGGTTACTTACCCTCTCGGCAAGGCTGTGGCTGTCTGTGGCTTGACCTCTTCTTGCACGCACATGAATGTAATCTTGCTTAGGCAGTTCTGAGGGTTTGCAGCTCTCCTTCATCGACAAGGGGCTAGAATCCCCTCCAGAATACGACTCACTGAATGTTCGATCTGGCCGAAGCTTCACATCCTCCTTCGTGCTCTCCCCAGTTCTCTGCCGCTTTGCTTTTATCTCATCGCCGTCGACAGCAGCCTGCCACATTTTATGCACACTTCTTCATGAATGCAATGGGCATCAAATGTGTTGACGGGAATCAAACAAATTGCAGATCACATTCTTCAGTAGTCCTTCGGGTCATGTTGCTTGGATGCAGTGTGTCAAGTACCTGTCCTTCTCTTCCGCCTGATGAGACCAGGATTGAGTTTCCACCTGGCTCCCTGTGGAAACCCTCGTCAGCTTGTTGCAAGAGCTTCTTCGCCTTCTCAATGCGATCACCATAAGTTTGCTGGTAACAGGAAGAGTATTCAAGTCCATCAGCTTCATCAGTATCGTTGGGATCAGATCCTCCATCGATTTCAGTTGCTCCTTCAAAGGCTTCCGTCAAGGCAATGTCTCCTCCTCCTCCTATTACTCCTCCAGGTTGCTGATGCTGCTTCTTGTCATCGTATTCTATGGCAGTCGCTTCATCTTTCAACTGATATGCCTTTTTGATCTCAGGACTCTTGGAATCTGCTGATCCAGGGGCCATTCTCACTGTGGTAATGCACGATGATGGCGCGAGGTTTGCAAGTCTCGAACAACTGGAAGACCTGGAGAGCTTCCCGTCGTTATTGTTGTTGTCGCCTGCTGCTGTCGATCTGCTGCCGCGAGGTTTACATCGATGATCAGGAGCCAAAGCATACGGAGTAAGCGAGTAGTAGTTTCCTCCATTGCTGAAGGAAGAGAATTTCGCAGCTCGCTCGGCAAACCCTGGATCCGACGAGAAATGCGCCAAGCTGCTGCAATGGTCGGAGGTGGCCATGCCACCAGCAGTCCCCGTCCCTTGCAATGCAAGAACGCCTGACGAAGCAGAACCAGCGACCTTGTTCGCCATCAGCAGCCCTGATGATCCGAGGCGTTGTTGACGACTTGTTGCGTATGACGACGTAGTGCCAAGAAGTGGTGGTGTTACTCCGCGGTTGATTCCCTGCAGCCTCCCAATGATGAATTCCTGCATCCTCGTGGCGCCGGCTTCTTCTGCGTGCGAGACCGTCTGCGACATTGAGCTGGTATCTGAGACGGGAATCATAGAGCGGCACATCGACGTTGTTGCGAAATGCAAACCGTCAGAGTCCATTGTTTGTGACCAGCGTGCGTCCTACCTTTCCGGAGCTACTTAGAAGCTCACTCCAGCTGAGAAGACGACTCTGGATTTTGAGAAACACGCAGCCTTCTCTGTTGTTGTTGTTGTTGTTGTTGGATTCAGAGTTCTGGAAAGACTCAGAATGCTCCAATGCTGCTGCCGATCGGCGATTCCCGTCACTGCAAGTCTAGGGACAACAAGAAAGAGCCATAGAGCCGTCATGTGCGATGCTCTCCTCTCCTCTCTAGGGACGACTCTTGCAAACCTCTTGCAAGCGACTCATCTCCAAGTCTGGAGCATCAGATTCAAAATGCCAGTCCTCTCCTCACTTGCTTACATTTCTCGACGACGGCCCCAGCAGCAGCTGCTGTACCGCCATCGCTAGAGCTCTCCCCGAAGAAATGCTGCATGTTCTATGCAGGAGGGAATAGAGGAGCGATGGATCTACAACTACCGCAAAAGCGGGGCGGCCTAAATCCAGCTTAAGTGGACAAGTGGAACCTCCATGCATGCTGCTCTGTGGATCTCTTTCTCCCACTTACCAACTCCCACTTGACACAATACACCCAGGGCCACCCCTAACCGGTCCCCGCCCAACAACCGCCCATCCTCGGCACTAAACTGCCAACCAGCCCTTTTTTTTGGCTGGCTGTATATAGCCAAAAAGCTATGTTAAAAATTAAACGATCTGAAATCAAGTGCTTTTTGAGATTTTTCAATAGCCAAAAAGCTATGGTTAAAAATGAAACATGCTAAAATCAAGTGCTCTTTGAGATTTTCAAAAGCTATGTTCAAAAATCTAAAAACGTACTAAAATCAAGTGCTTTTAAAGATTCTCCATAGCCAAAAAAGCTATGTTAAAAATTAAAAGTGCTAAAATCATCAAGTGCTTTTTGAGATTTTCAATAGCCAAAAAGCTATGTTAAAAATTAAACATGCTAAAAGTCAAGTGTTTTTTTTGGAGATTTCCAATATCCAAAAAGCTAGGTTCAAAATTAAATGTGCTAAAAATCAAGTGCTTTGTGAGAGATCCAATAGGCAAAAAAAGCTATGTTAAAAATTAAAAGTGCTAAAGTCAAGTGCTTTTAGGGGGTTTTCAATAGCCATAATTTGACCAAATTTTAAAGAAAATTCGCCAGATCTGTACATGGTTCAAGTAGGTTTAGCCAAAAAATATAGATGAAATGTTTTAAAATTTTTACTTTCATATTTAGCTTGTAGCCAAAATCTGGCTAAATCTTCAGGCTGTGGTTTTAGATGCTTTGGCAAATGTTGTCCTCCTTTCACCTTTATAGCTGGGGCCAAAGGGGAGGAACTCTATGCTTTGAAATAGAACCTTCTGTTTTGGGGATCCTCCCTAGTTTTTTTTTTTAAAATTTAAATTTTGGGTGATGGGCCAATCAAATTCGCTCGTTGCAAAAATAAAAATAAAAATTGAACTTGGGAGGCACCTCATCTAATTAATAGGAGACGTGAATTGGAATAGGTACCCTCTTTTTCTTTTTTTAAATTACCCCTTGGGATCATCACAAGAGCAAAATTAAAATATTATATTTTAGTTTGGCCTTCACTCCTTATTTTAAAGTCACCTTGGGACTAATTTCAATGGCTGCACCAATAGGATTGCTCGATTTGAGTTCAACATTTCTGAAATTTTCACACAAAATGTTTTTTTAATCAAAGGACAACAGTTTGTGAGTGAAAAATATTTGAATCAGCAAGGAATGTTTTATTTGTTGAAATGAAATTTCAAAATTAATGATTTTATAATTTAAAAAAATTCCACCTTTTTTTCTTTTTTTTTTCTTTTTTTGTTTTCCCAAAGACCAACATTTTGTGAAGGAAAATATTGAATCTTCAGCAATATCCTATTTGTTGAAATGAATTTTCCAAATTTAATTAATTCTTTTGGCAAACATGTGTAGAAGTTGTTGCCCAAGGTACTACCAATAAAAGAAATGTTAGTTAATAGCAAAGTAACGAGATTTAGGGTTTTTCTTTTTTTTTCCTTTCCATTTTCATTTTTCAACATGGAATCTTCAAAATTATTAAATAATTAAATAAATTTCCGTGACAAATAATTAGAATTGCTATATATATGAAGGATTTTTTTGGGGAATCCTTCATATGGAAACCATTCCAAAGACAATTTCAAAAATAACTACCTCATTTTCAAGTCTAATTACTTCATTTTTTAAAGAAAAAATTGCTTCTTCTTCCTATGAACTTTCTTGATAATTATCTCCCACATCTACTAATAAATATCTCCATTTAATAACTATCTCACTCTTTTTTCCCAATAAATACCTCCATTTTATAACTACCTCACTCTTTTTCTCAATAAATACCTCCATTTTATAACTACCTCACTCTTTTTTCTCGACAAATACCTCCATTTTATAATTATCTCTCTCTTTTTCCCTATCCACCAACATGGGTATGAAAAAATAAAATTAACATGTGTCTTTTCATGTCCATAAATTGTATATTAATTTAAAATGAAATTTGACATCAACATAAATAATGATGAATTACTGAAAACCATATGAAAACATAAGGGAAAAAAATTAAAAAATAGTTGATCATCACTGGTAGAGCGTGGAGCTCTAATAAAATAATTCAAGAGACGGATGTGTGAAGCTGCTGCCCCTGATACACTACACAATATACTTGGAGCAATATGAAACCCTTTTACAATCAAGTAAGTAACTCTAGTCCATAATTCATCCATGGATGGGGGGGGGCCTCTAGACTATAGAGAGAGAGTGGAAAACATATGATAACTATGGTGGCAGTTTTTTTTTTAAATTTTAAATAATAATTTTCAAAAATAAATTTAATAAATAAATATAATAATTTTATTAATTGAATAATTTTAGGGCCAGACCCACTTTTTTGATTATGCCTTATTATAAATTACTCTATACACTCAAAAGTCCTCAAATGAATCCCCCTTCTCTGCATGCAGCATTGCCAGTCAGTAGTAGGTAAGAAAATGATGCTGTCCCTTCATTCAATCCATGCTTCTGTGTGTGTGTGTATATAAGTACTTCTTATTAACAAATTTCTTTCCTCCAAAAGGAAAAGGCCAAAGGAAGAGGGCCATAGCAAACCACGAACACCCACCAGTCCATCCATCATCCACTGGATGCTTGTTATTACTCAGTTGTGGATGGATGAACCTCAACTGAGTTAAATAATATTTGGTTGGTTTCACCGTGGTAACCAATTAATTCTGTACGAAATAGGTCTCATACAAAGGTATATAGGTTTTTAAATTTTAAAAAAAAGGTAACCATTAGTTAAGTAGATGGTTTATAGTTTATACACAATTAAGTTCTGATTTTACTACCTACTAACAAACCAACCTGCTTTGTGGGTTGTTAGTAGGTAGGTAGTTTTTTTTTTCAAAAAAAAATTAGCACCTGTGCTAACCACCGTGGTTAGCTAGGGGAACTAGAACCCAACAGAAAACTGTTTCCTGATCACTTATCATCCATCCTTCATGTTGCACTGGTGGGTGCTGGTTCGCTGTGGCCAAGGAGGAGGAGGAGGAGGAAGAGGAGTGTGGATGTTGTTAAATTACTCACCAGAAGACGATACCGTAGGAGTACATACATGTCACTGAATAAAATAATTTTATTATTATTATTATTTTTTCCAAACCAACACTTTTTGAGAATTATTTAACACCAAACCTCAGTGAGACAGATCTGGTATTATTATTTTTTTTTTTATTAATTTTCTCAAACCAACTTTTTGAAAAGAATTATTAAACAGCTGAACATCATCAGTGACACGTATGGTAGCTAGTAGTAGGCCACAATGATGGTGTGTGTATGTGTGGGGGTGGAAAGGGACAACACTAGTTTACAGAGGACGAGCTCCATTAAGGTTTTACTTCATAACCTGTTCATAGTTTTGCCATGATTTTATTGATGCTTTCATAATGAACATTCTGAGGTAGGCAACTCATGTCCGACTGTAGGACTGCCAGTAAAATTATGTTTTGGCTCTTCCTTTTGGACACCATCCAACTTCCTTTTTATGCACCAAACAAAGTAACCCATGCACCTAAGCAAACTGATTGCTGGATATATATATATATATATATATATATTCTCCAATGCTCTCAG
>Ga0209611_10013816_pt1 | contig 10975 bp, 5 predicted proteins | sample S1TSphgellanicum_3_FD_187693 | JGI IMG/M metagenome (GOLD analysis project Ga0209611, IMG submission 187693) | Host-associated microbial communities from peat moss isolated from Minnesota, USA - S1T2_Fc - Sphagnum magellanicum MG (SPAdes) (version 2) | ecosystem: Host-associated > Plants > Peat...
CTTACATGGCCTTGTGGACTTGCACAAACAATACTACACCCACAGGGATCTAAGATGGGAAAACTGTATTAAAGTAAATGTTCAGGGTGAATGGAAATGGGTGATTATAGACTTGGAAGCTGCTGGATGCGACAGAGAGGAATGGAAAGGTGATGGATTAAGGGCTTGGTATGAGAGAACGTTGGAAGATTGTAATGGAAAGAAAATATACACTAAGGCATCGGACATGTACCAACTTGGGAAGCTTATAGTGGAGTGCTTGGCTACGAATATTACATGTGGTGATGAAGAACAGGATTTGTACAGGTCGTTCAATGCCTTGGGAGAAAAGATACAGCAGGAACATCCAGCAGCAACGATGATGCTTAAGGATATCTGTAAGCGCGGTTGCAAACGTTGTGCCAAGTTTGAAAGGGCCGAGAGTGCGTCAAGTTTAACAAGGCCAAGAGGGTGTCGTAAGAGTAGTCGTTCTTGAGCTGCTAGGCATGTAAGGTACTCTCTAGTGTAGTAATGAAGTCCGAATTCACACGTTTTGTTGATGTCAATCTTGTTCCTCTCTATCAGTATTTCTTTTCTGCTTCTGTTGCTTACTCTTGGTCCTGCTTCTTTTTTCTTCTTCCTGGCAGCATTCTTGCGTTCGCTCAAGGGACTTAGTTGAGGGCTTGTTAGAAAGATGGGAAAGTGAGAGCTCCCTGACGCTAGGGTTTTGTCTAGGCTCTGAGCATGTAACGTGATGTTGGCAGCACTCAAATTGGTCCATGGAGCATGAAGGGAGAGGGAGATGTGTGAGTTTTGAAATGATGCATATGATGGCCGAGGACATGACACATGAGAGGAGGGAAGACTTTTTGGAGGGAGTTGAGAGATTGTGTGTCTGTATGTGTGTATGTGTGTTTGAAGATGAAGCTGACTTGGAGTATGAGCAGGGGTGGAATTCGCAACTCAAAAGTGCACAGTCTGCAAATTTTGTACATGTGCTCAGCAGCAATGCACTTATCAGGAACTGTGCAGAATTCGGACAGGAAGGGAGGATGTGTAACAGACACTATTGACATATCAAAAACCCTCTTTGCCCTGGGCAGTTCATGTCCATTGTCTTCTCATGTATATACATATATAGGAGATTCATTCTTGCATTGACTGTTCCTCTCCAGCCCTGGATCCATCCCTTTTTCCCTTCTTAAATCTAGAAGTCCACCTTTCTCTGCACTCGTGAAATGAATCTTGTGTTTGTCCATTTCTTGCTTTCCTCAAGTATGCATCTGACATGCCATCTAAGATTGAAAGGATCTTTTTGAATATCCCAAGTTATTCTGAACTCTGGCTTGGATTGAAAGGTTCAGGACAGGCTGCTTACAGCATCGTTCTATGGATCTTCTATCTGTAATTACGTTTCTTGTTGATATCAACCATCTGACTGTGGTGGATTAAGTCAATTAGGCTTCTTATTGATATCAACCATTTGACTGTGGTGGATTAAGCCTTTTGGTCCAAGGAATATTGTGTAGCTTCGAGGGGTACTAGTTTGTGTGCGGGTTGTATTTGTTATCAGCTAAGTTGGTGATGAGAAGGATCCAGAGAGCACAAGCTGATAGGCGAGCACTCTAAGTCACACAGAGAGGGAGCACCCTGAGTGACAGAGCAGATTGGGTTGGGAGATAGGGAAAGAATGGCTGGCCTGTCTCCAAATAATGTCTCTCCTGTGGGAAACTTCAAAGACTTTCAGGAGGAGCATGTGCCATTTTGAGATCCTAGAGAAACCAACCCCTTACAAAATGTTAACATGGCCAAAAAAGATCCTTGAATTCTGCAGAGTGCAGAGCCTTCATCCCAGGGTAGCACCCTGAAACTTGTGAACTCCACAAATGGGAAGTTAGCCTTCAGCTTGGAACAGAAGACAAGACTGTTTGTGAATGCCATTAAGCTGGGTGACGACAATGATCATGGAAACAACAAAGGGACTGAATAACAACTGAAAAAGGCCAGGACAGAGAAATTTCCAAGTCCTATTTCACTTGAATGCAGGGACCCAGGTTTTGGACGTCTGTCTGTGTTGCTTTAAGTCTTTTCTCTGAAGTATGTATTTTCCTACATCAGAAAGGGCTAAATTTTTGCATACAAAAATAAGATAGTTGAGAGGTGGGTTTTTGTTTTGTGGCATGTATAGTTCTCGGTCTTTTGGTGCAGCTGATGAGAAGTTCTAACATGTTGTATTGCTTGCATGTTGTATGGAAATGTTGCTTGCACATGGAGCTCCTGAATTTACAATCCTTTGATAGACTGCCTAGGATTCAGGAGAACGAGAAAGGGATGAGGCAAATACGGTATTGCTTCCACAGATTTTGTGCACAAAGGTATCCTCACATATTGCGATGCAATCCCAATGTGTTATTATGCAGTTCCTCCTGTACCTTCTGATCAAGAGGTGAAGAAGGCTGCAGACAAACTAAGCTAGTTTTGAGGTGAAGAATGGCCATCCAGTTTGAAAATTTCATGCACCAAAAGAACCCAGGCAATACTCCTTTCCAGTAATGCTTTCAGGCAGGGAAATGGGATGTAATACATACTTCCTCTTCCAAATTGATGATAATTTTTACATCTATTTATGAAACCTAAAATAGATTTTATACATAAATGACACTTAGTATTTAATATATCTATTTATAAATGAAAATCATCAGTTGGGCTTCTTTCTAAAAACCATTCTTGGGAAAACATTTTTAAGTGTCATTCAAAGTTCTATCCAAGTTTATTCATTATTTTATTTGAATATATATATATATATATATATATATATGTTCTTTCTATTGAAGGAATCCTCAAATATTCAATTTATTCAATTACTAGAGGAAATGTTTTTAGAACATTTTGTTCACATTTTATTTATTGAAAAAAATAAATTTATTAACAATATTAATACTTTTCTTTTTTTTTTACTTCCATAAATTGGGGGTTTTTTCGTATAGAATTGTGAAAGGGATTTAAAAATTTCTCATAGCAAGTTTTTTATACACAAATATTCTTTATTTTATTTGGCAATGTCTTATTCCATAAAGGAATATATATGGTCTAACAATTTATTGGATTAAGAGAAGAAGAATTGTGGAAGAAATTTTTGTTTTGAGTCCATATCAAGATTTAACAATAAAATATTTCCATTATATATATATATATATATATATATATATATATTTATATATATAATTGGTACAATTATCCATATAACTACAAATCAAACAAAATATAAAAGGAAAATAAAAATAATACAATTTGGAGTTTTCCATATACTTAGTTACGACATCCAACATTTTTTTAAAAGAAGAAAAGGAAAAAATAGATGCTAAAGATCCGGATGGCAAACAGCATACCGGACGGTCAGGTTATTTAGTAACCGGATGAGGATTCATACCCGTCGTGATACCCGGACGTCGTGACCCTCGCCTCGGCCTCTAACCCTAATTCCTCCAAGTCCGGTTTCCGAACGCCCTCGCAGCGACGACAAATTCGGAGTCGTCTGCGGATGAGTATCGAGAGAGAGAGAGAGAGAGAGAGAGAGAAAAGAGAGGGCGACAGAAGAGGAGTGCAACAGTTTTGGATGCCATGGCTATCGCTTCCTTCAATCCTGTTTCGTTTTCTGCACATTTTTCTGTCCTCCAGGTATTTCCTCTTCTTCTTCGTTGTCTTCTTCCTTCTGTTAATCTTTGGTTTTTTTGTTTTTGGGGGATGTGTTTCTCTAATTAAGACTGTCCCCTTCGCTCTTTTTCCACATGGGTCGTCTTCGTTTTTGTACAATTCAAATCCCTGCACTATCGAGAGAGCATGAGATGTGAAAATCCTTTTGGCTGCGTTTCAATCTTCTTTTGAAGGAAGGATAACTCTCCTTCCTGGGAGTCCGGACAAACGATTCTACGTTATCGTGTGTATATCGTCTTCCTCGTCTTGCTCTTAATGAAGAGCTTTCGTAGTAGTCGTCACTTGAGCTAACTAACTATTCACATCGTTGAGAATTTCTTTTAGAAAATTCTTCTCAGCAGCATTTTTCCATGAGTTCTTGGTGTTTTAAAGTCTTCATTGGATAGCAGCATTCAAAACATAAGTGGCAAGAAAGATTTCTTGACGACTCAGAAGGGCTTTCCCCATTTAGGGTTTTAGGGTCTGAGGGTGGATTCCTGGAACATAAACCTAAACCCTAAACCCTATTGACTGCATTATGAATGTTTCTTTTTCTAATCCTTTTTTCTATCAATTAAATTAGTAGTAGTAATTGGTTGAAAAATAAATAAATAATTATTTTTTAATAAAAAATGGAGTCATAATTAGTCTTGGATGTCATTTTTCAACACCTATTTAAAAATTCACCCTTTTTGTGACATTCAAAATTTAATGTTTTTCAATCAATTGTTCATGATTCACATTTTTTTAAAAATGGTGATGAAGAATTATGAGAGATTAATGAACATGTGCTTCCAACCAAAGCAATGTTGGCAAGGGTTGCTATGAATGCACTACAAATAACACTTGCTAATAAGAAGAATGGCCGATTATGAAAAATTAAAAGTGCCATTAAAGAAAAAGGTAAAACAAATTTGATTGATTTGGAAATTGATTCATATTATATAAAAAAAAGCTCAATTAACTGGTGTAATCATGTAGTTGACACATTCATTGCAATTTGTAGGGATATGGAAGAAGAAACCCTAAAATCAACCAAAAGAAAAGCATGCAGCTGAACCATTAAATTGAAAAGCTCTTACTACAAGTTTATGAATATGTTGAATGATATATTATTCACTAATCTATACAAAAATTCAAGGAATCTAAAAATACCACCCCCTTAGCTTGTGATGATAATATTAAATATATAAAAAATCAAAATGATTTAAATTACAATGGCACTAGATTTGACTAAACAAAATTCAAGGAATTTGGCATATAAGCCACATAGCTTGCAATGTTGTTAGATTTTAATTATGAAGAAATTCAAAGTGACTTTTCAAACACTTAGCACCAACATGAAAACCATTGTTGTAGTAATAATTTGAAAATGGGGTGGAATGTAGTACATAATGAGAATTTACATTTGATGGAGTGGCGTGACAGAAAATCAAAGACTAAATAATCCCTATGCAATGTGCCAATGTTTTGTACCCAAAAACTTGATTCTTTTCACCATGTCCTTTCAAGGTTTGTAATGGTTTTTCAATAACATTCAAAGTGAATTCTTCAAGTTCCTATGTGTTTTTCAAATTGTTCCCAATAACACTACACCTTATCCCATATCTTTTGGCCAAAGTCCTATCCTTGTAAATTGTATAGATACCAAAAGAAAAAATAGACACTCTTTGATTTTTGGGAGGGTTCATAGCTTGGGTAGTGTTTTGGTTGAAGGCCAACCAAAAAGGCCCATCACAAAACAAAACAAACATGCAAGTTTGATCACAATTCACAATTAATTAATATTAACCACAATAGGTACCAAAGTGGATAAAACCCACTTTAGACTAGGAGTCGGGGGCAAAAAACCTTGAGGCTAATAATGAGAAATATGAACACTTCTTGACTCGTTGTTAGGCCCCAAGTTTGCAATAAGATATTAGTTGTTTGGGGGCCTATGAGTTCATCTGTAATGTTAACTAACATATTATTAAGGATGAGGACATTACCAAAATTGAGCTTGCATTCAATTTTCAGCTCAAGTCTTTTTATTTTTGATAACATCCTCACCTTTTGGCTTTTACCATGTAGTTTTTTTCACACATGTTTACATTGTGAAAAGACTTGTAAATGGAGGCCCAATTGTTTTTTTAAATTATGTTTAGTCCACAAAATAGAGTTTGACATTAGGGTTTAAATACTAGTCTTCATAACAAGAAGCTCCTTTTGATGTTTTTCTAATATGAATATGTGAAATGATTTGTGAGTGATGACAACCCTTTCCTTAAGATTGTTTTTTTTGGGTTGGTAACACATTTCTTCATGAATACTTTTTACATTTGTAAAGACCTATAATAAAATTTTCTAGTGTATTTGGAGATAACATTGTAACAAAGTGAAACTTTTCATCCACAAAAGGCAAATGTGTGAAAAAATCAATCATCACTCTTATAAACATTTCATGTTTAAAAAACAGCCTCCCCTTTTTCCATGTTTTCTCCATTATACATGATAAATACCAAAGAAAAGAAGAATAATTCCTCGTAGGTCATTATCTTGAGCAACACTTTCAAAATGGAACACTCTTAAAATAATCACCCATCCAACTCCACCTTGAGTGTGTGATTATTTTGAAAATACCCCTACGCTACACTTTTTGCGCCTATCATATATGGCATTCAAAACGAAAAAAATTAATGAAAAAATAATTTGTTATTACATCAATACAAATATTCATTATATATATCACTTGATATAACTTTAAACTGTATACCTATAATGGTATTTGTGCATCATCAATTCGTAATGCATGGGTTACTTCAACATGTGTATATAATTTTTAAAACTCTAATACTAATTCCCTTGTGGTATTTTATTTTTGTAAATACTCATAATATAAAGATGCTTGATTCAATTGGAGTTCAAGGAGATTGCTGCAAAATATACTTGTTTCTACTAATGTTGTTTGTGTAGATAGTTTAGGACTTACACTCGATGTAATTGTCGAATATTCAACAATGTGTAAATGTAAAATTGTGTAAATTTATTTTAAACCATGTAAAACAATCTAAGTGTAAATGTAGAAATAAATACACTTATATGGTTTTATGTGAATGTGTAAAACAATGTAAAATTTGTGATTTGTAATTGGGGAGGTGGGGAGATTTCATAATGTTTTGGGTGAAAGGTCAACCAAATGGCCCATTGCAAAAAAAGAAACACCAAAACATTTGTGATTTGGGATGCATTGCTATCAATTAAATTAATTGATATGAATCACAATAAGCGCCTAAACTCTTGTAAAAGCTTAGGGCAAAAATCATGATGAACAAAGTTAAGAATAAAAGTTCTATTCAAACAATGAGGCAAGGCAAAATGTGCATTCAAGATATTCCTTGAATAGCACCACAATAGTTTAATATTGTTAGAAAATATTAATGTTTGGGGAGTATCAAAATATTATGATTTTTTATAAAGGGCTAATCTAAGTGGCCCATTGCAAAAAACAAAATTGAATTTTGAGATGCATCCACAACTAATTGATATGAATTTGCAAGAAGGTTTGATCATTAAAGATACATAATATATACACTTTACACACCCCAAACCATTTACATGGAATTGCATAAGTCTAATTGGAAAAAATATATATACACAACAACAATATAAATGTAAGTGGAAAAACTTCAAACATGTACGTGTAAATGATTTACATTTACATGAGATTTTACATGTTGTATATCTAGTTATTGACACTTACACACCCAACATTGGTTTGTACCTTATCTAATGATTCATTTTATGCATATTGTTTGATGTTGGTTTATGTAGTGGTCTTCTATGGTGTTGTGAATATAAAGTTCGAATATGGACATACTACCTAGGTGGGTGTAAGTTGAAGTGTTAAATAAAATATGGTGCTATTAGGGAATATTTTGGGTGCAGTTTTTATTACATTTTGGGTGCATGGTGCTTCATCTCATTTCTCAAGTAAATTTATTTTCTTAACTTTGTTCATCAACATTTTTGGTCTAGACTTTTAGAAAAGCTTTGGATGTATTATGATTCGTATTAATTATTATAATTAGTTGTGGTGCATCCCAAACTCGCCCCCTCCCCCCAAAGAGATTAACATGGGTCACTTTTATTGGCCTATCACTATAAAAAAAATCTAAAACTTTTTGTACCTCTCTTCCCCCTCCAAAGAAATTGCATGTCTTTACATTGTTTTACATGGCCTTGTAAAATTGTGTAGCTATATTTATTTAGATTTATAATTCAACAATTTTACACAGCATAATATGAATTTACACAATTTTACATTTACTTATCTCATGTTATACACTTACATGAATGGAAATGAGCCTTAAACACTAACATAACATATAAATAAAATCCATCATGCCATTCACATTTTTAGACGGAGTGTAAGTCCTAACCATATACACATACAACATCGGTTTCTACCTTATCCAACAATTTCACTTTGGGTGCTCACAAAATTGATGGTTTCGATTTGGTATTTGGGTTGTACCTTATCCAATGTGTGCCATGCATGGCCCCCCACATATATATCCATTGTACATGCCCTCTAGATGCCCAAATATTTGGAGGTTTGGTAGTGGGTGTTCATCCTCTCAAATATTTATCCATTGTGCATGCCCTTTGCATGCCCAAATGTTATGTGGTTGGGGTTTGGTATTGATTTGGTATTTGGATTGTACCTTAAGCTGCCAAGGTACTGCAGTAGTTGGTGGTTTGGCTTTGTACCAGGTTTGTACATTACCCATTGGTTTTGTGTTGGGTTTCTACATTCTCCAACAATCCATGTTTCATCTGCTCCCCATACCCACCAATTTTGTTTGTTTGTTTGTTTGTTTGGGTTTTGTAATATGGGTGAATATGGGTAAGTATTCTTTATGGTAAAGTAATATGGGTAAGTATACCTTATCCAACAATTTCACTTTGGGTGCTCACTAATCCAACAACCCATTTTAAGTCATTTCATTGGGAGAAGAAGAAGAAGAAGAAGAAGAAGAATGGAAGTTTAGTCATTGTGGCGGTCTTCTTTGAAGATAGTATACCATAAATCTTCATCTGTACACTGAAACTTGTCATGCCAGATATTTCAGATGACATGGCTAACTATCTGAGTCTTGTGATAGAGGGAATATTTCCTTCCCCAAGTATGACAATTTGGTTGATAATTTTGGTTGACAAATCTTGAAGCTGGATTCACTTTCAAGCATCTGGAGAACATCCCAAATTCAAGTTCTCAAACTGAGTGCCATTAATGAATCTGCAAATTCCATGTCTCACACACTTCTACATACACTTTATGCATGTTTGAGAAAATGATTTCTCACAACAACACTGTTTGTGGTCTCTGCAATTCTAAGTCTGCTAAGTTTTGGGATCTGGATACAAATACATAGACCCATCAGCCCACACAGAAGATTTTCCCATATATCAGATCTCTGCAAATTTTCTTAGTCTGCAAAGTTTTGTATACATACTCCAACAACCCACACAGAAGATTTTCCCATACATTAGATCTCTGCAATTCCAAGTCTGCCAAGTTTTGGATACATACACCAACAACCCACACACAAAATTTTCCTATACATCGTTAATTTCTTCTACAATTCTAAGTCTGCAAAGTTTTGGATACATATACCAAACAAACTACACAGATTTTTCCCCACATTTTAGTTCCTATACATCATCTGGTTGCTGTAATTCAAAGTCTACAAGGTTATGGATACAAGTATATAGACAACCACCCAGACAGAAATTTGCCCATACATCAAAGCATTGCTGACTCTCATTGCAGCCAACTCCAATGTAAGGAATTGGATGTGTCATTGATATGTCCTCATGATACATGTCCACATTCTCTTGGCAGCTCCAATGGCTGGTAATGACTAGCGACATGAGAAAAGATAATATTTGACAGGATACATGAAGAAGAAGATGTTTGCAACTAAAGACACATTGAACAGTTGGACATTTACTCTCTGCATGGCTGTTTCCAAGAAGAGTACAACTATAATATACACATTGGAAAAAATCAAATCGGTACAACAGTCCAGAGTACAAGGGGCCATCTTCTTCTTCTTCTTTTGCTGCTGATTTCTTCTTCTTCTTCTTCTTTCTTTCTTCTGACTTGTTCTTCGTCTTTCCTTCCTTCTAGTGATCAGTTAAGATCTTATGCGTATCGATCTCCAGATCTGCAGTGGCGTACGCGACGCACGTGAGCACAAAGCCGGCACTCAGATGCTTATCCTTCAAGCAGCTGCCGCCGGAATGGTCCACCAATCCAGACCTGAGTTTGCCGGCACAAGTGCCGCAGTCACCCTTGCGACATTTGGAGGGCAAATCGAGTCCCGCCTTTTCCGCAGCGTCTAGCAAACACGTATACCCATCAACCTTCACTACTTCCTTGCCCTTGGGAGTATGGAACGTCACTTTGTGGCGTACTACTTTCCATCGCGGCACTCTGTAGCATGTAATCCGGCCCATACCGCTCGACTGCAAACCGAACGCCTTGCGAAGAGGAGTCACTGATGAAGAGATGCTACTTCTGTTGCTGCTCCGCAACGAACAGGAGACCGCAGGCATCCCTGCTACACTCGTTACTGCTACAAGACCCGCAGCTGCCATGACGACGACGACGACGACAAGGAATGACGACGCTACCACCAAAAACCCCGCAAGCGAGATGGCTGCCTACCTTCAGAAGAAAGTACGAATCTGTCAAGCAAAATCGATTTAGAAAATTTTGATTTTTTTTGAGGAAAATCGATGCAGACGAACACGAAAATGTTCAATTTGTAACCACGAAATCCGAGCTCGAGAAAAACTGGGGTAAAATCGCGCAAATTGCGAACAAAAGACGGCGAGCGTCCCTCCGCTCGTCAGCGGCGCTGCGAAGCATCTGCCCATTCGGAGCTTCTCCCGAACCTCCTTATCTGCAAATCGCGTGTGGCTAGGGAACTGATGAGACTAGACGTACACTAAACTAAAATACGGTATACGGTATACGGTATACTGTATTGTACTATGTGGGCCCCTGAAGCTGGACGGCAAGGGCCTATTTATTTTTTGGGAACGGCCGGGGCCAAAGGTGTTGTTGCACGACATAAAGGCCCAGGGCCCTAAAAAATGGGCCCTTGAGGCTGCAGATCAAGGGCCTATTATTTGTGGATGGCTTGGCCCGAAATTGTTGCATGACTCAAAGCCAGCCCACCAATTGTTTCCCCCCCCCCCCCCTGTGATACCCGATGAGTACCAGTTGGGTACCCGCCAAGTATCATAGAAA
>Ga0209611_10013817_pt1 | contig 10975 bp, 8 predicted proteins | sample S1TSphgellanicum_3_FD_187693 | JGI IMG/M metagenome (GOLD analysis project Ga0209611, IMG submission 187693) | Host-associated microbial communities from peat moss isolated from Minnesota, USA - S1T2_Fc - Sphagnum magellanicum MG (SPAdes) (version 2) | ecosystem: Host-associated > Plants > Peat...
TCTTTTAGATACAATTTCATTTACCAACAAGTTCTTTGAAAGTTCAAGGAACTAAATGGATTATATGATATTATATGACATTTGTTGGTGAGGGGGTCAAATTAATTACAATGTCATTTTTAAAGCGTGCTTCCCTTTTGAGTTATGCATCCTTGTGCAAGACAGAAATTAATGTAAGTCTAACTTTTGAATAGTTACAAGTACACCAGGTAATAGGTAATATGTATTGGGTATTAGTATATAAGTGGGCTAATTATTGGTAAATGTTTTATTATGTTCAATGAAATAGTGTTATGTTTAGTTAATTAAGTAGGTGGATTACATAATAGGTAAATAATAAATATTTTATGATATGAATATGTCAATATTTATTAATTAATTAGGTAGATTATGTAATTAATCTAGTTAATAGGCTAGGTATGAAGTAGTTAGTAGGTCATATGTATGTGGGTTAAATAGTAGGTACTTTGTCATGTTGATATGCAATTTTAGAAAAATTAATTATGTAATGAAGTAGGCAATGTGATTTATTTATCGAATAGGCTAATTACTTGTAGGGTTAAGTTATGATTCATTTTTAAACATTATATGTGACTAAGTTATATATCATATATCTAAATTAATTTTTGTTGGTAAAAATTATGATATGTGAAATATATATAAATTTTTAATCATAATTTTAAATAAAAATTAATATATTATAAATGTAAAAGTAATAAAATTTATAGTTCCATAAAATCAATTAATTATATGGCATTAATAGATGTTTTAAAATCAAAATTGAATTCCTACATTATTTTTTGCATAAAAAATAATATGATTAATAAAAAAATCTTTTATTATATTTATATTATACTTTATTTCTATCCATTTATAAATATTATATGTGAATGAACCATATATTAGACATCTAAATTAGATTATATCGTTAAAATTATGATATTTAAAAGTAAATTTTTATAATATAATTTTTAGAATCAAATGAAGGTTTAAGATACAAAATATTCAATTTTATTTGTTATTATATTATCCACAAAAAAAATACATTTATAAATCATGTGCTTGAATTAAGTTTTTTTAATGAATGGTCATTGAAATGATATTCAATAATGAAATTCAAGTTTTTTTTTTTCAATTTAGTTTATAGTTTTGAAAAGTATACATATAGTTGTGCACATTATTGAAAAAACTTTAAGATTAAACTTTAAATCTTGTCATTTGAACAAAATATCAATCAATGTCAAATATCAAAAATGATGTTTTGTGTAATATTTTAAATCAAGAGATAAATAGAATCCACAGTTTTATTTTGTCACAAAAAGTGGGGTGGCTTGATGGTAAAAGAATTGATTTCCATCCTTGAGGTTCAAAAGTCAATTCTCACAAATGACATGGGTTGTGGTTGATGGTGATAAGTAGACCAAATTCCCTACTTACCTAGCATACTAGGTAGATTAAGAGGCCTACCTAATAACCTAAACTAGGCTTTTGGTGTACCCTAAATAATGACACATGTCAACAATTTATAAATTGATATTAATGAAATTATCAATAATATAATATATAATTACAAAAATATTATTTTATTTTAAATATTTAAAAATATTTATTTGAATGTGCGACTACATTGTTTAATCGTAAAAGCAGTTGCAAAACAACAATGTCACATAAGTTAGTTTGGATGGATGAAATGTTCATGTAAATCATATCTTTATGCAACTGCCATTAAGACTTGGTGCTATCTTTTTTTTTGCAACTAAAATTCTAAGCAACTTGTTTAAAGTGACTAGCACAAATTATAGTCACATGCCACACTTACATCTTTAAGAAAATAAAAAAAGTCAATCTTTAATATGAAAATTGCTTGTGATGATGGCATAAATGTCACTGCTCAACCTATTGGAAAATTGAAGGTAGCTTTAGCAAGGATGTTGAACAAGGTTTCCGGCAAATCCAAGTCTACTACAACTTTTACACCTTGTTTCTTGTTTGCGTATATCAACCGTTGTTTGCCATTTGGTTACTAGCTCATTTCCACTTTCAAAAATATAGTGGAATAGATCCTACATAATCTGCACACAATAAGCACAACAAATGCCCATACTTGCCCGTCAACATCATTGCATGGATACATGTAGATCTATATATCTAAATTGTGCAATTTGGAATGAGTAAATGATAGAAAGCTTGATTGTAGAGCAACATAATGCAAACACCAACTCATGGTGGTGCCAAGTACTTTGTTATTTTCATTAAGGACTATTCTCCATTTACTATTGTTTATTTCATTTGCCAAAAATTAGATGTCTTTGCCATTTTTCAAGCCTATAAAACATTTGTGGAAAATGAAATCGACAAGAAAATCAAAATGCTTCACTCTGATAATGGTGGTGAATTTACATCTAGAACTTTTAATGCATTTTGTGAATTACATGGAATTACAATTTACAAATTCTTACTCCCCACAACAAAATGGAATTTCCAAACGAAAAAATAGGACTATAATGGAATTTGCTTGAAGTATGTTGCAATCAACCAAATTGTCAAAATCTTTTTGGGACAAGTCATTGCTACAACATATTATCTTCAAAATTAATCTTATAACTCAACCTTTAGTGGGAAAACTACAGATGAATATTGGAGGGGTAAAAAGCCTATTCTTCATCATTTCAAAGTGTTTAGATGCATTGTTTATGCCCATGCATATGTCCTTGATGATACATGAAGAAAACTTGAACCAAAATCCATTCGATGTGTATTTTTTGGATATGGCGAAAATACTAGAATCAAGGGTTATAAATTATATAATCTAATCACACAAAAATCATTCTATAATCAAGATGTGATATTTGATGAACATTCCATGGCATTTCCACAATAATCACAAAAGAGATCCTCGGAAGGAATGTTGCACTCACTAGCTTTATGGGTAGGATTGCCATAGTAATTGCAAGAGGGTAGGATGGGTGTGGCCAAGTGCACTACTTTAGTCCTTGAAGAAGAATGTAATGATCTGGTTGGCACAGCTAGAGGAGGTTGAGGCTTTGAATGTGAGGGAGGCCTCATAGTACTGGCCTCATAATGTGCATGAGCTAGTTCCAACTTTTCAGAAATATTGTACACATCCAAAAAAGTTTACGAGTCTCCAAATTCTGCAAAACACCCATTGCAAAACTTGCGCATGGAATGTCGAAGTACCTTCCAATGAACAAAAATATTGATGGGCAGCTTCCAGGTCTATGATGCTCTTAGTATCTTTTTTAAGCTTGAAAAACCTCTTGTGGGCATTTTGAGGGTTGTATCCTTTTGTCAAGAGAAGGTGGCGAACTGCAAAAAAATTTTCAGAACATTTCATCGAAAATTCCAACTGAAGAACTCGAAAAAATTCCCCCACAAATCAGCAAAAGTTGGTGCATTGATGGTGGGAGGAATGTTTGCAGTAGTAGTAATGAGTTGTTGAGGAGAAACTTTTACTGAAGTAGGTACCGGATTTAGATTATTGGGCATAGTCTCATGATGTGCAATGGCAACTTGTAGTGTAGTTTGCGAGGCGATGGCAATGGCTGTGGCATAAGCTAGATTAGGGATTTAAGTGATGCCCAAAATCCTCGAAAAATGTTGCTTATAGACATCCAATGCTTCATAGTGCACATAACGGGTTAGTTGTTTTGAATGCGAACACTTCGATGTAATTAGCGCCATACTTGAACTCTAATACACAAACCATAGTTGAGAAAGTTGCCTTCAACTCCCTCAAAGAAATGGTACCTAGCCTTCCGCTAAACTTCTCAATTCTCCTAGAGGAACCACTAACCTCCATGGTGTATATGGGTGTAAAGGTAACGGCTTGCAGTGGAATATACAATGTTAGTGCAAAAGCAAGTGTGACAACAGGCATACCCCACTGATTAACCTCTCCAAATGGACTCTGATGTACTGTTGATGTAGTGTAACCTAAACTTGAATTTTTGGTAGGAGTTGTACTAGATGACGATGGTGTTATAGAAGTTTGATGGTACCACAGTGAAGATCGTGAGCTTAAAAAAATTGGCTCAGATGATTGTGTGTTATTTTGTAGTTGATACCTTGGTTTTGGCTAAGTGGTAATGCTCTCATCATCCGAAAACATGGTGTTGTCTCATGTCCCAGCAATATAAAGCACTAACTACAAAGTTCTAACACAACCATGCAATTAAATGCATCTGTAACGGAAACTAAAATGTGAAGTGTTTAAAAGAACATACCCTAAACAACTTTCAATTTCTATAATCACCAATATTAAATGACGAAGTAGAGGAAGAAAAAATTTATATTTGTGTATTAATAAGATTACGTACGTGTATGTATTAATACATAAATAACTTAAATATACATATTAATATTCAATACATAGATGTATGTATTAATATGAGAATATGTAGATGTATGTATTTATTTATATTTATATTTTTAATTAAAAAATTAAAAATTAAAAAAAAATGTTAGTGGACAAAATGGAACCGGACGGATGGAACCATGACAGACGTTCATGGACAAAAGTCTGTGGATGGACGTTCGTGGATGGAAATCAAAAGTCAACGAATGGATAGAAGTCGGCGAACAGACGAAAGTACAACGGCCACGACGTTGCAAAGTGCCCGTAAGTTCTACAACGATGGTGGTGTGGCGTTACAACTCGCGACGCTACAACAATGGCATGCAACGAGTGGCGCTACAACGATGGTGGGCAGCGAGCAACGCTGCAATGATGATGAATGGTAACATTTGGTCTCATTCTTCCTATCTAGCTTTGTTGGTTGGCAGAGGTGTAACAACACAAGCTCCTTCTAGTAACAACAACAACAACAACAACAACAACAACAAAAGAAATCCAAGAACTGAAAGCCAAGAGAAATCTGCTGCTTTCAACATTAAGCAACACAGAGTAGTTTTTCTAGAATTAAATTCTAAAGAAAGGAAATAAATTGTAGTGTATGTAAACGGTGGCCATGCAATAGCTGCTGTGAGCATCTAGAAATTCAATCTGACTATGGAGGAAACTTTCGTGACAAAGGAATTCTAGAAAACTAACAAGAGAAGGAAAGAACTTGGCCTTTTATACATGGCTGCCAACAAGCTCAAACCCTAAACAAGTCATAACCCTAAAACACCTAATAGTGTACAATAACCTACAAACATACATTAACCCTAAAAGGCATGATTGGCATGCCCATAACCGACCATCATGTATGAGGCCATGTATATGGGCATGACATGGTGGCATGGTACCACTTGTCCATGTTTAGGTGGGCAAACCAATTTCAGTGGATGCTACATTAGTGGGATCTCAAGCACATCAGTTACGTTGATTATGGATCAATTTAGCACCATTTGATTTGTTCCAACATGCATATGACTTAATGCCATGATCAAAGGGTCTCAATGTGGATGCCATTTTAGATTCAAGGTGCATGTCACAAATGGTGTGACATGATGATCAAACATTTTTTGCAATTGTCAACAAGGTGAGTCAATCATGAATGGCATCGCCCACAATTATGAGGTTTCCAATTTTACTTATCTTCTATGATGATGGTTTGGACATGATTTGGGATTCAAGATATTCTTATTGAGTGGAACCCAATGCTAATGAATGGGAATGTGCTTTGGGGTTCCATACACACACTACCTAGGTTTTTGGCCTATTAGAGGCCATCAAATGCCAAGTTCTTAGTCAAGTCATGAACTTGACCAATCTCACTTTGGTTATGAGTCTAGGATTGGGCAAGCAATGTCCATTGTTCAATTCCCACCAACCCGCCCACCATGTATTTATCATCTTTATCATCTTTATCATCTTATATATTTTTCATATTGGGATAGGCACATTCATCTAAGGCAGGCGATGTGATATTCAAATTATAGTTGATGATCCTAAATGGGCAAAATATCCATGACAACATTGGGATTCAACATGGAAGGACAAGATGATGGATGCCATGAAGACTCAATGTTTAGAGTGGGGGAAATACCGGTCAAATGCATTTTTGGCATCCAATATTTTAGATTTGTTTAAAGAAATTGAAAGAATTTCATATGCATATGGAATGGGGGCTTCATGTGAGGTTGCTCCCATATCAACATCATAATGCAATTATAGGTTGTCACCTCAAGCTCAAACACTAAAGATGAGTTGCCATCCAAGCCTAATGCACCCATAATTGTGAACACATGAAAACCATAAATTGGTCTCATAATGATAGGAAATGAAGCACGTAAAATGCAACAATTATTGTAAAATTATGTTCATTGGGTTGTTTTTAACCTCAAAGAGTTGGGGAAATTCAAGGGGCAAGAGGTATGCATCATCTTGGATGATGATATCCCCATTTTCCAACAACCATATAGGTTGAAAAACATGGAACCTTCTACAATGGTAGTAATCAATTTGGATGATCCAAATGTGTGGCTTTAGGGATGTGAGCAATAAATAATTTTGTTTCGACATGTAATGGCAATAGCTATGGAAAATTTGGCAATTGGTCAACATTGGGATATGTTACATTATGCCACTATTTGAAGAAGATGTTATTGGCTTTGAATTTGTAGATTTGAATTGAAAGATTATGTGTATTAATCACCAACAACACCAATTACATTAGATGTGATTATGGGGCATGTTATTTTGAGCATGTGAAAGGTGTTACCTTTTTAAATGTTATTGTTGGAGTGCCAATATGGTCAGACATGGAAAGACCATGTGCTTAATTGCACACCATGTCATCCTTACGATGTGGATGGCCAAATTGACCCATCTTTAGTGGTTGTTCCGATCAGATTATGTTGTATGTTGCATGGGCAATCTATAAGGGTTGCCAATATATATGTATGTTAATTGGTGATTGATATTCAAAAGGTTGGCATATGGGATGTCATACTGCACCATTGGAATAAATGTTAGTTGTAAAATGGTTGTGCCCTTAGTGCATTAAACAAACCTAGGTACCTATTTTTGTAATTAGATATTAAGAATATCATAAGTTTTTCCCCATTATGATTCATATTTGGTTAAGGATTTGGAGGGGGATTGTAGTTAAGCAATTAACAATGGGGTTCACATTTGCATTTGGGCTATTGGTCCTTTCAGTTTAGAACCAAAGTGGTAATCCTTAATGGATTTACAAAAAGTGGATTTCTTCTATTATTATCTAGATTAAGGGAATTTAAACCTTAGATAGGGGGCAATTTTGAGGTGAGGTGCTATTTAAGATGATTTATGTTATTTGGTTTATGTGTGTCATATGGACTTGACAATAGTTGTAAGCACTAATATGGTAACACACGACATTGGTTACATCACAAAATTGAAAAAAATTAAAAAAATGTTCCATTTCCTTCATGGTTGTTTCATTGTTTTTCAATAAATGTTTTGTAGGTTCACAATTTCATTATCATTTCTAAAAACATCTCCATTATCTCCCTCCTTTAATTGGGCCTCTATCAATATTGTTTGCCACATTTAAGATATTACATTATAATTATTTCCACATTAGGACCCATGGACTTTGAAAAAATGGATGGTCGAAAGTGAGACTATTTAAATGTCACCACCTCAACTAATCATCATGGTTAGCCAATAAAAAACAACCATTTCCTTTTACTAGCCTTCTTGGATGTCATTGTATATTGCACATGTTTATGGGAAGTCACTATGTCATGGGCACGTTTGCAAACCCAAATTGAATTTCACATTATTTGAAATTGCACTTCATCTAAAATAGTGTGTATAGGCCATTTTTAAGTGTATATATGGGTTTTCATATACTAGTTATGTAAGTTTAAATGTATTAATTTAAAAATATACACATACCACATGTAAGTGTAGGATTTCCATTGACCTCCATGTATGTTTATAAATTTGGATGTATAAATGCAAGTGCAATACCATCAAAGGCCATTTCATTTGTGCAAAACAAGTTAAATGAAATGTAAAACACACAAATAAGATATATAGGTGCCATACCCCTAGAAATAAAACCAAAGCATGAATTATGAAAAAAAAAATTCACATTTGTCATTGTAAAACAAACCAATTGTAAACAAGAATCTTATATATCTTATTCAAAGAGGAAATGGAATATACATATGCACAAGGTAGTGCAGTCATTTTTTCACAAAGAAATAATGTTTATAGTACAATGGGGATATTGTGCTCCCACTACCATGAAAATAATAATATTTTGGGAATTTTTTTGCTAAAAGCAAATACTATTTCAAAATAATAAAATTTCTTTATTTTTCTTCTTTATTTCTTTTTTTTCCAGATTCAACCTTTTTTGGGGAGAATGTCATCACAATTTTGTTTAATAGCTATTTTTTAATGGTCTTATACAAATGTATTTCCAATTAAGGAAAAAATATGTTTTGGATGATTGCCACTATGGTTACATCAAAAATTTGGAAAAGAAATTTGTATGGAGGATTTTGGTTTGCAAAAAAATGAAGTTAACACATCTCATTGTCAACATAGAGGGAGCTCACAAGACTCCAACAAAATAAACTCTATGATTCCTCCATAACTAACTCCCCTTTTTTCTCCTACCTACATCCTTCTTCTCTCCTCTTGTCTACCATTTGCCAATTTCCACCAACTCTTTTGTATTGAATAAACTCACTTTCCATAGTCACAACTTGAATCATGTGGAAAAAGATTAAAAATAAGAGGAATTGCAATATGTATATGTAAAAAATATTGTGTATTGTGTTTATTTGTTCATTCTCTCACCAAAAAAAAGAAGGGTTTCTCATAGAAAGAAGGTATGGCACCTTCCAATGTCATTGAGATGATATTTTTATAAAAATGAGAATATTGCATCATAATTTACACCAAAAAGAACAAAGGATGATAAGTGTATTTTGAAAATATATATGCACACAATTCATGCAAGAGTAAAGCCCAAAATATGTCTGACAAAGTGTATAATCTTGAGTGTGTAAGCGTGAATGATTTACATTTAGATACACAACATGTTAAACCATTTACATTTACTTTCACAACATTGGTAGAGATATAGATACCATTTTGTTGTTGGGGGTAGACATGCTCTAAAATCTATCATATCCACTTTGCTCCAAAAAAGGGAGAGAGTTGACCATACAAGGTTTTCAACCAAAAGAAAGAAGAAGATATGTGGGACCACTCAAGCAAAAGTGTGATGAAACTTGTTGATCATATTAAAAGGTAACATAGAAAGATGGAGCAAACCCATTGTCAATAACAAGCCTTTTTGTGTTGTCAGAACATCAGCTACAGTTTGCTTGCTATTTATTAGTGTGCCATAACCCAACAAGTTCTTTGTCTTGGCATAGGATCCATCAGCTACAGTGCTTCTTCTAATAATTGTGCCGTCAATAGAAACGGGGAGCCAAAGACAGTATTGGGCTCAGCTGTCAGCTACTGCCAAGCTGCCTCTATTTCCGGTTGATAAATTAACATTTGGTCAAATGTGGTCTAGTTTGATCCTGATTCCTGATCCTTCTTCGCCACCAATGTACAAGAATCATCATCATCATCATCACAAGAATGCTCTTTGCTAAATGGGAGCTAAATGGAAGCTCAAAATCTATTTCCATGCCCATTTTGACATTTGGTATTGAGAACAAACTTGCCACATTAAGCAGCTAGATAACGGATCCTAAGCTATTTTGACTAACAATGAAATCCTTCAAAAAGAGATGGGCTTCCTTTTTTTTAAATGCTTTGTCCTTTCACTGAAACTTTCACCACTGTTACATTACGCTACATGTTTGCCCATGATGGCTCAAGCCTCCCAAATCACTCAACTTGTAATACATATATGTATATATACATATATATTGTTTGTCTACCTATCAGCTCTTGTTTTGAAGATTTCTTCAAAGTTCAGGGGTTCTATGTATAAAACAGCTCATGAGTAAACTACTAAAGAAAAGAAATTTTGCATCAAAAGAGCATTACATGTCATACCCAGATGTCCATAGTTTCATACAGGTTTCACTAGAGAGAGGGTTCCAGAAATTGTAAAACCTCTGCCCAGATTTGTAGTGTATGTGGATGTGTGCTTGCAAAGCAGAAGAACCCACATGGCATTTTGGAAAAAATAAAATAAAATGGGGAGTATGGTTTTGTCATGCTCTCAACTAATCATTGGAGAGGATGCCTGATCATACATTTATGAGCCACCTTAGAGTCTGCTGACCTTGATCTGATCACTTGAGGATTACACAGTGAACCTTGCTTTTAGTTTCCATTGCATGTTTGAGTTCAGATTTTTGCAATCTGCCCTCCTCGATTCTAAGAATCTGTGGCCTCCAAAGCCTGTAGGCTTGGAAGCCGGGAAAGGAGGGCTTCAGGTAGTGAACGACCTGAACACACACACACACGCACAATGCACATACACGTATGGCTTACAGAACTTTAGTTGTGTTATTTGATGGCAACCATCAATATGCCCCACTCCTTATTGATGAGTTCTTTATCAGACCATTGCAGAAGAATTTATTACATCAGAAGCTGGTTTTTGTTTTTGGTCAAACCTGTGTGGAGCTTGCGCTTGAGCTTCATCACACAAGTGTGAGAAGAGTGTGTGATGATGAGTGAATGAATTAGTGTGGGGTCCAGCAGTCCAAACTCCCACACACACTTTGAAAGTTTTGAACTCTCTCTCTCTCTCCTTGCATCAAAAGGGTCAAAAGACTACATACTCACCTATAAGCTTGGCCACGTATAGGCTATGTTCTTAAATCCTCAAACTTCTGTTTTCAAGCTGCAACATCTGGTGAAAATCTTTTGTTAACATGCAAACATGTAGCATCATGCTCATCCTCTCTTACATGGTGGGTAAGGCATTAGGGGAAGGGCATTACCAGATGATACCTGATGTGTAGGAACTATTTTTTAAAACAAAAAAGTTCCCCATAGCAAAGCAGAAGAGCTAATATGCTACATACAATGTGC
>Ga0209611_10013819_pt1 | contig 10974 bp, 15 predicted proteins | sample S1TSphgellanicum_3_FD_187693 | JGI IMG/M metagenome (GOLD analysis project Ga0209611, IMG submission 187693) | Host-associated microbial communities from peat moss isolated from Minnesota, USA - S1T2_Fc - Sphagnum magellanicum MG (SPAdes) (version 2) | ecosystem: Host-associated > Plants > Peat...
GGGGCGAGCATGTGGGCCGCGCAGCGGTGCCGGATTGAGTTGCCGGGGCGGCTGAGGGCACTACGCCGCGTGCGGGCGATTTGATCTGGACTGATTTCGATCCGGCCACGGGACTTGAGCAGGGCGGCCGGCGGCCGGCTTTGGTGGTGTCCGACGCGCTGTTTACCGTGGCGACCGGCCTGGCGGCGGTGTGCCCGATTACGTCGCGGGTGCGGCCGTTCCCGACGAGCGTTGTGCTGCCGGAGGGGGTGGCGGTGTCGGGGGAGATATTGCTGAGCCGCATACGGAGCATCGACACGCTGGCGCGTCCGGTGCGTTTCGCGGGTGGGTCGGTAACGGCGGCGGTCGCGGCGCTGGTGCGGGCTAAGCTGGGGGCGATTGTTGCGATTTCGGGTGGGTCGTCTGCCTGCGTGTGTACCTAGGCACTCCACGCGAACTAGCTGGAACTTGGAGAGCTGCACGAGATATTGAGCCCTGGCCAGAAAGCTGGATTGATCATGTAGCATCGCCCGTTAGCGCTTTCACGCGCGGCAGACTCGTGCCCTGGCTGCCGAGTCAAAGTCCACCGGAAACCTTTTACATTTTTTTGAGTATGTCGCGACAACGCTCAACGGTAGCAATGATTGAGCGCGCCAAGTGTGGGACGAACCGTCGAAACAGATTTGCTTTTCGCCCTCAGCACACTGGTCAGGCCATCCCATGAGTCAACTACAGGTGGTCGAGACCGCGGGTCAATCAATCCGACGTCTTCGATGAGCCAGGCGCTGCGGCCAAATTGACAAGGCCAGCAAGCCGTAACGATATTGTCGAGATCGTTCCCGCCGCCTGCCGAGTGGGGAAGCGCGTGGTCAAAGGGGGTTGGACTCCATTGGGGGGACGTTCCGACAGGAATTCTGGAAGGGCAAGGGTCTTGAGCCGACGCCGGAGGGAGGCCCTCACCTTCCCAGCGCAAGGGCGCTGGGCCCCTTCCTCTCCCGCGAAGAGCGGGCGAGGATTGGAAGAAGGGGCGGGCTGGGGATGTTTGGGGGGATTGGCGGCATTGGGGTGACGTGGCTTTGGTGCGGAGGAACGTTGTGTCGCGTTGGCTCAGGTTGAGCGGGCACGATTGTTGCGGCGGCAGGCTACGGTCGCTGAGGGGCGGCTTTGGGCGTTGTTGCGGAATAGGATGCGTGTTTCACACGACGGGATCCAGGGGCAGAGCCCCGGCCTTCTTGCTTCATTTGACTTGCTGCCGTTAAATGGCGCATGATATACATGACCCAATGTATATCATGGAGGCGAACCATGCATGTAGCAAAATGGGGGAACAGCTTGGCGGTGCGGCTGCCTAAGCAGTTGGTGGAGGCGTTGGGGTTGAAGGAGGGGGACCAGGTGGAGCTGGTTCAGGCGGGGCCTAAGACGCTGGAGGTTATGCGTGACCAGGCGCGGGAGGCGGCTTTGGCGCGGATGCGGTCGCGGAAATGGGAGGCGCCGGAGGGCTGGGTGTTTGATCGGGAGGAGATCAACTCGCGGTGACGCGGTTTCTGGACACGAATGTTCTTGTTTATGCGCAGGAGGAGGGCCGGCACGCGGATGTTGCGCGGGTGATCCTGAGTGGCGGGGGGGAGATCAGTGTGCAGGTGGTGAATGAATTCGCGCATGTGCTGCGGCGCAAGCTGCGGCGGAATTGGGGGGAGATCGAGGAGGCGCTGGCGGATGTTGCGGTGTTGCTGCCGGCGCCGCGGGCTTTGACGTATGCGACGCATCGGGCGGCGGTGACGATTTGCCGTGATTCTGGCTATGGTTTTTACGACGCGCTGATTGTCGCCAGCGCGTTGGAGGCGGGGTGCGATGAGCTGATGACCGAGGATATGCAGCATGGGCAGTCGATCGGGGGGTTGACGATACGCAATCCGTTTATTGTGAATTAGAAAACGTTTCGGCGAGGCCCTGGGCGAGGGGGATCGGGTCGAGGCCGAGTTGCTGGCGCATGGGGGTGATGTCGAAGGCTTTGTCTTCCAGCAGGCGGCGGATTTCGTTGGGGCGGATGGGGATGAAGGGCACGAGGGCGGCGGCCATGAGGAGGGTTGCGGGGACGGGGATGATGCGGGGGGGGCGGAGGCGCGCCGCGGTGGCGATGGCGCGGACGAAGTCGGCGTAGGGGATGGGCGTGGGGCCGGCGATGACGAGGGTGGTGGGGGTCGGCCAGTCGCGGGCGAGGGCGGCGATGATGGCGCGGGTGACGTCGGACTGGTGGATGGGCTGGACGAGGGCGCGTCCGGCGGCGGGGAGGGGGACCAACGGCAGGCGGCGGAGGAGGGCGGCGAGGCGCTGGACGTTGTCCTCGCCTTGGGCGCCGTAAATCATGGTGGGGTGGAGCATGATGCCGGGACGGGCGGCGGCCAGGAAGGCGGCTTCGCCGGCGAGCACGCCGGTCGCGTGGGCGTCGGGCCAGCGGGTGAATTTGCGGGTGCTGCCGAGGAAGACGAAGCGGTCGGTGGCGGGGGCCGCGGCGAGGATGGCGGGGGCGTGGCGGGCGTGCGCGCAGGAGACGATTTTCGTTGCGTCGGCCAGGGCGCGGCGGAGGGCGGGCGCGTCGGTGAGGTCGGCCAGGCGGGGGGGGAATGGGAGACCGGTGGCGACCCAGTTCGCGGCGCTGCGGACGACGGGGATGGGGGTGATTCCGGCGGCGGCGAGGGCGCGGCAGAGGGCGGCGCCGGAGCGGCCGGAGGCGCCGATGACGTGGACTTGCTGGGTCATGCTGGGGGTTGTGCCGGTTGGGTTGGACGGACGCTAGAGCGGCGGCGTCGTGGGGCGGCGTTTGATGTGGTAGTATGATACCACACGGCAAAAGCCTTGACGGGGTGGGCGGAAGCGGCCATAGGGGCGCCCCTGACCCTGCTGGAAAATAGTCATGCTGAAAACAACCCTCTCGCTGAAGCCCGCGGAGGTCACGAAGGACTGGATATTGATCGATGCCGAGGGGCTGGTGCTCGGGCGGCTGGCGTCGATCATTGCGGTGCGGTTGCGGGGCAAGCACAAGCCGCAATTCACGCCGCACGTCGATTGCGGCGACAATGTTGTGGTGATCAATGCTGAGAAGGTGCACCTGACGGGCAAGAAGCTCGATGACAAGGTGTTTTATTACCATACTGGCTACCCTGGCGGCATTAAGGGGCGCACGGTGCGGCAGCGGCTGGAGGGCAAGCGGCCGGGCACGGTGATCGCCAAGGCGGTGGAGCGGATGATTACCCGCGGGCCGCTGCAACGGGCGCAGATGAAGCATCTTTATGTATATCCGGGAACGGAACATCCGCATGACGGGCAGAAGCCGGTGCCGCTCGACGTCGGTGCCATGAACCGCAAGAATGTCGGTGCCGCGAACCGCGAAAAAGAGGTCTGATCCATGTCCGAAACATCAACGCGGTCGCTGGCCGACCTCAAGGATATCGTGTCGGCGGCGGTTGTCGCGGCGCCGGGTGGGCTCGCGGGGAGCGCTGCGAAGGTGGAGCCGAAGCGCGATGCGCAGGGGCGGAGTTATGCGACCGGGCGGCGCAAGAATGCGGTGGCGCGGGTTTGGATCAAGCCGGGCCGGGGCGAGATCACGGTGAACGAGAAGAAGGTGGGGGTGTATTTCGCGCGCCCGGTGCTGCGGATGTTGATTACGCAGCCGTTTCTGGTGTCCGACAGGTATAATCAGTTCGATGTGATTTGCACGGTGGTGGGCGGCGGGCTTTCGGGTCAGGCGGGCGCGGTGCGGCATGGGATCAGCCGGGCGCTGACCTATTACGAGCCGGAATTGCGCGGGATATTGAAGCAGGCCGGGTTCCTGACGCGGGATAGCCGTGTGGTCGAGCGCAAGAAGTATGGCCGGGCGAAGGCGCGGCGTAGCTTCCAGTTCAGCAAGCGGTAAAGTTCCGGTGGTTTGTGTCGGGAGTTGGCCGCCGGATTCGTTTCCGCCGGTCGATTCCTGATGCCGAGCGTATTCATCGACGGCGAGGCTGGCACGACGGGTTTGGAAATCCGCGAGCGGCTGGCGCGGTTGCCGGTGGATGTGCATGGGATTGAGGCTGCGCTCCGAAAAGATCCGGGGGCGCGGCGGGCAATCATGGCCAATGTGGATGTGGCCATACTGTGTCTGCCGGATGCGGCGGCGCGGGAGGCGGTAGCGCTGGCCGACCAGTTGGGCAGCAATGCGCCGCGGATATTGGACGCGAGCACGGCGTTTCGCACTGATCCCGCGTGGGCTTACGGGTTTCCGGAGCTGAGCCACAAGCAACTGGAACATATTTCGTATGCGGCGCGGGTCAGTAATCCCGGTTGTTACGCACAGGGGGCGATCGCGCTGCTGCGGCCGCTGGTGGATGCGGGGCTGTTACCGGCGGATTACCCGGTGACGATCAATGCGGTGAGCGGTTACTCCGGCGCGGGGCGGGCGGCGATCGAGGCGCACGCGCGCGATGGCGGCCCGGATTTCGAACTTTACGCGCTGGACCTGGAACATAAGCACGTGGCCGAAATCCGGCTGTATGCGGGGTTGGCGCGGCGGCCGTTGTTCGTGCCGTCGGTGGGACATTTCCGGCAGGGCATGCTGGTGTCGGTGCCGTTGCATTTGGCGACCTTGCCGGGGCGGCCGGAGGGGGCGGATTTGCAGGCTGCGTTGGCGGCGCATTATCGCGACAGCCGTCATGTTCATGTGAAGCCGACCGGCACGGTGGCGCGGCTGGATGTGGCGGTGATGAACGGCGGCGACGCGATGGAATTGTTTGTGTTTGCCAATGCGGCGCATGGGCACGCGGTGCTGGTGGCGCGGCTGGATAATCTGGGCAAGGGGGCGTCGGGCGCCGCGGTGCAGAATTTGCTGCTGATGCTGGGGCTGCCGGAGGACGACTTGAATTAGCAAAAGTTTCTTGCTTCTTTTTTCAAGGAAGAAGTCTGTTCTTTTTGAAAGAAAGAACCAAAAAACTCTTGCTCATTAGGGGGGCGCTTGGAACTTCCGCGGACATATCGGCCGGGTGAGTCTACGCGGGCTTTGCAGCGGGGCGCGGGCGTTTTGTTCGTGCTGGGGGCTGGGTTGATGTGCGTGTTTTTTCATCCAAGGAGCGGGCTGTCGGGGCCGGCTTCGATGTTTACACCGCGCATGCTGGGGCTTGGGCTGGCGGCTTGCTACGCGGCTTTTGGGGTGTATCTGGTTCTGCTGTCGCGCCGGGCGGAATTGCGGCTGGAGGACGGGGCTGTTGCGCTGCGCGGTGCGTTGTGGACGCAGCGGTGGGCGGTGGTGGATATTGCGGGGCGCCGGGCGGAGATGTACGGCCGGCTGGTGTCGTCGCCGGCCAGCATGGTGCTGACGCGGAAGGATGCGAAAGCGGGGCGGCTGGTTATTCCGCCAATCTTCGTGACCGATGCGTTTTACGACACGTGGTTACGCCAGTTTCCTAATCTTGATGCGCTGGACGCGAACGATCAGCATGTCGAGCAGGTGCGATACCGTACGCGTATGCTTGCCTGGTTCACGGCGGCACAGGCAGTGGCCGTGGGGGTGGTCCCGCATCCGCCGTTGGTCGTTGTCATATTGCTTGCCATCATTCCGATTTTGGCCGTTGCGGTGGCGTTGTCCTGTCACGGGCTGGTCACCATGGGGTATCAGCGCGGCAGCCCGCGGCCCAATATGGTGATTTCGCTGGGCGTGGCCGGCGGGGTGTTGCTGTTCCGGATGGCGACGCTTCATGCCGGCTTGCTACCGTCGCCTGGCGGGCGGGCCTTCGTGCTGCTGCTGATTGTTGCCGGCTTCTTGCTGACCCTGGGTTTTGTTGCCGCGGATCGTGGGCTGCGGCACCCGCGATCGCTCCTGGGGGCGGCGCTCTATTGCTTTGCGTTTGTTGCCTGCGCGGCTTTGGTGACCAACCAGGCAACCGATCGTTCGAGCCCACTGATTTTCGTGCAGCAGGTCACCGGCAAGAGCGTAACAGGCGTGAGACACCCTACGCCGTATCTTTCTCTGGTGGCCACGGGACCGCTGCGGTTTGGCACGCCGGTTCCGGTGAGCAGGCGGCTTTATGACAGCGTCGAGGTCGGACAAAGTGTTTGTGTTGAGGTAAGGCACGGCACCTTGGGAATCCCGTGGTATGAAATCGATCGCTGTCCATAGGGTATTCGTCGGCACATCCAAATCGAACCAGCCAAGGCCTACGCCGCCATGCGCTTTCTGCTCGTGTTGCTCGCCGTGTTGTGGCCGTTGGGCGCCGGCTGGGCCGATGAGGAGGCGGCCAATCCGAATTTGGTGCCGCCGGCGCCAATGCATGAGCAGGTGCTGCACCTGTCGGGCGATCCGGACCGGCCGGTTGATCTGATTGTCACATTGTATCAGCCGGATGGAGACGGGCCGTTTCCGCTGGCGGTTCTGAACCATGGATCGAACGGGAAACGAGAAAAGCCGGCGGCGATGGCGCGCTATCGGTAAACGTTCCTGGCGTATTACTTTCTGTCGCGTGGCTATGCGGTGGCGTTGCCGATGATGCGTGGCTACGGGGGATCGGGCGATCACCAGGGGAGTTATCATTGCGATCTTGCGGCCATGGCGATGGATAATGGCCGGGACATCGAGGGGGTGATTGCCAGCCTGGCGAGAAATCCGCAGATCGATACGTCGCGCGTGGTGGTGGCGGAGCAGAGTTTCGGCGGGTGGAACACGCTGGTCGGGGTGCGCTGCAACCGCGTAACGTTCGCGGGCTGATCAATTTTGTCGGCGGGATGCAGGCCAGTGAAGCAGGCAGGCGAAGGAAGCAGTTCTCTTTGAAAATAAGAGCCAAGAAACTTTTATTTTATACGAAGAACAATATCCAGAGGGCGCCTAGGACGGCGTTGCTGGCGGCAAAGACGGCCAGGCGGTGGAGGACTCTGTTGTAGCTCAGGTGGATGACACTGTGGACGAAGCGAAGGGCGACGTAGGACCAGGCGAGAATGAGGGCGAGGGCACCGACGCGGTTGGCGGCATGGAACATGAGGCAGATGGTGTAGAACAGGAGCGGTAGCTCCAGCAGGTTCATGTAATTGCGGTTGACGATGACGGCGAAGGGCGGCACGGCGGCGGATTCGCCGTAACGGAAATCGTTTACCTTGGCGTGGCCTTCGCGGACGGCGCGGACCCGGCGCAGCGGCATGAGGCCAAGCACCGCAAAGGTGAGCAACGCAAGCGCGCCCATGGGCGCGAATATTGCAGTTTGAGATATGGCATCTTGAGGCACGGCGGATCCAGTTTGTTATCAGAACACAATATCATTGTCAGCATTGAAGTTGGCGGGTCGCGGAAGGGCAACCCGCCCTACGTAGCAAAAGTTTTTTGTTTCTTTTTTTCAAAAAAGAAATACGTCCTTACTTTCTTGCCTGCTTGCCTGCGGGGCGTTGACCCTGCATGGGCTCAGTATGGAATTTGCCTCCGAGTCTCAAGCGACACCTTGGTTTCGTGACGGGTTGCTGTTGCGAATGCTCGGGTTCGGGTTTTTCTCGGGGCTGCCGCTGCCGCTGAGTATTTTCACGTTGCAGCAATGGTTTACCACCGCGGGGGTGAGCGTTCATGCGGTGTCGCTCACGTCTTGGCTGGGGCTTTCCTATACGTTGAAGTTCCTGTGGTCGCCGTTGTTCGACCGGTTTCCACCGCGGTGGGCGCGGGGGATGGGGTTGGGGCGGCGGCGGTATTGGCTGTTCGTGGTGCAGCCGTTGCTGGCGTTGGCGTGCGGGGTTTTGGCGTTGACGGAGCCGGCGGTGAACGCGGTGCCTACGGCGTTGGCGGCGGGGGCGTTGGCGTTTTGCTCGGCGAGCCAGGACATTGTGATCGACGCCTGGCGGATCGAGATTTTCGACGGCGAGCGGCAAGGGGCGGCGCTGGCGGCGTATGTGTGGGGATATCGCACGGCCATGGCGGTTTCGGGCAGCGGGGTGATCGCGCTGTCCACCGTGATTGGGTGGCACGGGGCGATGTTGTGGATGGCGGCGCTGATGGCGTGTGCGCCGGTGCTGACGTTTTTCAGTCCGGAGCCGGGGGCGCCGCCGGTTGCGTCGGTGGTGGGGGTGGTGGCCGCGATACGGCGGAGTTTTGTCGCGCCGCTGCTGGAGTTTTGGCGGCGGCCGGCGGCGCTGACTGTGTTGTCGTTCGTGGTGTTGTTCTGGTTGGGCAAGGTGTTTGCGGACAACACGGCGGCGTCTTTTTATCATCAGGGATTGGGGCTTTCGTCGGGGGTGGTGGCGGGCGCTAATTTTCTGCCGGCACTGGCGGGGGTTTATGGCGGGGCGGCGTTTGGCGCTTGGCTGGTGGCGCGTCTTGGGATTGGGCGGGCGGTGCTGGTGGCGGGATCGCTGCAGGCGGCGTCGCTTGGCTTGTATTTGGTGCTGCTGGCGGTGGGCACCGGGTGGATGCTGTATGTGAAGGTGGGAGGCGAGTATTTCTTCAATGGCGCGGCGCAGACGGCATTCTTGAGTTTTGTGTCGGCGTTATGCTCACGGAATTATACGGCAACGCAATATGCGCTATTGTCATCGCTGGCGGCCATTCCGTTGCATACGTTGGCGGGGGCGGCCGGGTATGCGGCGGAGGCACTCGGGTGGGGGCCGTTTTATGTGTGCACGACGCTGGGGGGGCTGCCGGCGTTGGGGATTTTGGTTTGGATTAGGAGGCGTGTCGAGAGCGAGTAAGAGCCCTCACCTTCCCAGCGCAAGGGCGCTGGCCCCGTCCTGCCTGCAAGCACGGGCGCGGATTTTTTGCGGGCGGTCGCGTAATATAATAAAAGCTTCGTGTTGCGTTTTCAAAAGAGAAGTTCTTGCCTTTCTTCTGCTAACTGCAACAATTCCGGGCCATTGTTTTTGGGACTGTTTACCGCGGTGCTAACGCGCCACGCCTTGAGGGCGGTGTCGGGCGCGGCGTAGAGCAGGCCGGCGGGGTCCGCGTTGGTTTCGCCGAGCCAGGCGGGCCAGTCGTGGGAGGCCAGCACCAGAGGCATGCGGGCGTGGAGGTGGGCGAGGGCCGTGTTGGCGGCGACGGTGATGATGGCGAAGCTGCGGGTGATGGCACCGGACGCGTCGCGATGGCCTTCCCACAGGCCCCCGAGGGCGCAGGGGGCGCCGTCGGTGCGGGCAATGGCGTAAGGCTGTTTTTTGCCATCCATTGTTTGCCACTCGTAGTAGGCGTCGGCGGGGATCAGGCAGCGGCGCCGGGCGAAGGCGTCGCGGAACATGGCGCTGGTTGCGACCGTCTCGGCGCGGGCATTGATTGGGCGGGCGGCTTTTGCGGGGTCCTTGGTGAACGACGGCAGCAGGCCCCAGGTGAGCAGGCTGAGCACCCGATCGCCGGTCTCGGGGTGGCGCCGAACGGCAACTGCCGATTGCGTGGGGGCGAGATTCCAGTTTGGCGTGGTGTCCGGTCGCGGGCCCGTGATGGCGAACAGATGCGCCAGTTGCTCGAGTGGCAGGGTGCTCGCGAACCTTCCACACATTCTTTACACCCCTCCATAATATGTTGCCGGTGCGCGAATTTTGCGCTGCATCATTTGGGCGGCACCTGGTTGAGCAGTCCTTGTTGAAAGGCGCCGCAACATAAGCGGCGCAAGGCGGTCAAGCAGTTGCGACTCTGCAACCGAAGCGTGTCAAGGGCCAATACAAAGGCACCATTACGATACTGTATTGGGGCAAAGGGGCCGGGAATACTGGTGTAGACCATCGTATGATCTCGGATTACGTAAATCAATTCAATGGGTTCTGCTGGGCAGGGTGGTTTTATGCATTTTTTTCTTGCCAAGGCCTGCCTTGATGGTCATCAATCAATGCAAGACATCACGCCTCCGTGACCGCGCCGACCGCGAAATCACATCAGGAACACAGGACGCATGCTCGTCAAAACTGCTTTGATCGTTCACTCGCTTGCCGGTGCACTGGCCGCCAATACCGGTCCTGTTCCGGACGGGCTCGGCGGCTTGGCGCCGGGCCTCGGCCAGAGCCAGGCGCGCCGCGCGGCGGCCGAGCGGGTGCTGGAGGTCGGCGAGGCCACCTGGTATCACCGGCAGCGGGCGCCGAACATCACGGCGAGCGGCGAGCGCTATAACCCGATGGGGATGACTGCGGCGCACCGTTCCATACCGCTGGGAACCATCGTGCGGGTGACCGACCAGATCACGGGCCGAAGCGTTGTGGTGCGGGTCAATGACCGGGAGCCGCCGCATGGGGTGCGATGCATCGACCTGGCGGAGGGCGCCGCGTTGGCGCTGGGCATCCATGACCAGGGATGGGCTCGGGTGAAGATTACCGAAGTTGGGAATTCAGGCCCGCCTGATCCGGACGCAACGGAGGTTGCCGAGGTTCCTGATCCGGTGACGCACCCTGTTCTGGCTGGCGGGGCGCGCCGGGTGGTGCGGCACCGCGCTGCCGCTCATACGCGGCGTTGAACTCGGCGCCGGCGAGCACGCAGAAGGCCGAGACGAAGAACCACATCATGAGGCCGACGACAGCGCCGAGCGGGCCATACGTGGCGTCATAACTGGCCAGGTGGCCGACATACCACGAGAACAGGGCCGACGCGGCGATCCAGACGATGGTGGCTGCTGCGGCGCCGCGCCATACGAGGCGCCAGGGCGTGCGCGCGCGTGAGGGGCCGAATTTGTAAAGCAAGCATATGGAGAGAAGCGCCATGGCGGCCAGGAGCAGGCGTCCGGGTGTGGAGCCTGAGAGCTCGCGCGGGGCATGCAGGTCGAGGAAGGCCTCGGCGGCCGGCACGAGCACCATGAGGGCGATGCCGGCGGTGGCGGCCAGGATGCCGCCGAGGGTCAGCAGCAGCGCGGTGCCCTGGAATTGCAGGAAGCTGCGCTGTTCGCGCAGGTCATAGGCCAGGTTGAGGGCGCCGAGGATGGATTTGGTGCCGGTGGCGGACGACCACAGGGCGACAATGGTGCTGACGGTCAGGTTGAAGGTGAGTGTTCCAGGCGGCTCGGAGACCAGCCAGCGGACGCGGCC
>Ga0209611_10013820_pt1 | contig 10974 bp, 3 predicted proteins | sample S1TSphgellanicum_3_FD_187693 | JGI IMG/M metagenome (GOLD analysis project Ga0209611, IMG submission 187693) | Host-associated microbial communities from peat moss isolated from Minnesota, USA - S1T2_Fc - Sphagnum magellanicum MG (SPAdes) (version 2) | ecosystem: Host-associated > Plants > Peat...
TAAAACATGTACATTTTGAATTCCAAAAAATAAGTTGTAACCAACTGAAATATCACTTGCAAATGGAATTTGGATTGGTCAACCTTCTAAAACATTACCAAAATTCACAATGGTGAAAAAAACATTAATACCAAAATATTAATGTTGCATGATATTATTAAAGGTTCACAACATATATAAAGGTGGGAAGGGACAATATGCACTATAAGGTGTCATTGTTCCATTTATCAATAAAGTTGCAATTTGTAATGTATGTTGGAACATGGAAGTTTTGTAGGTTTTTCATTTGTGTTTAAAAATCTTACATGAATTTGATTATTTGTGTTTTACTTATTATTGCAGCATTCTTTAGATGTTATAACAACTGATTATTTGAAGTTTTGAAATGACATAGTTTGTAATTTATTTAACTTGTATTTTTTTTGTTGTATTATTAATTGACAACGGTGAATATATATTTGTTTCATCAATGAATGTTGTGTTTTTCATATCATTTTCAATATCATGTGATTGGATCTTGTTGGGTGGTAAATGGCATAACTCAAGTTATGAATTTCATACAAAATCATATACTAAATTCACAATTTTAGCTATGCCATTGTGATTTGTTGGTAGTTGACCCTAAAATTTTGTATGATATATTGTTGATTTGATGATTTTTTGTTAATCATAAAAAATTTCATTCTTGTTATAGTTTTCATTTTGGATATTTTGATTATTTTATTGTTTGTTTGCTTGTCACAATGAATTATACCAATGTATATATATGTGAAATTATAATCAATCAAATGTTCTAGTGTTAAAGGTCAAAACAAATTATTAGGATTATATGTATAAAAACTATGATTGTAGGACATTTGATTGTAGGAGATTTGACTATAGGTGACAACATGAGATGAAACTAGGAGATGACAATAGGAAACGATTGTACGAAATGATGGTAGGAGATGACTTAAGGAGATGAAAGGTAGGAGTTGACTACATGAATGATGGTGCAAGGTGACGACATGAGATGATTGCAAGAGTTGACCATAAGAATTGATTGCAAGACTTTACCACTTAAATTTGTTACTTACTTTTAATACCAAAATTTAGGTATTATATGCAAACTATTGGTTAGGATTTTTAGAGTATAGACAAGCTTTATTTTTGTTAGTTTTTAAATAATTTAAAGGTTTCAACTATTTTGAATAGAATCACAATTTTGGATTATATTTTTTCATTGTTAGTTTTGATGTACTTTAATTAGGTGTGGGCTAATGTTGCCATAGTATAGCTTGTTTTTCTTAGGTATTCCATGTTGGAGGGATATAAATTTCTACTTCTTGATGATATTGAGTTTATTTCCACTATAATTTTTAATTTTTTACTCTTTTTTAAAAGTTATATTTGTTTCACCACATTAAATGTTCAAGATTTGCAATTTTATTCCAAGTTTATTCCATGTTCAGTCATTTTAAGAGATTAGTAATCTATTTGTACTATCATCTATAGAATTTTTTGTCATAAACTATTTATCATTCCAAAGTTGCAAGAAGTGTATTTCACCTTTTGCTATTATTTTCTTTTGTTTCCAAACCCAAAATATTACTGGTGTCTTTAACATTTAGTAAGTTCAACAAATAACTGATTGTTTTGGTGGTTAATATTCTTGTTGGCTTCCAATTGTATTCAAATAACATATGAATAGACATTGACTTTTGTCGATTTAATCATGTTTACAATTAGGATTTTTAGTTATTGTTTAAGTTATTTGTATTACAATTTGCAAAAGAGAATACATGTGTGAAATGTAAATCAATGTATTTGTGATGTAATATGTAATGTAATGAATTAATAATTTTTATCTTTGTCAAAAGCTGCTATAAATTTTAAATTGTGATTGCATTACAATGTTGACAATATCCATGGATTTCCATTATTTAACCATTTGTTTGTTCTTTTTATGTGTAATGATCTAGTTTCAACACTAAAATGAGTTTCATTAATTAAGGGTCGAAGGAAACCATACTTACATAGTGTTTTCAATGCATTAGCATATGTTTTATAACATGTTGGATTACAAACATGTCATTTACATATATTCATTAATTTATATATTTCATTTTGAAATAATTTGAAAAATATTTTGTTATTGATATTTGGGGGCCCTATGGTGCGTATGTGATCAACATTATCATCGATGCAATCTACTAATATTTGTTTTGCATGATTTATTTTGATTGATGTTTCATATAATTATTTAAATATTTAATCATGTTTGCTTGCAAATTCTCATCATCATGCAAATATCAAAAGCTCATCATTGCTTATTTGCATCATTTTATACTCAACATGTTTGTGTCATAAAATGAGTTGAGATTAATGTTTTGTCCACTTAGAACTACTAACAAAAGGATGATGAACCAATGCTAGATTTAGTGTGAAAAATAGACTTAATGTTCCCATGAAATTTATCATACTAAAAATTTGGTCTCTTTGTATTGCACAATTACTTCCAAAGTAATGAAATAATTGCTAAATATTTTCAAATGTTTTAATAAATTCCAAATAATTTTCTTACAATGTATCTTTTGTGGGTGTGCAATGATGTCATCAAAATCTATAGTTTGTATTTCATTGAAAAGTTCTCTTTAATTCATGTTTGATGATTTTGATACCAATAATTTAGCTCCAAAATATATTTGTCTATGTTATATCATGTTACATAACAAAAATAGAAATAATTATGTTTTAAATTTTGACAATTTGTTTGTTTAAGTTCATCAAGTGTTTCACATGGGTTTGTAATGATACTTTGATGGGTTTATTATTCATTTTGTGAACACTAATTCCAAAAGGAAATAGGTGGAAAACATGTATGTTATTAGGTTTGGATTGTTATATTCATTGATCATTATGGTGTAATGGTTATAGGATAAATATTGATTATGGTGTAAATTTTGGAACACATTATTCATTTATTCATGTTTATGTCATCAAAATCTATTAAACCTAATGTTCATGTACAATTTATTTCATCACAAATGCAATAATGACCAAATTCAAAGTTAGATTTTCAAGGAAAATCTTGAATTATTTTAGACAATATATATACTCGATTTGTGGTGGGAAAATATTAGATTTTTTATTGAAATTTTATAGATATATTTGATTTAAATAAATATCTATTTTTTACATTCATTTTTTATTTGTTCCAAAACAATTGCCTTCATCGTTGTCTTTTAATGTTTTTTTCATATTTTGTTTTATCATAAAAAATTTGGGTGTTTATTTCAATATTATGATTTGTCAATGGAAATAACTAATTGTAATTATACCTTTAATGAAAATTCAAAGTAATATGTTTAAGTTAAATTTGTAAAAGTTGTGTATAATTTGAAATATGGATATTATGTTTCACATTAATTGATAAAATTGATGTTTTGATCATGATTTTTTATATATGATGCATAAATGTATTTATTTGTAAAGTTAAAAATTTCATAATACAATCACACAACATATGATATTAACATTACCATTAATATATGAAATTTATATAATCTTGTCCTTCTATATGATAAGCTTATGAATTTCATAATTGTCTTTGAAATATTTTTCTTTATTCAATAATCTAATGACTATTAGTTCTAATGTTACCCATGTTTTTAAGAAGCAAAGTGCCTTTAATATTTTATGTAACATTTGATATCTAGACTAAATCTCCTAAATTCACGGTGTCCCCATCAATTGATTTGTTGTCTTTATCAAATATTTTTATTTTGTTAATTTTTTTTTATAATGTCATTTTCTATGGTTGTTTTTTGTTTCTTCCATGCATGTCACACAATCCTAGTGTTGTTGCTTTTTTTTAAAAAAAAATTGTTTATGCATGCTTGTTTTCATGCAAAATAAAATCTATACATTTTTCAATCCAATATTGATTCCATTATGATATTTTGGTCTTATATCCCTCAATGAGTTTTAAGTAATTTAATGTGACATAACATATTGATTTAACATATGTGTTTGCAAAAGAAACCTGGTTATAATTTCCTTTTTTTCCCATTCAACAAGATCTTTTTTTTTTGTTATTCCTATGGTAGTGCAAAGATAACTTCTTTTGTTTTTGGGTTGAAAAGGATCAAAATGTTCTTCTTTTGTACTTGAAGATTATGTTGTGTGTTGAAGTGATTAAAATCAAACATCGCACTCTATTGTGTGTTGATGTGTTCAAAATTGAACATTGTGTTTCATTACATAAGTCTAGATATATTGGAGAATATATTGCCTAAATTCAAAGCCACACGCAATTTAGCTGCCACGTGTAATCTCAAAACCACGCACATCTATGTTGACAATGGATTCATGGTTGGTTGCACACATATGTGTTGATAACAAAATTCATGGTTAGTAATCTAACCATGGTCATGATCATGCATGCACAAGGCATCTTCATTGGGCGCCTAAATTTGTCATGGGCTTGGGTCGAGAAAGTGAATGGTTGCATTTCCACACGATTCAAATTCATGTGATGTCATAGATGGTTCATCATCATGGTGACATTTTCCAAGAGGAAATATTCTTCAAAAGACAAAAAAAATTCTAAAATAGGAAGTTAATTTTGTGGACAAATTGTTCAATAAACATACTATCAAAATTATCCATTATTTATTTGATTTTGATTGTAATCATTTCCAGGATTTGATGTATTTGGGACTTAAAATACACTTGAGTCCAATTTTCTTGGGCTATCAAAACATGTTGTGTTAAGGCATTTTCTAGTGCATTACAATCTATGGACCCACAAATAATAGGTTTGACTACAAGCAAGATGGGTTAATTATTTTAAACAAAAATTGGAATTGCATCAGCTAAGCGCATTATACCATGTGGAATAACAACTATTTATTATTGTACATAAATGCACCTTTTATAACAACTACATGATCTCATATTTTGCCCTAAGATAATCGACCAATTAGATTGTTGAAAATTATTAGAAATCGCACCTACCTAAAAAATTATTAGAAATCTTTAATCAGCTAGTAGTCATAAGTTCAAGGCATAATTTTTTGCCAATCATCATTGGTTTTCTAAGTAGGTGCAATTTCTAATAATTTTTGACCATTGGTTTCTCACATGAAAGATAAGCCACATGTCACCAAGTCTTCTCCACATAGGTCTAGAGGTAAGAAGATCAAATCCTTTCCACACAATATTAGATGTAGTTGTTTATTCCCATTGAGCGCATTGTTAGTGCAAAGAGGCACTTGATAAACACGAAGAATGTTCAACCAATGTTGTTTAGATTTTGTTGTGTTGTAATTCTCAACGTCAATTAATGCCTTTGCTTTTTAATTATGACATTGGTTATGTTTTTTGTCTACTCAAAATCTTATTTTGTGGCTTGGATGTCAAAACCAATAGTTTCCATTTCTTCACAATAGATCTTGGCACTCATGCCAAGTACACATAACATGGTGTTCCACTTGTGCAAGCGATTTTAATTGCTAGCTACCCATGCCCAATATGTGTTGCAACAAGGTCAACTTATGGATGTGCTTATGATTCCCAAGTAAAATTTTGACCTTGATTTGTGCTCATTAATGAACACATGTCTTGTGTAACATTTGTTAACATGTTTGTATAAGTTTAACATAAACAATACATAACATTTGACTTGTTTTTATTCAAGTCCTTGCTTGTTAACAAGCACAATTGATTATTTTGTGTTTGCTAATTGTTAAAACTTAAGCATGCATTACTTACATCAAAAGTGGGTTGGCATTGTAAGTTGCATAGTCATCCACGATTAAAATTGCAATAAACAATTCCTTGGAAGCAAAACATGTGAAAATTGATTTTTCATTTTGATTTGGATTGTTGTTCTTGGAGCTAGATTTTTAAAAATCCAAATCACCATTAGTTCCTTGGAGTATATCAATTGATAGATTGAGCTTTTAATCATCACAACACCTTCAATAACTTTTATATTCGTGATATGATGATTATGTTTTTCAATTTGGTCATATATGGCATCTCGAATGTTATATTCATACAAATAAATTAATTGAGTGATAATTAACATATGTTTAATAAATGAAATGTTTACGTGATGTATGAATTTTTTGAATAATTTGAAATGTGATATGTTTGAAATGTAAATGTGGAAATATTAACCTTAATATTGATGTGTTGGATTTTGCCATATTATGATTTGCATGATTTTTTTTTCAAATTTATATGTACAATTGGAATTGTACACCTATAATAACAAATATATGTCATAAATATGGATGTATTTTATTTTTTCATCATTTGAAAGAGCTAAGGTTTTGTTTGTTAAGTGGTTTGTGCAAAAGTTCCATTTTAATGTTTGTGTCTATGACAATAATTGGTTTTGTAAAGTTGTGTTCAATTACAAGAAAACACCTTCCTTTTCACATCATGTGTTGTCAGGCAAGGTTGGTTTCTTTGTAACTACTATTATTATTCTTCACATTCACATTTTATTGCTAATGATAAGATTGTCCCCAATGGCAATTCCATCACAATCCAACAAACATGATTTATTTATGTAAGAATATTGAGCTTCCTTTCATGTAACATTTGCCACAATTTTTTCCCCCAATATCCTTTCCATACATGTCCTTTGTTCTACACATATTGATTCAAATTGTGGGTGTTAGCAAAACCAAAATCATGCCTATGTTGAATTTTAGTGTCATTTTGTAACTTATGTTGTACGTTAAATGACTTTTATGTTAATATGGTTGTTTGTTAACATTTTGGTTATCATTTATAAAAAGAAATTGATATCTTCTAGCTAGACAATCTAAGTTTCCAAGCACCTATTACCAAATACATACAACAATAGGTAGAAAATTGGCACTAATATGTACAAAGGTTATAACCCATTGTTCTATGTTGACAATCAATTCAAGGTGGTTGTCATCTTGTACTTTATTTGTTATTTGTGTCCCAATCATGAATTTATTTTGTTTGCAATGTGACAATGACACAAAAATCATTAAGAATCCTTATTTTACCATGCTAGTTTACTTGCCATTATGTTGGTTAGCCATGAAATTCCAATTCCAATATCAAAGCATAATCATGGAGATTGTGGGTGATGGAAATGGTGATGTCTCCATGGTAATGTTCCCTAGGGAAGAAAAGGGGGTAGTCATATTTGAATTCCAACTAACTTCATGTTCAACAAACTTCATGTTTTCAGGCAAAAGATCATGATTATGGCATCTTTCATGTTATAATAGCTGCAACAATGAAAGACACAAAGGCCTTCCCTACGTAAATTCAAAATGCATTGCATGCACCAATTTTCAAATGCCCCAAAAACTTTAAGCAATCAATAAGTCAAGATGTTCCTTCATCTTCTAGGCTTCAAATGCAGGTTGTACTTTGGAAGTGCTATTGAATTTTGTGAAAAGCCCATGATCTTTTTGGATTAGGATTCTCATGCATGTAACCCACACCAAGTTATGTTGCTATGCATTTTGTTGCACAAAATATTTTTGCAAAAATTACATGTTTAAAATAGATCTTCTTCAATTCACCTTTGTCAAAAGTTGGGGATGTTTCTATGTGTGCATGTTATGCCTAGCTATGGTGTGGTGTTTAATTCACAAATTATGCCCATCAAAGATGAGGTTGCAAACATCCATATTTGTACAATACAATTGCTAATTTTGGTTTAGGTTGCAAGGGTTGGAATCATGCCAATCCATGAAAAGAACACATGCATGTAGTTGATATTAGTGTACAATGAAAACACAAACATGTAGGAGGTGATTTTACTAGTTGCATCGAATGAAAAACCATTCCAACTTGGCAACAAACCTATGTTCAATTCTACTAGTGTTGTAGGGGTTGCAAGAAAAGGGATACAAAGGCAAATAAAAAAACTTCAACCTTGAGCAAGCCCCTTTACAATTTACATGACTACCATTCAACAAATCATCCTTAACAAGGTAATGGTGAAAGATGGGAACATAAACAAATGTTGGAAAGGCATATGCTAAATGATGTTATGCAATAGATTGGTCATGTTGTTAGGAGATTTGAAAAAAATAGAATTGAGCTTGTTAGGGTTAAGGCTTGTAGAAACATGCCAAAGTTGAAATAAAACTATTGTTAATTACGATTTTGTCCATAATAGTTGTTTTCCAAGGCAAAGGTTATCATAACCTCACCATGTTTTCAAAATGTCTACATGTGGTCTAGCAAGTGGTGTGGACCTTATTTGAAAGATGGTGCAAGGAGACCTTCAAAATTCATGGGTTGCATTCAACCATGTGAAAAGGGTCCATAATTGGACAACAACTAATGCACATGTGTATGACCCATATGTGAGGTCAACTATTGTTGTTTTGACATGAAGGGTGAGCATAAGGAGTCTATAATCTTCTTTTGGACAAAGGTGCATGAAGTCTATGCCAAACATGACATTATGAATGTGCAATTCCACATGTTCATATTAGATGCAATTCAAGTGAATTGGTTGGCTATTCGTCAAGTGTATGGTGGAGATGAAAATATCTTTATGAAAAATTGAGAACAAACTTGTGAGTTCCATTGAAAAGATAAAATGTGAAAAACATTTAAAAACATGCAATTTGGGGGTTAAATAGATGCACTATGATTCATGTGGAAGGAGTCTGCCACCATAGAAGAAACAAATAACAAGTGTTTTGTAGAAGATAATGGTGGTGGGTGAAAATCCTTTAAGGTGTACCACACATGACAAAAAGGGCTTAGTCCTACATGTAGTCCTTTTTAACATTATATTTTGATCCCCATAAAAAATAATGAATCAAAATTTGTCAAAAATTTTAGAAGGATTATATTCCAGACCATTACAATTCTAGATTCCATCATAATCATCCATAAATGTGTCTTTACATGGTAAAAAATGACTAGGTAAAAAAGACAAAAAAAAGATGACATTGTGATAAGATTTTGGTAAACCTTAAAAAATTTGGACCTTGGTAGAACTTTAGAGTTGTTCCACTAGTTAACATTTCTTTGATGGAATATATTGTTGGTTGGGATCATTGCATTTCAAGTATAGGCAATGGGGACAATGGATGTGAGAAGAATCGAACCCAATAAAAAAGTTACCATGCTTACAAAAAACTTTAGTAAGGGCATGCATGTAGCTTGGTGGTTGTTTCTTGATAATTGGAAGAAGATCAAAAATAATTATTTGCAATACATGATATGATACAATTTTGAACCTAGTTCAATTTGGGTGAGATGTTCACAAAAAGGGTTGCATACAAGATCAAAGCCCAACACAACAAAGCTTCTATCAAAGATTGTTTAATGTTATAAAAGCATAACCAAATTTTCTTGGGTTGTTTGTAAGTAATGATTGGAACTAAATTGCATGATTGGGGTGTGGGTTTGGATATAGACCTTTAAGCCCACATAGTGAAGCGTAGGTTACCAATGGCAAATTCAAGGCACCCCTACAAAGACTTGGAGATTGAAAAATTGCCCCAAAAGTATTGTTAGCCTCTTCATACACCTCTTCATGTGCATCCTCTAATGTCACATTGTCTAGCACCACCAAGTGTAGTAGGTATCACCTTTGGCCCCAACCCTATTATAACAAAAATCTTCCTTTGCACGTGGAAGGAGTTTAGGCATAATTTTAATAACAACACATTTCAATTACAAACCTAACCCTATTCCAACTCATGTTGAACCTTTACACATGTGCTTGTTCCCATTTGTGTTATCACACAACACAACAAGCTAATTGTATAATAAAAAACAAGGAAAACACTTTAACAATTCTATATAAATAGGATTACATCAACATCTCAAGCACATTGTTTACTCTTCAAAACATGAGCAACATTCATTGCAATGCATTAATCCACATTGCAAGGCAAGTAGTTGGGACATTATGCATGTTGTATTGGGGTTCACACCAACCATACTTTTTAATGCAACCAATTTTCAAGTAATCATTTTTTTGTTTTTCAAACAAGTCATGTTGTTTTGGGGGAAGTTTATTAGAAAGAATGTTAGGAAAACCAAACATTTAAAAAAGTTGGCTTGTTGAGGTTGATGTGAAAATCACCCAAAAAAAAGGTGGATGTTGTCATGACGGGTGGATTTCGCCTTGTTTCATAAATAACATTCCTTTGACACAAGTTGTAAAATCATGACAAGGTGCAATTAGATCATATCCTGATCATGTGGAGCATTATTGTGCAAAGGCCCATCCTACTAAGTGCAATGGGCAAATTTTAATTAATTGTTTTAATCAATTTGGAAAAGATAATTGAACCTTTTTTACATTGACATTGGACATGAATGTGTTTTTGGTAAGGTATGAACTCATGCCAAACCAATATTTGGTAGGGTGTACCATATTAAGAATGCAAAGTCAATGGTAGAAGGTATAATGTACAATGTTTTAATTGGACAATATTCACATTACACATGTCTAAACAATGAAATTAAAAACTATGCTAGGACAAAATAGTGGGTCCCTTGCAACCATATCTATTGGGTTTACAATATCATCTCGTATATTATAAGCTATGAGATTCATCAATGGAACCTTAGTTGGAACGAGGTAATGGACATGTTGAAAAATGATTCAAGGCCATGATGGGTTTTGTTTCAACATGGTTCAACTTAAAAGTTGCAACTCGTTTAAATGTGTATGTGTTTGAAACCAATTTGATATAATACCTTCAACTTGAAGGAAATGCAAGATCATTTCAAAGTCAGTCCAAATGGAAGCAACCTGGAAAACTTGCAATGTTTATTGATATTTGGTAGTTGTAAAGTTTGAACTTATATCCTTCAAATGCAAGAACAATCCAATGGAAATTCAACAAGGAAAAGTTGCAATGTGTGTTGGTAAGGCAAGTTTGCTTCATCTAGTTGGGTTCCAAAGTTAATCTTAACAAAATCAACTAGGAAAACTTGTTATATTGATTTGTTGAA
>Ga0209611_10013825_pt1 | contig 10972 bp, 7 predicted proteins | sample S1TSphgellanicum_3_FD_187693 | JGI IMG/M metagenome (GOLD analysis project Ga0209611, IMG submission 187693) | Host-associated microbial communities from peat moss isolated from Minnesota, USA - S1T2_Fc - Sphagnum magellanicum MG (SPAdes) (version 2) | ecosystem: Host-associated > Plants > Peat...
TCAGCGCGCCAGCGACGTCAGCGCGCCAGCGACGTCAGCGCGCCAGCAGCGCCTGCAGCCCGCGCTCGTCGAGCACCTCGACACCGAGTTGCTCGGCGCGCGCAAGCTTGGTGCCGGGTTCGGCGCCGGCGATCAGATAGCTGGTCTTCTTCGACACCGAACCGCTGACCTTGGCACCGAGCGCCGTCAGCCGCGCGCTGGCCTCATCGCGGCTCAAGCCTGACAGCGTACCGGTCAGCACCACGGTCAGTCCTGCCAGCGGCAGCGCGCGTTGCGCGGCGGCGGCGTCAGCGGCCGCAGGCTCACTTTCCGGCCAGTGCACGCCCAGCGACCGCAGCCGTGCCAGTTCGCTCCTGTGGCGCTCATCGGCCAGGAAGCTGTGCACGCTGGCGGCGATCACCGGCCCGACATCGGGTACGTCCAGGATCTGTTCCACTGAGGCGCCTTGCAGCGCGTCCAGCGAGCCAAAGTGCCGCGCCAGCGCCAGGGCAGTACTCTCCCCGACCCCGGTGATGCCGAGTCCATGCAGCAGCCGCGGCAGCGTCGTCGCCTTGCTGTGCTCTATCGCCACGACAAGTTTCGCGGCCGACTTCTCGCCCATGCGATCGAGCTGCGCCAGCGTGGCGGCCTCCAGGGTGTAGATGTCGCTCGGCGTGCGCAGCACGTCCATGCCGACCAGCTGATCGATCAACTTCTCACCCAGCCCTTCAATGTCCAGCGCCCGGCGGCTGGCGAAATGGCGCAGCGCCTCCTTGCGCTGTGCCGCGCAGCTGAAGCCACCGCTGCAGCGCGCCGCGGCTTCCCCCACCACCCGCACCACTACGGAGTGGCAGATCGGGCAGCGCTCCGGCAGGCTGGGCCGCTGGGCACCTGGGGGCCGGCGTTCGGGCAGCACCCGCACGATCTCCGGAATCACATCGCCGGCGCGCCGCACCACCACGGTATCTCCCAGGTGCACGTCCTTGCGCTCGATCTCATCCATGTTATGCAGTGTTGCATTGCTGACCGTGACCCCGGCCAGCTGCACCGGCACCAGCCGCGCCACCGGCGTGAGCACACCGGTGCGCCCGACCTGGAATTCAATCTCGCGCAGCGTCGTGAGCGCCTCGTCGGCCGGGAACTTGTGCGCAATCGCCCAGCGCGGCGCACGCGAGACATAGCCCAGCGCCTCCTGGTCCGCGCGCGCATCGACCTTGTAGACCACCCCGTCGATCTGGTACGGCAAGGATGCTCGACGTGCACCGATGGCGTGAAAGTAATCAATGCAGCCTGCGGCCGCGCTGACCGCGCGTACCTCGGGATTGGTGCGCAGGCCCCAGTCGGCCAGCTGGCGCAGCAGGCCGGTCTGGGTGTCCGGCATGGCAGGGGCTCCCTGCCAGCGGCCGACGGCGTAGAAAAAAGCCTCCAGCGGCCGCGCCGCGCTGACACGCGCATCGAGCTGGCGCAGGCTGCCGGCGGCGGCGTTACGCGGATTGGCGAATACCTTCTCCCCGGCCTGCGCTGCGGCCGCATTCATCCGCACGAACCCGGCCAGCGGCATGAACACCTCACCGCGCACTTCGATCTCCTCCGGCGCCGCCCCGCGCAGCGTCAGCGGAACGGTGCGCATGGTGCGGATATTGGCGGTAATGTCCTCGCCGCTGCTGCCGTCGCCGCGCGTCGCGGCAACAGCGAGCCGCCCGGCACGATAGGTCAGGGACACCGCCAGTCCATCGAGTTTCGGCTCGGCGCAGTATTCGACCGGCTGATCCTCGCGCTTCAGCCGCTCGCGCACGCGACGATCGAAGGCGACGATATCCTCGTCACTGAATGCATTGTCGAGCGACAGCATCGGCACGCTGTGCCGCACTTCGGCAAAGCCGGAGGCCACCTGGCCGCTGACGCGCTGCGTCGGGGAGTCGGGTGTTACCAGCTCCGGATGCTGCGCTTCCAGCTCGCGCAGCTGCAGCATCAGCTGGTCGTAGGTCGAGTCCGGCACCGACGGATCGTCGAGCACGTAGTAGCGGTAGTCGTGTTGTTGGATCAGCTCACGCAGCCCGGCCAGGCGCCGCCGTGTCGCATCACTCACGCAGTCGGCTCCGCGCGCTCCGCCAAGGTCAGTTCCTGTACCGTGCGCCGCAGCGTATCGAGCTGCATCGCGCCCAGCGTCAGCCCCTGTTCATCCTGCAGTCGCGCCCGCAGCCGTTCGGCCAGATCCTGCGCGGTATCGAGCAGGTGATCGAGTGCCGCAGCCGGCGGCAGTGGTCCGGGCAGCACGGCGAACAGGCTCAGGCCCGAGAAGCGCTGGAAGTCCATGTTCTGCAGGTCGAAGATGCCCGGCTTGCTGAGGTTCGCGGCGCTGAGCAGCGCCCGGCCATCGGCGCCGGGCTGATGGAAAATGCCGAAGCGGCCATGCTCGAAACCGCAGGCACCGAGCGCCAGGCGTACCTGGCGGCCGGACATGCGCTCGTGGCTGAGCGAGGCAATGCGCACCGACAGAATGTGGCGCTCGGACTCCGGCGGCCACTCCACCACCGCCGGTCGGGGCGGGTCAGCCGGCGGGACAGCTTGTGCGAGCGCCCCAGGCTGTCCAGGCAGTACGCGCTCGCCCGGTGCTGCGCGCTCGGCCGTTGGCACGCGTTCGCCCTGTGGCGCGCGTTCGGCTGGCGGCGCTCGCTCGACCGCGCCCTGGCCGTTGGCCGGTTCCGCGCGGGCATACATGTAGTAAGGCTCGGCGTCGTTCAGGTCCGCGGCCGGTCCTGGTCCGTGGGCGCTGATCGGCTCGACCAACGGCTCGAGCGGCGGCAGATCGATGCGCGCCTGCAGGTCGATGCGCGGCGGCAGTTCGGCGCGCGTGCGCCCACCCCCCAAACCGGCACCACCCAGGCTGGCACCGGTAAAGACGCGCCCCGACGATCCCGGCGCCTCCTGGGTGATCGCGGCTCCCGCGTCGGGCTGGCCGAGCTGGCCCATGGCGCCGATCTCCGGCTCGTTGCGCTCGGACGGCCCGGGCGCATCGCTGCGCGCCTGACGCGGCCGGCGCGATTCCCAGGCAGCGAGTCCGGCGAGGAACAGCAGGCCGGCCAGTAGCAGAATCCAGCGTAATTCGCCCATGCGCGATCCGGGATCAGCCCGTCGCCAGCTTCATGGCCTCGTCGATATCGACCGCCACCAGCCGCGAGACGCCGGGCTCGTTCATGGTGACGCCGATGAGCTGCTGGGCGAGCTCCATCGTGACCTTGTTGTGAGTAATGAAAATGAATTGCACCCGGCTCGACATCTCGCGCACGATTTCGCAGTAGGTCCCGACATTGTGCTCATCGAGCGGTGCGTCCACCTCATCGAGCAGGCAGAACGGCGCCGGATTCAGGTCGAAGATCGAGAACACCAGCGCCACCGCCGTCAGCGCCTTCTCCCCGCCCGACAGCTGCGCGATGCTGCTGTTACGCTTGCCGGGCGGCCGCGCCATGACGGCGACGCCGGCCACCAGCGGATCCTCACCGACCAGCTCGAGATAGGCGTGGCCGCCGCCGAACAGTCGCGGAAACTTCTCCTGCAGGCCGGCGTTGATGCGGCTGAAGGTGTCCTCGAAACGGCTGCGCGTCTCGTGGTCCATCTTGTGCATCGCCTGGTCGAGCGTCGCCAGCGCGTCGCTGACGTCGGCGAACTGCCGATCGAGATAGCTCTTGCGCTCGGTCTGCTCGGCCAGCTCGTCGATCGCAGCCAGGTTGACCTGGCCGAGCTTGTCCAGGTCCGCCCGCAGCTCCACGAGACGGCGATCCCAGGCATCGATGTCCGCCTCCGTACTCATGGTCTGCAGCACCGCGGCCAGGTCGCATTGGGTGGCCGCAAACTGCTCGAGCAGCGACTCGCGCCGCAGCTGCGAGGCCTGCACCGCAAGCCTGGCCTGCTCCATCGAGGCGCGCGCCGCCTCCACGCGCTGCTCTGCCGACAGCCGCCGCTGTGTGAGGTTACGCAGCTCGCCGTCGCAATCCTCGAGCTGGCGGCGCCTGCTTGCGAGCTCGGTCTCCACCTCCAGCCGCCGCGCCAGCAGGTCCTGCAGCCGCAGTTCAAGTTCGGCCACCGGCGCATCGCCATCGGCCAGCGTGCGCTCGAGCGCCAACGCCTGTGCCTCGAGCGCGCCGCGCTGCTCGAGCAGCCGCGCCAGCGCGCTGGCCATCGAACCCTGCGCTGAACGCCGGCTCTCGAGCCGTATCAGGCTGTCTTGCAGCTCGCGCTGCGCGAGCTGCGAGCGCTCGCGCGTGCGCGCGACGGCCTCGCGCTTGAGCTCGCGTTCAGCCGTAAGCGCAAGCCGCTGCTCATCCAGCCGTGCCAGCGCATCGGTAGCCTCGTCGTGCGCGCTGCGCGCGCGCGCCAGGCTGTCCTGCGCGCGCGCCATATCGAGCGCGACCTCGGCCTGTTCCGCCTCGATGCGGCCGCGGCGCAGCGCCGCCTCCTCCAGCCGCGCCTTGAGCGCCTCGAGCTGGCCGCGCAACTCCGCGTGCTCGCGGTGCACGCCTTGGATGCGCGCCTGAGTGGCATCGCGCTGCTGCTCGGCGCTGCCCACCTGCGTGCGCAGCGCCAGCATCTGCTGCTCCAGCCCGAGCACGCGCTCATCGTCGGCGGCACAGCGTTCGCGCAGCAGTTTCAATCGATGTTCGCGCTCCAGCACCCCGGCATGCACGTCACCGCCGCGATTCACGCGCAACCAGTCGCGGCCGACCCATTCCCCGCCGCTGGTGATCAGCGACTCGCCGTCGGCCAGCTGCGGCCGCTCGCGCAATGCCGCGGCCAGCGAGGGCGCGGTGCGCACCGGCGCCAGCAGCGCGCGCACCGCCAGCGGTCCGCGCACCTGCGCCGCGAGCGTGCCAGAGGGGCCGGGGGTCGCGCCTGCGGAGCGCTCGAAAAACGTCACGCTGCCGCCGTCAAGGCCGGACAGCGGCTGTTCGAGTCCATCGAGACTGGCTACGCCCACGGCCTCGAGGTAATCACCGAGCACGGTCTCCACCGCCCGTTCCCAACCGGCCTCGACCTCGAGCGCCTCCGCCAGCCGCGGCTGGGAGCCATCGCCGGGCAGCGCCGCCAGCCAGGCGCCTGCGTGTGCGTTCTTCTCGCGCAGCGCCGCCTTCTGCAGCGCTTCCAGCGACATGAGCTCGGCGCGCAGCTGCTCGCGCTGCTGGCGCAGCGCATCCAGTTGCCCGTCGTTGCTGTGCTGGGCGGCGCGCAGCGCCTGCACCTGGGCCACCTCGTCCGCAAGCTGTCGCGCCAGCGCGTCGGCGACCGCATGCGCGGCCGCCTCGCGCTCGGTGAGTCCGCCAATCGGCGCGTCGGCATGTTGCGAGGCCAGCGCTTCCAGCTCCAGGCTCAGGCGGTCGGCCTGCGCCTGCAGCCGATGGCGCTGGCTCTCCAGCTGCTCGATGCGCGCCGACTCGACCTGCGCGCTCTGGCCAGTGGCTCCCAGCTCACGGTTGAAGCCCTCCCAGTGCTGCTGCCAGGCGGCCAGCTGGCCCTCGGCGTCGGCGAGCGCGCCGGCAGCGGACCGCTCGCTCGCGCCCCGCGCTTCCACCTCCGGCTCGAGCTGTACCACCTCGGCCCGCAGCGCCGCCAGCTGCTGCTCATCGCGCACGATCTGCTGGCCGATCGACTGCAGGTTGACCTGGACCTGGGACAGCTCGACGCGCGCACGCTCGCGCAGCTCGCGCGTATAGCGGATGTTCTCCTCGGTGCGCGTTACCTCGGCGCCGAGCTCGTAGTAGCGCCCCTGCACCCGGGCCAGTGCGTCGCTCGACTCGGACTGGAACTCGCGCTGCTTCTCGATCGCAGCCTCCGCGCTGCGCTGCTCGGCCAGCGCCTGGTGGCTGTCGAGTTCGCAGCTGCGCAGCGCGCGCTCCTGCAGCGTCGCGCCGCTGTCGAGTTCACGCAGACGCAGCGCCAGCAGCTCCGCGGTCAGGCTGCGCTCCTGTGCCTTGAGTTCCTGGTAGCGCCGTGCCGTGTTGGCCTGGCGTTGCAGGTGGCGGATCTGCTTGTCGATTTCATCGCGCACGTCCTGCAAGCGCGCCAGGTTCTCGCGCGTATCGGCCATGCGCATCTCGGTCTCGCGGCGGCGCTCCTTGTAGAGCGATACGCCGGCGGCCTCCTCGATGAACAGCCGCATGTCGTCGTGCCGTGCCTCGATGATGCGCGAGATCATGCCCTGCTCGATGATGGCGTAGCTGCGCGAGCCAAGGCCGGTGCCGAGGAACAGCTGCGTGATGTCCTTGCGGCGACAGCGTCCGCCGTTGATGAAATAGGCCGAGCTGCCGTCGCGCGATACGGTGCGCCTGAGCGACACCTCGCTGTAGCCCGCGTAGGCGCCGCCAATCTTGCCATCGCTGTTATCGAACACCAGCTCGACCGAGGCGGTGCCGACCGGCTTGCGAGCGCTGGAGCCATTGAACACCACGTCGCTCATCGAATCGCCGCGCAGGTGCCGCGCCGACAGCTCGCCCATGACCCAGCGCACCGCGTCGATGATATTGGACTTGCCGCAGCCGTTGGGGCCGACCACACCGATCAGGTTGCCCGGCAGTTGCACCGAGGTTGGATCGACGAAAGACTTGAAGCCGGCGAGCCTGACCTTGTTGAGCCGCATTAAAGTCCCGGAGTTGCCCTGCAGTTACTGTGACTGATCATCGCGAGCTGGCGCCTGCGCTAGTGTAGATTATCCGCGCGTCGCTTTCGACGCGGCTTATCGAGTGACAAAGACCCGCCGATGCCAAGCGCACCAGCCACCGGGATCGAGTCCTTCCCCAATCCGGCGCCCGCGCAGGACTACACCATACGTATGAACATTCCGGAGTTCACCTGTCTGTGTCCGAAGACAGGTCAGCCGGACTTCGCGACACTCGAGCTCGAGTACGTGCCCGACCGCCTGTGCGTCGAGCTCAAGGCGCTGAAGCTTTACCTGTGGTCATTTCGTGACCGCGGCGGTTTTCACGAAGCCATCACCAACGAGATCGTCGATCTGCTGGCAAGCACGCTCGCGCCGCGCTTCCTGCGCCTCACCGCCCGCTTCAACGTTCGCGGCGGCATCTACACCAGCGTGATCGCCGAGCGCCGCTCGCCGCAGTGGCGCGCCACCCCGCCCGTCCAGCTGCCGTAAGCGGCGCGTCTGGCACCCCGTGAATGGCGCAACTGCCTGCCACTGCAGCGTTTTTTCCGAAACTGTACAGCCTGCCCCGCGTCGGTATAATCGCGCGTTCTCAAATGACCGGTGTTCTTTAGGAGGCTGGGAATGCCCGGCAAGAAGCACGCAGTAAAGACCAGCAAATTGAAGAAGGCGCCGGCCGTCAAAGCCGCGCCGCGCCATCCAGCAGCGCGCCGTCCGGAGGCGCGCAAGACCGTGGTCGCGGCCCGCAAGGCGGCGCCTGCGACCGTTACAGCTCTCAAGCCGGAGTCCAAAATCGCGAAGAAAACCGACCGCGACCCGGAGCGTGTGACGCCGCCGCGCCACGCCCCGATCGCCAGCACGCAGTCGAGCGAGCGGCCGCCGGGCCTCGCCGGCAACTCGATCACGACGCGCACACGCCAGCTGCAGCCCGCGCTGGTGCCAGCCAGCGAGGAGACCGACGGTGAGAGCGAGGCTGCGGACGCCAGCAGCCTTCTGGCCGGGCCGCGTAACGTCAAGCCGTACGTCGCCAGGCGCGGCGAGCAGTACATGGGCAAGCAGCAGCTGTCGCACTTCCAGATGATCCTGCTGAACTGGAAGCGCGACCTGATGGAGGAGGTCGATCGCACCGTCTCGCACATGAAGGATGAGGCTGCGAATTTCCCCGATCCCAATGATCGCGCCACGCAGGAAGAGGAATTCAGCCTGGAGCTGCGCACCCGCGACCGCGAGCGCAAGCTCATTCGCAAGATCGATGAAGCCCTCAAGCGCATCGAGGACGGCACCTACGGCTACTGCCTGGAAACCGGCGAGGAGATCGGCATCAAGCGCCTGGAGGCGCGCCCGGTGGCCACGCTGTCGATCGAGGCCCAGGAGCGGCGTGAGCGCCGCGAGCGCCAGTACGGCGATCGCGACGACCGCTACCGCTGAAGGCGAGCGCTGACGCTCGCGGTGCCTGCAGCCGGTCGGCAGCGCTGGCAGTCGACGCCGGCAGACCACATGGGCTCCGGAGTAGAAAATCGCCCGCGCTCAGCCCGCAATTACCGCTAACTTAGCCCGAAAGTGGAAAATAATCCCTGATTTGGGTTCCACCATGGCGTGTACTATGGTATGCCATGGCGCATGGCTGGAAGGGCCTACGCGCCTTAAGGGTCTACGCACGCTGAGAATACGGGGGCTTCCCTATGAGCGAGCTGCGTGTCATCAAGAAATACCCGAACCGCCGTCTGTACGACACGGTGCAGAGTCGCTATATCACCCTGGATGACGTGCGGCGGCTGGTACTGGACCGGGTCGAGTTCTGCGTCATCGACAAGCGGACGCAGCAGGACATCACGCGCCCGGTGCTGCTGCAGGTGATCGCCGATCAGGAACAGCGCGACGGCACGATCCTCAGCCAGAACTTCCTGGCCGACCTGATCCGCAGCCACGATGTCGGCATCGAGGGCATGCTGTCGAGCTACCTGGAACAGATCCTGCGCCTGTTCCTGAGTCAGGCGCCGCCGGCCGGTGACCCGGCCGTTGCCGCCAGTCGGCTGGCGATGCAGAACTACCAGCGCTGGCACGGCGCGCAGGAAGAGATCTTCCGCACGCTGATCCGGGCTGCCAGCCCCTCTCCGCCGGCGCCGTAGCGCCGGCCCGGCTGCCGCGACTCAGGCGGCGTCGACGTTGCGCATCGACAGGCGGATGCGCCCCTGGCGATCCACCTCGAGCACCTTGACGCGGATCTGGTCGCCTTCCTTGAGCTTGTCGGATACGCGCTCGACGCGCTCGTCGGAGATCTGCGAAATATGCACCAGGCCGTCGCGGCCCGGCAGGATCGTCACGAACGCCCCGAAGTCCATCAGCTTTACTACCTTGCCATCGTAGATCTGGCCGACTTCGACATCCGCCGTGATCAACTCAATCCGCCGCTGCGCCTCGCGCCCCGCGGTGGCGTGCACCGATGCGATCTTCACCGTGCCATCGTTCTCGATGTCGATCGTGGTGCCGGTCTCCTCGGTGATCTGGCGAATGACCGCGCCGCCCTTGCCGATGACATCGCGGATCTTCTCCGGATCGATCTTCAGCGTGATGATCGATGGCGCCCACTCCGACATCTTGGCGCGCGGTTCGCGGATGACCTTGGCCATCTCATCGAGGATATGCAGCCGGCCGGTGCGTGCCTGCGCCAGTGCCACGCGCATGATCTCCGGGGTGATGCCCTCGACCTTGATGTCCATCTGCAGCGCGGTAACCCCGTCGCGGGTGCCGGCGACCTTGAAATCCATGTCGCCCAGGTGATCCTCATCGCCCAGGATGTCGGTCAGCACCTGGAAGCGCTCGCCCTCCAGAACCAGGCCCATGGCCACGCCGGCCACCGGCGCCTTGATCGGCACGCCGGCGTCCATCAGCGACAGGCTGGTGCCGCAGACACTGGCCATCGAGCTCGAGCCGTTGGATTCCAGGATCTCCGATACCACGCGAATCACGTAGGGGAACGTGGTCATGTCGGGCATCACGGCGCTGACACCGCGGCGCGCCAGGTTGCCATGGCCGATCTCACGCCGCTTGGGCGATCCCATCATGCCGGTCTCGCCCACCGAGAACGGCGGGAAGTTGTAGTGCAGCATGAACGGTTCGCGCCGCTCGCCCTCCAGTGCATCGATGATCTGCGCATCGCGCGTGGTGCCGAGGGTCGTGGTCACCAGCGCCTGGGTCTCGCCACGGGTGAACAGCCCGGAGCCGTGGGTACGCGACAGCACACCGACCTTGACCGTGATCGGCCGCACCGCGCTGGTGTTGCGCCCGTCGATGCGCGGTTCACCGGCCAGGATGCGCTCGCGCACGATCTGGCTCTCGAGCTTGAACAGCTCGATGCCGATGGCCTCGGCGGTCCATTTGGCCTCGCCCGCGCCGCGTTCGGCGGTACCGAGCGCTTCGGTGAGTTCCTTCTTGATGTCGCCCAGCCGGGTGGAGCGCTGCTGCTTCTCGGTGATACGGTAGGCATCCGACAGCAGCGGCGTGGCGCGCTCGCGCACCGCCTCCACCAGGTCGGCATGCGCCTGGGTCGGCTTCCAGTCCCAGCGCGGCTTGCCGGCCTCGGCGGCCAGTTCGCGAATCGCCTGGATCGCCACCTGCATCTGCTGGTGGCCAAACACCACCGCGCCGAGCATGACGTCCTCGCTCAGGATCTTCGCCTCCGACTCGACCATGAGCACCGCCGGCCCGGTGCCTGCGACCACCAGGTCCAGCTGCGAGTTCGCCTGGTCGGGCCGGCTCGGATTGAGCAGGTACTGGCCGTCGCGATAGCCAACGCGCGCCGCGGCGATCGGACCGTTGAATGGCACGCCGGCGATCATCAGCGCGGCCGACGCGCCCAGCAGCGCCGGAATGTCGGCGTCGATGTCGGGGTTGAGCGAGACCACGGTGGCGACCACCTGCACCTCGTTGGCGAAGCCGTCCGGAAACAGTGGCCGGATCGGGCGGTCGATCAGCCGCGACGTCAGCGTCTCGCGTTCGGTGGGACGGCCCTCGCGCTTGAAGAAGCCGCCCGGAATGCGCCCGGCCGCATAGGTCTTCTCGATGTAGTTGACGGTCAACGGGAAGAAATCGCGGCCCGGCACCGCGCTCTTTCTGGCGCAGGCGGTGACCAGCACCACGGTCTCGCCCATGGAGACCAGCACCGCACCGTCGGCCTGGCGCGCCATCTCGCCCGTCTCCAGGGTGACGCTCTGGGGTCCATAGGGAAAAGTCTTCTTGAAGACAGTCACGCTTCAGTCCTTGCGAAAAGTGTTGCTGCGGAGGTTGGAACTGACCGCGCTCGGCGGGCGATAGGCGCGGCCCGGCGACGATTCAGCGGCGCAG
>Ga0209611_10013826_pt1 | contig 10970 bp, 8 predicted proteins | sample S1TSphgellanicum_3_FD_187693 | JGI IMG/M metagenome (GOLD analysis project Ga0209611, IMG submission 187693) | Host-associated microbial communities from peat moss isolated from Minnesota, USA - S1T2_Fc - Sphagnum magellanicum MG (SPAdes) (version 2) | ecosystem: Host-associated > Plants > Peat...
GGGGAAAATTTTGGGGTAGAGAAGAGGTGGAAAAAAAAAAAGAAAATCGGGCAGGGAGGATGGGATTTTCGTCCATCCAGAAAACGGCCTCAACGGGCTCATCCGCAACTGGTGCATTGGTGGGTGCTAATTCACTCCAGCCGTTATTTTCAGGGTCACAAGGGTCTTCCAATGGATTCACTGAATTTGACTAATGAACCTCATCTAATATTTTCAGTGCAGGGTCACATACTGCATGGTGGTGGAGATGCTCAGTATGTCACTCTGGATAATAAAATTAAATGTCTAAGTTTAGCTTGTTTTTTTGGGGCAACCCTATCAATGAAACTGTAACGGGAACTGCGTATACATGGGGACTACTAATAGCAAACCACCTGGACCGATCTTATGATCGACCAATCAGAAATACTGAGCTGCAGTCAGGTCCAATTTATTACACTCTTTTTTGGAGGTGCAGAACTGTGTTGCGCCTTATACCAGCCACTGCAAGCTGCACAAATTTGGTGCAGAAAACCCAATTTTCTGAGCTAAACTGGCGCATTTTGACTTTTTAACAATAAATTTGGTGACTGTCTAGAGTCACAGGTGGAGATGTTCTTAGTAAGTTGTGTAAGACTCCTCCATTCAAGAAATTAATTTAAGTTTTTCCTACTATGGAATGCATATAGTAGGGCGTCGAGCTCAGCATAGTAAGACACCACCATTCCGTCAGAGGTAATGAATTTTACAAGGGCCTATCCCAGAGCACAACCCGTGTTTCGCACCATTGGTTCACACGTCCACACCATAAGAAACTGGAAGAACATAAAAGCAGAACCAGCAGATGACTATCTAAGAGAAAACCTAGTAAAATATAGGACGTCGACACTGACTACGGTCTAGACAAATAGGTCCTTGGTGGCCGATTCTGCCACACAAATGGTTAGTACCCACCCCGGCAGGCGTGGCAGAATCAGTCACCAAGGGCCCATTCCGTAGTGTAAATAGCATGCTCTCTGACATTACTAATCAGGCAAACTGCTTCAACAGCAGGGTATCCACTTGGTATCACATGAAAATAAATTTTTAAAAAAAAAAAAACGCCCTACAGGTATCCACTCAGTATCAGGGGAAATTTATAAATTTTAAAAAAAAAATCGTATCATGTGCCTTTTCACACGGCTGCTAAGAAAGGCAATTTTTGGGGTTTGAGCAAATAGGAATTCACCACGTGGAGAAAAAGGACCTCCAGTTCACCAGACTCCTGTCAGGTGAGGAAAACCTCAGTAACACACTGTTTGAATAGGGGACAACTGACGGCTTAGATCTCGCAATCGATTACACTCAACGGCTTAGATCTGACAAGGTATCCCTCGCTCCTGTACTGCCCCCCGCCCCACTTTGCTACCAGACTATTTTGAAAATGGAGCAGCATACGGCTTAGATCTCACAACCGATTGACGGTTGAGATCTACCAAGACAGCCCTCTCGCCGGTACTCCCGCCCATAATTTGCTACCGAGTTTTTCTCTCCTGTGCTTGGCCCCCACTTTTCTACCACACTATTTGAAGAGGGAACAGCTGACAGCTTAGATCTCACAATCGATTGGGCTCAACGGTAGAGATCTACCAATGCAGCTCTGGTTCCAGTACTCTCGCCCCCACTTTGCTACCGAGTTTTGCTCTTCCTGAAGCGCTCAAGAAAGCCTCTCTTTGAAATGTTTGTTTGTTGTGTGTGCGAACTTTCACAGGCGGTGAAGAAATTCAGAGTTACGAATCTGAGGTGCAGTAGTGAGCTTCGTCGCAGCAGGTGCATTTTGCTCTCATCTCTTTTGATGATTTCCCTGATATTAATGTTTTTTGGTTATGAATGGGGGACGTGAAGATATATATATATATATATATATAGAGAGAGAGAGAGAGAGAGCATTCACATTTTGATGATTGATCACGATCAGGTTTCTGCTCCTTTCGTCGATGTCTTACAGGATTTGTTTTCCTTCATTTTCATCCAGTGGCTCGTACTCGGAGATCCAGACACAATTCGGAGTTCCTTTTGTGGTGTATTGTGGTTGCAGAATTCCGTTTCGACTTCCTGTTGAATCGTGATCTGTTGGACGATTCGTTGGGAGATACCGAGCCTAATTGGGGAAGTGCTGTGAATTACTTGAACGGATTTGCTCATTTTTTCTCCTGTTTCTTGTTAAATTGGAGTTCGCAAGAATGGCGGTCCAATTGTCGGAGAAAGCTGTGGTCGTCAAGGGCCATGGCGAGTGCTTCATAAGAGCCAAGGAACTGATCGAGAAATTCAACTTGCCTGGTGCGTCTCAATTCCTCATACCTGTCTCTTGCTCTCTCGATTCCATTACGGTACTTCTCCGAACATCGATCCAAATCATTAGCGGATTTTGTTGTTGCAGGAAGATTCAACTCCACTTACACCGATCTTCTTGAATGCCTTTGAGGATCTCAGCATACCGACATGTAATGTAGGGGAACCGAAAGAAACATTGTTCAATAAACAAAAGTACCAAGGAGCACTTCAGATTACGGACGATTTTGCGAGGGATTTCAGACCTTCAGAATAATGCCCTGCTAAATCTATTTACCAGAGAATGATCAACCATTTCCCCAGCTTGAATCTAGAAACTACATATGTTGTGGACGGCACTCCGTGAACAGATATTTGTTTTTACTATACACGTTTTGTGTTTTGAAGGTGACTAGGCGTTGTGGTTGTGAAATGCAGGTGGCTTGTTGCCACTGGAGGACATTGAGGAAGTGACTTATGATGAGCAGACTGGCTACTTCCGGGTGAAACAGAGATCCAAAAGCAGCCACAAGTTTGCTCTTGCAGACAAGCTGGTAAGTTATGCTGATGAAGTCAAGGGCTACTTACAACCAAATCGAATCAAAAATCTGTCTGGTGTGCATGCAAAGGAGTTTTTCTTCTGGGTTCCTATTGGCGATATCTCAGTGGATGAACCTCCCACAGGCAAGATTCACTTCAAGAGCTATGCTGGTCTGGGGGACTCTTTCTCAGTTGAAGCATTTGCTCCAGGTCAGTAAAATGAAGCAGTGCAATCAGCAAGGTACAAGCAAAGCTTAATTGATCTTCCTGACACTTAAGAGCAAGTCTTGTTCACAGATCTGCTACATGATTAGATCATTCTGACACATCAGAGAGTGAATCAACATGTTTTCATAATATTACATTACAACATGTAGGCTGTAGGTAGAAGTTTGTTCCCCACCCTGTCTATTCTACCCTTCAAGCTCTGAAAAATGGAAAAGGGACACAGGTAGTAGCTCGTAGACATGGTGAGCAAACAAACAATTATTGAACTCTTCATACTGGAATGCCAAAGTCATGTTATATATAACAACATGGAGGCCCAAAACCTGTGTCATTGTGAACTGATGGATGCCTTGATAAGAGTTTGTAACATTGCCCATATTTACAGTCCCATTATACTGCTTCTGGTGGACCTGCTCTAAGTGAGCTGTGATAACGAGAAGAGCTCCCAGCCTTGTACAATATTCGAAACCACTTTCCTTAGAGAGAAGTGCATGTTGGAGAAAGAATACTGAGGAACCAGACTTGATTTTATAGAGCTTTCTCGTTCTTCCTCTCTCTGGCACAATGGACTTAGTTACTAGAATCACACCGATGTCTTTGAGGACATGAATTCACAAAGTGGCCACTTGTGTGACAATGGTAACACAAACGAGGGAGTTTGTTAAAAACTCTTCCAGGATGTCTCTGAAACTCTGTCTTAATAAGTCTGTGTTGTGTTCTCTCTGGCATTTCGTCCTCGTTGAATTCCAGAGTTTGGAACCTCATCTGGTAACCCGTGATAGCGAGTTTATTGTCCATGGCTTCATAGAACCTTTTCACCTTCTCATTTACCCTGTTGAACAACAACCCCATTTTCTCCCAGCTTTTCCAAATGAGTGACATCATAACGTCATACAAATCAGTATTCATTGGTATTCATCAGTTGCCAGTTGTGAGATGCAATCCACCACCCATGCAATGAAATGGGAGGAAAAAATAACACTCTCCACAACTGCTCCATGCAATTTTCTTCAATGTGAGAGACAAGAGCTAGCTAGTAGCACCTGACAACGTTACTACTTGAGCCGCTGCTGATAATCTGTAAACCATCCAGAGAGCGCACACGACTGAGTGCTACATAAGCTTGCGCTTCAGTGAAAATATCTTTAAGTGATACTCGTGCATATTCAAGTGTCATTCCTGCAGCCATGAGCAAAAGTAAAAGGGCCACCTCCTCAAACATTAAAATAGTCCAACTCACAGCCTGCAGAAAATTGAGCAGATCAAGTTAGAACCAATTCTACAACTTTAAACCCTAAACCCTTTTAACTCTCAAAGATAGAGGGACATTTTCAAAAGAATAGAAAATATCATACCTTGGCATTTATGGATTGTGAGTGCCCATGCCAGCTTCAATGGCACCTACCAACAACACCAACAACAACAACAACAACGATGATGATGATGAAAATCAGCTCAGATTTCAGTATTTCTCCCACCTCAATTCCCCACAATTTCGGTGTGAGAGGAGAGAATCAAACCATCTGCCAACTCAGGGTACCTGAAACCTTTTGCACTCTCCAACCTTCAACACAAGACAACTGAACTCGCATGGCATGCAGTCAAATTCTCTCCCATTCCTGAATTTGACAATGGGGATCTGGTTGACGTTGCTCCGCTGAAGAATATTGTAAGCACATCTTTCAGTTTCTGAATTCATCTCCAAAAGTTTCTCATCCCGCATCTTCCATCCTATAACCACACCTCGTGAGCCATTTACGAGCATCGAATCCTTGCTTCCAACAAGATCTAAATTCTTCAATAGCATCACCTAAAAAGTGCACAACCGCAGAAATAACACCCATGTAATTTGCAAATGCATATTTACTCTCATACCCAAATCTCCACTCTTGATATCTGCACAAATGTAAAGTGAAAGTTGTGCTGCTGATGAAGCGTTTTCAGTACAGACTGACTTTCAGTTCAAATGTTTCTTTGAACAAAGTTCGCTGTAATTAATTTAGCACTTCAAAGATAGGAGGCTGCATTGAAAGGTTCTATACCTGGGCACCTATCTTAAGCTTAATGAGCTTGGCTGCGAGAGATGTTGACCAGAACAAATGGTTTGCCAGTTTTTCATACTGTATTTGATGCAACTGCTCATCAAACACACCATAATTTCCTGCCAGGCGCTGCTTGTCCATCCTAGTTTCAATTTCATCCACAGAATGTATGAGTACCTCATCGTCTGGTAACTTATAAAGCTCCGTTTCATTCATGACATTCACATCTTGATTCCTGTGCCCCCTCCCCCAAGCATCAACAACTCAATACTCACTAAAATTCCACCATAATCTGTCATCTGAAAGTCTGCAAAATTCATCCTTCTCGTGCACCTCTAATGCATCCAAGTCTCATGCACCTTCGTGTCCATGTAAAGATGAAACTAGGCCCAAAGCAATGGTCATTGCCAAGTTTGGATCAAAGGTCTAGTTACCTAGTTATACTGCAACAAAACAGTTTTGTTGTTGCAAAATGCAAATGTAGAACTGTTTTTGTGAAATGTTTTGCACTTTTTAGTTTAGAAAGAGCTTACTTTGCATATAGGTTTGTGGGAAATACACCATTGAGTGATTCAAGAGGTCTGGAGCATTGCTTCACAATTTCTTGCAATACTGCTTGATTCTTCCCTGTCCTGATATCATTCAGCATAGCAACAAATGCTGCATCATCCTGCATCATCCAAAGATTAAACCTTGTGTTGATGGCTATCAAAATTAAACTTTTGGACTGTATGAGTGTAAACTTTGAGTGAATTTAGCAGATGCAGAAAATTTTGCCTCCTTCACCTGAATTCTAGAAGATTGAGTCTGCATCCAACACACACAAACAAAAATCATAGTTTCTACAAAAATTCAGTCAGCATACCTGACGAAATACAGTTTTCAGGATGACACTCTCAAAATTAGCCTTATGCCATGCAGGTGACTCAAAAGCCAACCCTCTGTTCAGGAACTCTGTGGTGGTATTCATAACATTTGACGACTTGTTTTGTATTGGCAATAATTGGAAAAAATCACCGGCTACTATCACCTGTTGAAAAGCCAACCATTTCAAGAAAACCCATTGTTGTTACCAATCAAGAAGAGAACACAAACAGTAAAAGAGGTGAGAACACCCAACAATAAAAAGGAAAGCAATAAATAATAAATAAAAAGGCACAAGTCTGCTCACAAAAATATCTTTAGTGTAAAGGTGCAGACATCGAGCAATTGGGAAAAAGCTCTCATGGTTAACACACCTGAAGACCTCCGAATGGTTTTTCATTTGCACGAATCTTACAAATAGTTTGCTCCAAATACTCAAACAATTCGCCACTGATCATTGAAATCTCGTCAATGACAAGCACACTCAGGTTGCGCCATTTATTCTTCAAATTCCACATTTTGTTAAAATCCTTGACTTCATAAGGAATTCCTATGCCAGCTGCTGAGTGCAATGTGGTTCCTCCAATCTCCAATGCTGCAATTTGTCAAGCAATCAAGTGTGTCACTTTTGTCTCATCAAGCTCAATATCTCAAAAGCCATGTCTATTGAAGGTTTGTTAACTCTGGGTTTTATTGCACTTCTTTTGTACAGTTTTTCTTAAAATCTATTCCAGCAACGTTTCTTCAGTAGACAAATCAATTGAACTTGGACTTGTGAATTGATGGTTGCAATTGAGGCACTAGGTTTGTGACTCAAATTCTCTTGTAAAGAACTGGCAAAGATTTCACTTTGTAGGCTGGTCAGAGGGCACCTTAAAAACTTAATTCATGATTTTGTAAGAGAAGAGTGAAGGGTCAGGAAGATTTTGCAGGCAGTGATGGAGATGGAGTTGAGCAAGATGGAAAGAAAGTTCAGCAACCCCAGCTACTAAGTAGAACCAGGAGCAAGAAACAAACCTGCTATTCCAGTGGATGCTGTGATTGCTACATTGCACACATAGCACTCACATCGGTCCTTCTGATTGCTAACACTTGGAGCAATGCACTCACTGGGATATCTTCGTGTCAGTATGTGCACAATGTATTGCAGCAAAAACGATTTACCGGTGCCTCCAGGACCCGTGATAAACACATTCTGTTTCAAATTCACGGAGTCCCACCACCAAAGCGAATGATGAGGAGAGAGGGAAAAAAGAAAAGGAAAAAAAGGATCGTCATTGTGCAAAAGCTTGAGCACCTTCTACAAGGAACATTAGGTCAGAGAATATGCTCAAAAATCAAAGCCCAAATTCACCAGAAAAGATGAATCGAATTTCTCCATAGGAGGAGGTAAAGGCGTGAATTCTTTTTTATTCAAACCTTGCCTTGCGCGACCAAATCCACAATCTTTTGCTGTTCCGGCGAAAGTTGCTGTGCTCTTTCAGAAATTTGGTCAGGGAATTGCTCCTCCTCCTCCTCTTCCCTCTTGATGATGGTGGGGACACATTCCTCCTCTTCCTTCTTCTTCTTCTTCTTCCCCAAGGGAATGATTTCTTCCTCCTCCTCCTCCTCCCCGACATTACTGGAAACATTATTACCGGATTCTTCTTCACTCTTCTCCATTTGTGTGAGAATCCTCCTCAATCACGAAGTCGGATGTATGACATGCATGATCCGCATATATATATTTACAACAGATCCTTCTCCTTCCTTCTTCACCCAATCTTCCGACGTCGGGATGACAAATGAAGCCGCCCCTGAACCCGCCCGTCCCGTCATCCGTCCCTGTCGTCCCTCTGTCCATCGGTCCGGTCGTCCATGCGGATGGACACCCTGGAAGCTCCGAGGTTGCCGGCTGCACACCATCCCTCTACCCGGCAACCATCCCTCTACTGAGTCTGACACTGCAGCTTTCTGCCCACCAAGAATGGGAAGGAAATAAACCAGGAATGGCCCTCATCATCATCACCACCACCACCACCTGCTGGGAGAGTGCATAAGGATTTAGAGAATCATGAAATCGATCTCAATTCGCCGCCAAGTAGATCAGTACGAGCGAGAAACAAAGGGGGAGAGTAGCACTACTTACAGCACGACCCAGGAGGAGGAAGAGGAGGTATCCAATTCCAACAACAACAGCAGAAGATCAGGAACTGGACTTGGAAGAAGAAGCACCTAATTCTTCTGAGAGAGAGAGAGAGAGAGAGAAAGATAAAGATTTGTGCTATAGCAGAGCCTTCCAAAAATCCTGCCTTTTGGTGGAAGAATTGGGTGCAGCAGTTCTGAATCCCTGTGAAAAGAAAGAAAGGAGAGAATTCAGCAACTCAAAGGTGGTATGCAAATCTGAATTGGGCGGAGCAGTTCTGAATCCCTAGGTGAAGAAAAGAAAGAAAAGAATTCAGTAGCTCAAAGGTATCCAGATTTGAATTGGGTGCTGCAGTTCTGAATCCTTCTGAATCCCTGGGAGAAGAAAGAAAGGTAAGAATTCAGCGGCTCAAAGGTGGTATGCAGATCTGAATCCCTGGGAGAAGAACGAAAAGAATTCAGCAGCTCAAAAGGGATGCAGATCTTTAAGGGAAGCAGCAATTGGACAAGAATAAGCAGTGGCAGTTGGAGTCCTTCGAGAAAGGATTGGGTACAGGGGGATTTAGTACAACAGGATTTCGTGGTATTGCTTGCAACAGACAGATCATCATCACAACAGTATTGTTCATCTTCTTAGTCTTGAAAACAGAGCGTGTTGGGTACGGGTCAGTCTGCCTGGTGATGTGTCTAACGCAGTTCCTTATATTTCCCAAGCTTTGTATCAAAGTGGCAGCTACCAGGGCTATCCTCCCAACGAGCAAGTTTCGAATCAGGGATACCAAGCTTCAAATTACTAGGGTTATCCTCTTCCACATGCGCAAGATTCGTTATACCAGGCTTCAAATTACCAGGGCTACTCTCTACTGAAGCTGCACACCATCCCTCTACTGAGTCTGACACTGCAGCTTTCTGCCCACCAAGAATGGGAAGATTCTCTGTATAGAACTGATCATGAATAATGGGTCTTGATCAGAACTTAACTGTCTTGAATTCTTTCTTGAAGAATTTAAATTCACTCTCAAAGCCCATGAGTTGCAGCTACATTCAATCCATTGCTGCAAGGAAAGGGAAATACAATAAAATAATTTTAAGAGAAAAAAATTATAAAAAAGAAGAAACCAAATAAAGAGTAGAAAATAAGAAAAAATAAAACTTGTAATAATGAAAAAAAAACCCTACTTGAAAAAGAAAGAGGTGTGTCTTCTCTCTCCAAAGTTCAAACTTGCATCCAAATAAACAAAAATACAAAAGTGAAAAAGAAACACTTTATTTTTATTATAAATAATAATAATAAAAACAGAAAACACATAAAAATATATAAGATAAAAGTTTAAAAAGTAAACTAAAACATGAACCAAACATTGTTGAAATAACACACCTGTGCATTAAGCACGGGGTTCACACTCGTCTTTTTTATTGGAGAAAAATCCAAATCTCCGCAAAAAAGATTTGGTTTCTTTGGTCCAAAACAAAACAAAAAGATTGTGTGCCTTTGTTACTAACTCCTGCTTTGCTGCTGCTGGTGTTCCCTGGCCACGAAACTAGTGATGCAAAACTGATGTTTTTGCAGGCGAATTCAGAGAAACTGGGGAGGATCCACAAATTGGGGACGACTCCAAAGACAGACGCACAAAAAAACTAGCTCTAACCCCTCTCTAGTTTCAATCTCATACCTTCCTCATTTTTAGTCCGTTTTGAGTGATTTAAAACTTCACGAGTGTGTCAACTATAGCTTTACAAAACTTCTGTCGATGGAACTAGACAAAGATGCAAAAACCAAAACTTTTAAGCTTGAAATCTTAGTCTGTTCTAATTCATCCATTACTGAACATTGAACCCTCTTACTCCAAACACCCCATATCTTCCCCCATTTCTTTACGGAATCAAGCAATTTTTGTTACGATGTTGGAAGCGCTAAGTGAAGGCCTACAAATGTTCTTGGGAGCTTCAGAAGCAAAAGAACAATTTGTGAGGATTCAACCTCCTTTGAGTTCTTAAATGTTTGCTCACCAGCCTATTTACCCTGACAGAACCTTCTCTGTCAATATAGGGATGAAGTTGCAAGGCTGAAAAAATGTGTGTGAGGAAATGTTAGGGTTTGTGCCATGTGAACCCATCAGTAAAACCAGAGAAGCAATGTGTTTAAGAGACCTAAGCCTGAATGCATTTTTCAAAGCTCCTTGCACTTTGCATCTCTTTTGCATTATATGCCCTTGAACCCTCATTACAGTACATGCAACATGTTGAACCCTCACTCAAATCGCCATCCCAAAAATACATGTCTCACACCAGGTCCCTTTTCAAGCTCTCAAGGAGGATCAAGAGCATCATGGACCTTTGCAGCAACAATGTCCCTTTGCTTGTCTGCACATTCTTCTACTCTCTCACTCTTCTATGTTCATTTTCTTCACTTCTCTTCGAATGCATACAAAGTGAAAGAATCAAGTGTGGATGACACCTAGGCAACACTCAAATCAAATACTTTACAACCAAAAATTCCTTTTGTAGAACAAGAAAGAAAGCAAGAAATGCAAAGAAGGTGGGTAGTGAGGAGTGAGGCCTATTGGTTTTTGTTTGTTTGATGGCAATTGGTTTTTTTTTCACATTGATCTTGTAGTCTTTATGACATTTATTGTGTCCTAATTTGAATGTGTTCATAATTTGATTTTTTATCTTCCTTCATGTCAATCATAATCTGTTTTTTTTTTCTCAAGACCGTCCAATTTTCACAACATGATAGTTATGATGTCCTTTTGCATTGCTTGAATGTCTTCTTTTTGGTTGTACAAATGGAGCTAAGAAAAAAAGAAAGAAAGAAACCCATTGCACATCTTTTCTTTTTTTCCCAAATTTGTGGTTCTTGTATTGTTTTATTTTTTCATT
>Ga0209611_10013827_pt1 | contig 10970 bp, 4 predicted proteins | sample S1TSphgellanicum_3_FD_187693 | JGI IMG/M metagenome (GOLD analysis project Ga0209611, IMG submission 187693) | Host-associated microbial communities from peat moss isolated from Minnesota, USA - S1T2_Fc - Sphagnum magellanicum MG (SPAdes) (version 2) | ecosystem: Host-associated > Plants > Peat...
ATGGACTTTAATTATGCATGCATTGTTTATTTTGTTTACATGGAATTGAAAAGTTTCATTTTTTCCTTTGTATCATTTTTCCCATGGAAACAAACCAAGCGTTCATTATTTGCGATGATTTTATGAATGCCAAACATTGTCTTCATTGGCTAAAATGTACTAAAATGTTTGTTGATGTGTTTTTAAAAACTAAATTTGAACATTTTATGCATGATTTTGTTTAGTCAAGCATAATCACCTTCCATTTTAAAACATTTTTCGCACCTTCAATTAAAAATTCAAATTCAAACAAATATATGGTGTCAAAATTCAATGCAAACATTAAATTTAAGTTAAATAAAACGTAGTTTAAAAAGGTGGATATTAGACATTTAGATAATATATTTCAATATGGTGGAAAAAATAAAGGTCCTTCACATAATATCCCAAAAAAAACATTCTTTGATGCACGTAATGAAAAAAAAAAACACATAGTGACCCTTTGTAGGTGCATGCTAGGAGATATTGCAAAACTTTTTGAAACAAATAACAATGTAAATAGGTTATTACTAAATAGACAATTCCATAATCTTCAATTCAAGGGACATGCCTTTGTGAAGAATGTTTTTTGGAATGTGAAGGATATGACGGCTTACTTTAAGAAGTGGTGATAGTTGATGGGAATATCGTGAAGATTATTTTGAATGATTTTATTAGTAGTTTTGAAGGATTTATGCATTCATTTTTGAGGTAACAACAAGTATCATCTTATGAAAAATTGATTTCACAACTTTGCTAGAGAAAGAAATCAAAACAAGTTAACAACTAGTAAGAAACCACATGATGAAGTCCTCTTCATCATCACACTAATTGTTTAGAATATTGTTGAACTATTTTTGTCAAGGTTTTTTTTCATTCAATGTTCATGACGAAGATTAGGGTCAGTACAAATATTCATGTGTAATTTATAAAATATGTTACAAGGAACAAAAAAATATTTAGGTTTTGTTTGATCACTTGCAAAAACTAAAAAGGTGCATTTAATAAAGGGGCAACAAATACAATCAAAAGACAAGTTATAAATTTTATGATGTTTGATGTAAAGTGAATATTTGATATTGTATATGTTTTTGTTTTATCAAAGAGCCTATTGATAATGGGTACTAGAGTTGACAAAGGCTTTGTTGCCACTTTGATTCTAAAAGATGTGTAATTGTTCACAAAAGTAAACATAAAGTTGTTGTAGCCACAAGGGTTAGAGATATTTCAAATAATCTTTATAGATTGATAGTGAAAGAGTTTCATGGTGTTCAAATACACATGGTAATATAGATTCTTAAATTGTCAACATATGGCACCATAGAATGGGGCATTAAAAACTCCAAATTGTGGTCTTCATACATTAACATTTCAATAGCTTGGATCTTGGCTACTTGATCTATACCATTTATGGATATTATTTGTGAAGAATGCACATTGATAAAAATATATAGGGAACATTTTCTTTGAAATAATTTAAATCAAGTTAAAAGACTTAAGTTAATAGACATAGATTTATGTTAACCAATGCCCATGGCATCATTCACATTTTAAATACTTCATCATCTTTTATAGATGATTACAACAAATGCACATGGATAAACATGATGAAGAAGAAATTCAAACCATTATCCAACTTCAAAATCTTTAAAGAAATAATTGACAAGGAATTTGGAGGAGAATCCAAGGTCTATAAAATGACCATGGTGGCAAATTCTTATTTCAAGCTAGCAATAAGAAATTCAACTATAGTTTATTCAAACACAATCCTTAGCAAAATAATTTTTTTGCAAAGGAGAATCAAATTATTTTTGACAAGACTATAACTTTATGGTTTTTGGAACTCAAGTACCACAAAGTTTGTGGATTGAAATTATTAGCACAACTTGGTGTACCTCATGAATCATTCATCAATAGTTGCAAATAAAGTCAAATTTACTTCTTACCACATAAAAAATTACCTCAATTATCTCATTTACAATATACCTTTGGCTACATTACATATGGTCATGTTTCTCATAATAATTGAACAAAACTAGATTAAAGATCACAAAACATGCTTATTTGTAAACTACAATGTTTCAATGATCAAAGCTTTTAGATGTTTTGGTCTAACATATAAAAAGGTTATAATCAATTTAAGAGACATACGATCCAAATGATGAAGCATTTAGCAATCAAGCACTTTCATCTTGAAATTCATTAAAACCAAAACCACATGGTGTCTTCATGCATCATCAATTGGTTCATCCTATTTTTTAACCCTAAACCTTCAACCCGAAAACAAGACAACAATCAGCATCTTCAATCACATACCAATGATGATATTATTCCCTTAAATATCATCATTGGTAGTGGGTCAAATGTTGATGATTTTAAAAACTCAAGAAAAAAAACTTACCTCAAAAAAATTTCACAAAAAAACTCATCATCGAAGACAACAATGCCTACATATTTCATGAACTACATTGATTTTATGAAGATTTTTGAACCAATCTTATTTAAAGAAACATTTAAACATCTAGGGTGACAAGATGTAATTGGCAAGAAATGGAATCAATGGTTAAAATTTATAAAACTTGGACTCTTGTTGATTCAATTTTAGCCAAAAGAGTAATTTCAATCAAATGGGTGTATAAGCAAAAGTTTGGATTGGAAGGACTACTTAACATTTATTGAAACTTTGTCTCATTGCACAAGGCTTTGAAGATAAATGTGTCCAATGAACTATGGAAAAACATTTTGTTGTTGTAGCTAAGTGGAACACTACTAAAAATTCTTGTATATATGGTTGTTCATGAAAATTGGGCAATATGTCACCTAGATATCAAATTTTTGTTTTTTTTAATGATGATTTTGATGAGGAAGTTTTTATGCTCCAACATCAAGGGTTTTCAATCTTTGGATAGGAAGCTAAGGTTTATCTTTTCAAAATAATATTGTGTGGCTTAAAATAGGTGTTTTCTGTTTATACAAAAAGATAAACATTTATTTTTAGCAACAAGTTATGAGCTTACAATATGGAAATGACATGGATTTATACCTATACTACATTTGAAAAGGTGAAAATTTGCATGATTTGCATGAATCCTATACATTGATCTTTTTGTCACTACAATGAATCATACATTAAAAAAAATTATATACTACATTTGAAAAGGTGAAAATTTGCATGATTTGCATGAATCCTATACATTGATATTTTTGTCACTACAGTGAATCATACATTAAAGAAAATTATATGGCCCACAAATCAATTGAAGATAATAATTTGAAGTGTCTACCCTAGGACATTTTCAAAGGTCTTTTAGAGTTGAATTTGTGTACTTACAATGTTCAATTTTTATTCATTAGATCAAATATGCAATTGGGACACAACAATTTGACATGATGAATTTACAACTATCACAAGGTGTTCATGGTTGAAAAGTTAAATTGTTTCAATATATATGAGTTTGAAACTATTCAAAATCCTACAAAATACTAAAAGATAATTTTTAGGTTAATTTATTTAACTCACAATCGCATTAATATTTTATGGGATAGTAAGGAAATTCATGACCTTTCCTTTATAAAGTCCACATGTTCACATTGTTAAGCACATCTTTTGATATGCAAACGAAACTTTGATTACAACATACTATATAAGAAGGAGACAATAATGAGCTAACATGATTAATGGTGAATTCAAGGTTGAATGGAATGAAAAACAACCAAAAACATCTTCATAAGCCCACTTGCAAAGCATTTCCATTGTAATTTTTTCTTTCCATGCAATGACTAGGTAGTTGGGCAACAATAATTTATTGGTTTCAAGAAATGTTTTTCAACCTATGTTTGGATTCACTTAAATATCACTATTTTGTACATGTATGCACAAAACTAGAATGAAATACAATTTTCTTTAGTTCATGATATGGACTTTGTAAAAACCCATTGTTTTCAATAACAAAGAAAGTCCATAAAGAATAACATTCAATTCACATATGGTGTGAAATCCTTGAAATTTGTTTTCATCAACATTCACATTGTAGGATTTGCCATTATGACATCTATTTTGGTCTATGGTAACTTGCACAAATGTTAGTTGGGTAGGCAATCAATTATTGGACATTTGTTTGATCTTGTTTGAAGACCCATTAGCTAGTGCAAGAAGTGTCAATAATGGCTCTCAATTGAAGCTAAATACAAAACCTTAATATAACTTTTTTTAAATACGCATGATGGATAAAAGGATTAATTAAGTCAAATTGTAATAATTAATGGAATTTTTAAAAAAAAATTATGTGACAATTGATCCCTTATCAACTCAAAAAATATCCCGATGCTTCATGCTTGCATTAAGCTTGTGCAAATTTAATATCACTTTGTATGCAAGGAAGCAATTTTAAAGAGTTGAAAACTAAATTCATGAAGTAGAGTGATCTTATGTTGCAAACATTATGACTAAACCTTTAGGTAAGATCAAATTTACAAAATGAAAAAATAACATATCTATACATGTAGTTTTTAGTCAAGTCTTTAACATTCAATTTATCAAATGAAACCCCAACTTATTAGTAGAAGAGTACAAGAATAATATAATCTAAAATATACATGTCATAGAAATAATCCTTTATGTTGTTTTCACAATGCTCTAAATGACAAGTTTTATACCTTAATATTATATAATATACATTCAACTATAAGAATTTTATAATATACTATTTATGTTCAATTTTATAATATAATTCAATAATAACATATATATACGTTGAACCTTAAACCACCAGCTTAACGATAAAAACTCCCATATGCTAATTACTTTTGTCATTTTTTTATACATTTCTTCTATTGAAAACATCAATGAAGGAGGCATTGTTGTAATAAAGGAGTTTCCATTGTTTAAAAAAAAATGATAACCCTTAATATGTTCCTTTCCTAATTTGTGTGAACTTTCATTTGTGAGTGTGGCATTCCCAATTAATATGTGAGGATGTTAACCATGTACTATTAGTTGTGAGGGAGGTCATTAAAATGACATCAATTATATGTGGCACTTGGGATTCATCAACCCTTATTATTATTAGTCATTGGTTTTACATAATTTTTCAAATTACATTGATTGTGTTCTCTTGTGTGACACTATACTTGACTTTTAACAAAATTTTCATTGAGGGTAACTTATATATATAAATATAATATTTTCCCCCTTTTTTATTATAAGAAACACATAAAATTGGGAACATAAATTCCATCTTTCTAAATTTTTTCAAATGCAATGATGTGTTGATGAGTGGTTTTCCTTGGAATTATGCTTCAATTGCATCATATACCATTTGTCATTATATTACCTTGTTAGGTGAAATTTGTCCTAGTTTTCAATAATAACATCTTAATAAGATTGATTATATCAATATCTTTTTGATAGTCAAAAGCTTGTTTGTATTTGGAGTTGATGCCATTCCATTTTGTCATTATGCATCTTGATAATCCTAGGTGTTCCAATTTTTTTGCTACCTTGGTCCAATTATGTGGTGTGAGGATCATTCAAATGGGTTTTTAGATTAATGAACTATTTCAATGCAACATGTTCTTTGTGTTTGCAAGCTATTAACACCACCACTTTTGCCCTTAGTAAAATTGTTAATACAATATTTACTTCTCACACATGCTTCCCCTTGCAACCTTTTCCTCTCCTATCCTAATAAATTGTTTTGAATCACCCCACTCATGTCCATTTGTTGCATTATGTGAACTTTCTATATATCCATGTAACATTCTAATTTTTTAATGTGTGCATATTAGAGAGGATTGGTACCAAATATTGAAAATGGTGACTATTACATGTGTGATTTAGGTGGTATCATATTAACTTTGCCAAAAACTTTAAATTAAAAAATTCAACATATTTTACCTTCACATGTTTTATTTACCTCAACACATAACTTTAGGTCATAGTGTTTGTGATAAAACCTTTTGTTGATAAACTTGTCACATAAGGACGAGGCCATGAAGGTTTAAACTAGTGTTGGGTGGGTATCAATTTTTTTTAAATAATTTTTTTGGGTTCTTTCATAGAAATAGGAGAATGGGGATTTTAAAAAACTATTTTAGGATTTTGATACCTAATCAAAATATCAAGCTTTTGATTTTTTTTATTCCTAATGGTTTTTTATCCTTGCTTGTTTCCACCTTTTTGTATCAAAACAAGGTATTTAAATAATAATATTATTTCAAATAATAAATTATCAATTAATCAGTTTTAAATTCATAAAAATTACAATAAAAAATTAAATAAAAATTGGGATCCTTCAACCTCATTAATATAATAACAATTTGTGGGTAGGCATAAACAATAATAACAATAAAAATAGTAATATTAACAATAATAACCTACAACACTTGTTTACTAGCTAAAGTTTGAAGTTTGAACCACAAATATTAATGTTGGTCAAAATTAATGTTTTTCAATGGTGCTAGCATTACATTTTTGTGATTTCATTACATGCAACTTCATTACTTCAAAGTTTAAAACATGTTTAACATTACACATGTCGAACGCTAGATTTGGATCGTTAGATATTTAACTTTAAGAACTAAATTGAATATCCACATTTTACTTTACTCAAATATCATTGATGCAAAAAAGGATACCTTGTTGGGCCCCAATTAGCCTAACCTAGTTTTGCTTAAGTTTAGGTAGTTGGCTAATGGAGTTTTAGGGTAATCTTGGGTTCACGGGGTAGGATGGGGGGGTGGATCTTGTCTTGGATGGACTACCAAGGGGTGGGTGGCTTGGATGGGATAAGGTGGGGAATGGGTTAGACATATTAGGTTATTGCAAGGTTATCTTGTTTTACTTGGATTGGTTAAGTTTGTTAGATAAAAGGATATGGGTAAAGTGGCTTTTAGGAAGGTGCCAAGAATTAGGTTTAGGTCAAAACAACAACAATACCTTCCTTTTGAAATTGGGAAGGGGGGTGGGAAAACATTGTTAACTATTTTTCACCTCTCAGAGTGATGAGTAATGTGTGATGGAGTGAAAGAAAGTGAGGATTGATGATGATATTGTGAGATTTGGGCTGTTACAAGGCTAAGTATATCATGAGGATGCAAGGTAGGGTAAGGGGGCGGTTGCTACATCATGGGGAAGTGAGTTTCCAAGGGGGGGCCAGTCCCCAATCAAGTGATGGAAATGGAGGAAGAAGGCAATGTTTGTTGATGATGGTGGTTATTTAAGGGAAGATTACATGCGTTGCTCCACTCAAGGGCAAATGGGGATGGAGGTACTGGGAACTAGTGCTTGGTCTTGCAAAATAAAAGTAGAAAAGAGGGAGGAGATGAGGGAAGAGGGGCTGATTTAAGGAGAAATAGAAGGTCTACCCTATTGAAGCAGGAGTAAGGAAAGTAGGTGGAAAAAGAATAGATCTAAAGGAGTTTGAGCAGTTAGTGAATGTTAGTGCGGTTGAAAGTAGGAAGTGAAGTAATTAGAGAAGGAAAGAAGAAGAGGAGGTAAAGTTGTTTTTAGGAAGGAAGATGTTTTGTTAGATATGAGTAGGAGCTTGGATGGAATAGGAAAAACCTAGCTAAGGACTAAAAACTCCAGTATAATTTTCTTTTCCTTGAAGTGCAAAACTTTGATTTGAAAAAACCTTGCTCCAATTTGTGTGTGTGGTTGTGTACTTGGTTGTAATTCCTTGGTTTAAGGTTTTGGATAATCATAGTATGAGCAAGGGGATAAAATGGTGAATAGGAAGGGGGTTGATGTATGGTTTAGACAAGGGCATGATAAAATAAGATACCTACAAAGAGATTTAAAAATTTATTGCTTATCTGTGACATCTCTTGGATGTCCTCCAAGGGCAAGGGGAGTGGTTCAAAGCAAGGTGTTAGGGGTGGCTAATTTTGTGCCTAACATAACCCACTTGGTTTTTTGGGTGTCTCTTCTTACTCACTATAGATCTAACAAGGTGGATATCAAACATGTATCATTGGTTGAAGTATTTGTCAATTTTCATGATGAAAAGTGGCCTCAAACCCTAACCAATTCTCACTCAATTTGAGGTACACAACCTTGAACACTAGTCTAAACATTGACAAAAAATAGTTATTTTATTATCTCCACTTTCACCTAAAGGTTTGAATGCACCTTATTTTCAATTCAATCCTCTTTCATGCTTGATGTTACCCATACTTTTCAATTGAATTATAATGCACTCTTTAGATAAACTTGTTATAACAAGTGATGTATCCTAGTGTTCCAAAATTAGATCTAGTTATGAATAGATAATCTTCCTTTGATCACACATGAGGCCAATTTGCATAAGACGCACATGGTTGTTTCATGTTCTTTTTGTCAAATGATGCCTGAAAACAATTGACACATTATGTGCTAATCACCATTTTCATACAAAGAAATCTAATCCATATCATGGATGAAACATCCACAAAGGTATACAACTAAATAATAAAAGAAAAAATGATTAGGGAAAATAGATGAAAATGTTGGAATGCAAATGAATGGAGATAAAACCACCAAAATAGGCTAAGAAGGGGATAAGATGATGAAGAATGCTATACTCCTAGCTAACTGAGTATAAGCTTGTGCAAAGTGTAGAGAACCAAGGAACGCAAAGACAATGCGGTTCCTTTTTAGTTATCACCCAAAGTTTTTTTTCTTTTGTTGAAGGAGCCACTTTGATGAACCCATCAACAATTGTGTAAAACATTGGGTAGATAGAAGCACATAGATGCTTCCCTGAGGCCCAGCTTTATAGTTTATACATAAGAAAGTTCAACTTTGGCAAAATATATGGGATAAAAGTGTGGGGCTATTGGGAACATCTTGGGGAACACATTGGGAACTCTCTGTAAACTTGATTGGAACACAGTGAGAACACATTGGGAACAACAAAACTCAAAAAATTCCCTCCCCTATCCTCATACCCAAAAGAAAAAAAATTAGGCCTTCTGGAATGCATGTTGAGCCTTCTCATTGGTTTCAAGATATTTTTATTTAAAAAACCTCTTTGTCACAAATTTTGACTTGGGCTAATACCCTTCCCTAACAGGATGGGTACAAGGTACCTATTGCAAATGGAATTATTCATGCTCAATGTGAGGTGTGATGATGGCACCTTAGGATGGCACCTTACACATAAGGAGTCCCCTTCACTTTTGGGGAAGGTATCATGTTGTTATATGGTGACTTTGTAACTGTCTCATGGAATAGGTACTGGTTGTGAGTTTTTGTGCTGGGGAAGGCCCTAAGACTTGACCATTGTGAGAATTTGAGTCCAAACTAAGCTGTCACCTTCAGTAACCCCTCATTTCCCAAAGGCCCCTCTTGTCCTTCACCTACGCCTAAAGACCTGCTACAAATTTTTAGTGTAGTTGGAGGGCACATTAAACTTATCTGTAAAGTCACCCTCTCTTTTACCCCCTATTCCCTCTTTCGATGGTATCCGCAAAGTAATGGAATTTTATGAAATCTCAGTATGAAATGCTGAAACTCAGCATTTAATGCACAAGGTTCGAGAGTAATTATAGTGGTTGTATAGCTAGGAGCAGTGAAATTATACGTAGCAGCAGTGGAGGTGCTCCAGAAAAAGGAAAGAGGGGATGAATCTCAGTTTACCACCAAAATAGGTGGGAAAACTAGTTTGGGTCCTAGTTATTTCGTTTTGTAAAATTTCATTCCCAGTTAGGCATTTGATGGCCTATTGTGCCAAATCTAGCCGTTCTTGCCCTCTAATAGCCCCGCCTGACTTTATGGATAACTTTATTACCCAGCTTTTTTTTTGGGTACTCTGCTAAAGACCTGCTCTGATTTTTTCAGTGGAATTCGAGGGCATGTTGCCCAACATAGCTTTTTCTCCAATATTTAACACCCCCACATTTCATTTTATTTTATTTTCTCATCATACCTGACAGGTAGGTACCCACTGAGTATCATGGGAAAAAAGGGAAAAAAAAGATGGGAGCAGATCTTTACGGGCGGTAATGCCCTCCCTCGACCACAGGCTTTACCAGGTCCGTTCTCAGCTTTGCCTTCTGCGAGCTCTTATTCCAGTAAAGCCCAGGGCCAGGGCCTTTACAAAGGGGCTTTACCGAGCAACAAAAAGATACTGTACACCCAAAAAAAGATAAATAACAAGGGGGTGTGTCACACTGTGGCCTTGCCATTTACAGTAAAAAGTATCTTGAGGCAAAAGAAGAATTATGGAAATCCTCTAAAAGAAACCAAAATCCTTCAAGATATTATAACTCTATAACTAATCTCAAGTTTCAACACAAGCCAAAATTTCATCTTTCAAAAATCCTTATACAAAAATAGACCTATTATTATTACTGGGGGGTTAAAATCCCTTAAGCTAATATACTCTATAATGAATCTCAACACAATATCCTTGCCTTGGTGGCAAGGCCAACAAATGAACAAATTCCATTCCATGAAATGGGATGATACACTTGTGGCCTTCGTTTCAGTGTGGCCTCCCTTGTGGATAGCGAGGCAACGAATCCAGGCTTGTTTCAACTCTTGCCACTCTCTGGCCGTCCGATACTCCTCCGTTCTCATCTACACCGTGGATCATGACTTTGTGCCCTTGGCTGTCTTCTCCCCGCCCTCTCCCATCAGTTCGTCGCAACAGGCCTTGTTTTCTGTCAACGATTCTCGCGAGCAAATTCGCAAGCTCTTCGCAAAATTCATAGCATTTTGGGATCTGTTTGGGAGCTCGTTTTGCTATTTTTCTTTCCGAAGAAAAATCGTGGGAAGTGCAGCGGCGATGGCGGTAGTTGTGAGTTCCATAGCCGTTGCTGCTGCTGCGACAGGGGCCGTGCACGCTGCATCCAGTTCTGGCAGAGTGGGCGGGCAGGTGTCCTCTCTTCTGTTTGTTGGGAAGAGGGTTGCGTCGGTTGCGTCCATGCGTACCGTACAGAGAGCGGCGCGGTTGGCGATACAGGCGCGG
>Ga0209611_10013828_pt1 | contig 10969 bp, 8 predicted proteins | sample S1TSphgellanicum_3_FD_187693 | JGI IMG/M metagenome (GOLD analysis project Ga0209611, IMG submission 187693) | Host-associated microbial communities from peat moss isolated from Minnesota, USA - S1T2_Fc - Sphagnum magellanicum MG (SPAdes) (version 2) | ecosystem: Host-associated > Plants > Peat...
AAAGGTCCGGGCAATTTAACTGACACAGAAAACAAAACCCAAAAAAAAAAAAAAAAACAAACAAACAAACAAACAAAGCTCCGGGCAGTGCCCGAAAACTGCCCGAGCAGTTTAACTGACATAGAAAACAAAACCCAAAAAAAACAAAAAAAACAAAAAACAAACAAACAAAGGTCCGGGCAGTGCCCGGAAACTGCCCGGACAGACAGACAAACAGACATGTAACTTTAATATATAAGATTGTAAATGTTATTATTTGCAAATCACCCAACAGTGGCTTAAATCCTACAACAACATGGTCTGTTCCCTAACCCCATCAAAATGTTTTTAATTCTATAAGATAAAAGTACTACAACAACAATTGTTTTCTGGAATCACCAATTCATGATGATGATCAAACAACCACTAATCTCCACATGAACAAATTGCATGTTAGACTAAATATTTTACAATTTGACATCAAGAGTTACATGTTGCCAACACAAGGATTTGCATAAGAGGTGGCTTTAGGATTTAACAAAAGGGGTTCAAACTCATTGCTACCCATTATGTTGGGTGCACTACCCATCTCACTTTACCTAACTTACCAAGGGTGGATTACCCATCAAGATGGGACAATTGATTGCCCATTCCATAGTACATATTCTTGTGTCTATTTTGTGTTAATTTGTGTGCAACATTGCTTTAACCCTAAGCTTTACAAGGCCATCATCCCAAAATTTACCTCCAAAAGAATTGAATTCAAAAGGATAAAGACGCAATGGAAGGACAAAGGGATTATTACTTTCATTAAGCCCTACCTATTAACTGCCAACTCCTATTGAGGGAGAAAAATTCAATCTGATATTTTTATCTTCTTTCTTCATTTATCCATCAACACAAGTCCAATAATTCAAAACAAGCTATAAAAAGCATTGCAAACAAAGCAAATCCATTAGGGACCTCATGGTCTACTCTATAGTCAACAATTAAAATATTAAGAACACCAATTCATATACCGTGTTTGATCATTGATCCTTTTTGCATGGATGCAAGCTTGCATAAAAATGTTGGTGGGTTACTTTTGCTAATGAGAATCATTGGAAGAAACCCATTTTAGACCCATTATTTCATGGGGAGAACAACAAAACACAAACCCATAAAAATCACTTTTAGAACTCAAATTTTAATGGTGAAAAAATACATGTTTTTGAAACTTTCAATTTGATGGACTAAAAGGGAAAGGGAGGGCCAACCTAAGAAGTATGGATGGATGGACATGAATGGGGAAAAAAAATTGTTTTAAAATATTACTTTCACCACTTTTCACTTTCATTTTTTCCATGGACTTATGTTGCAAAGTCGTATTACTTCTTTTGAAATTCAAAGGCTTTTGAGATTGCCTCCACCTTCATTGTCACCACGATTTTATTTCAAACCATAAAAATAAGATAAACCAAGTAATGTGGACGCAACTATAGTAACTTACATAGCATAGGTATAGCCCCACATAACCTAGGTACATATAGCCCTACATAGCCTAGGTGTAACTTGCATATAACTTACATAACACAGGTATAGCCTAGATATAGTACGCTACATAGCCTATGTATAGCCTTACATATAGCTTAAGGATAGCCTACATAGCCTAGCTATTACTTAAGTATAACCTTAGGTTTCACCTACATAACCTATTATACATGGCCTTTGTATAATTTAAATATAACCCTAAATAGCTTAAGTATAGCCTTACATAGCCTAGGTATAGTAAAGTTATAGCCTTACATAACCTAAGTATAACATGATTAAGTATAGTCATATATAATTTATATATAACCTATATAGCCCAAGTATAGCCCTAGGTATAGTCTCCATATCTGGATATTAACCCTACATAACCTAGGTATACCTTTACATAGCCTAAGTATATCCAAACTATAACTATAGACCCCATAACCTAAGTATTAGCCTTACATAGCTTAGGTATAACCCTATGTTATAGCCTTACATAACCTAGGTATAGCCAAACTATAGACGTACATAACCTACATATAGCCCTAGGTATAACCCCCATAACCTAAATATTAGCCTTACAAAGCCTAGGTATACTTCATATATAACTTACGTAGCCTATGTATAAACCTAGGTATAGGCCTACATAACCTATGTATAAATGTTTAAAATATAATATTGGCATAGCCTAGGTAGAGCCCTAGGTATATCTTAGGTATAACCTAAATAACCTAGATTAGCTTTGGTATTAAGCATGGGTAGCCCATGTTAGTTTTAGTACCTAACTTAAGCCAGGCTTAAATACTTTAATTCGACTATTTAAACAAGTTAAAATAAAGGGTTACGGTAAGTTGTTGACCTACTTGTTCACATAAAAAACATGTGATGCAATGGTTGAGGACTTGTCCCCTCAATGTGGAAGCAAAGGGGTTCAAATCATCAATCTTGTAACCTAATTAGCTTAGCCAACTTAGGCTAGATAAAAAAAAAACCCAACAAAATGAGACTTGTTGCTAGGCTAACCTATCTAACCTAAGTTAAATAGGGCATGGTAGGGTACTTATTAGTTTTTTAGCCTAGGTGCTTAGGGTGTTAAACTTAGTTACCAAAATCCATTTTTATTCAAGTTGGCAATTAATCCATAAATATAAATATTTATTAAGGGGTGAAATTCAATAAACATACACTAATCATATAATAATGGACTTTTAAAGTAGACATATGGACAATAATCTAAGTTCTACATTAACATTCAGATGCATTTTTTGTTATGATTTCATTTCAATTTTTGTATAAAGACTCAATATATGATCCATGATGGGAAAAAAAAATACAGACTGAAAAAAAACTACAACAAAAACTTTAACCAATAAATAATTATGGACTTTTGAATGACCAAATTTGGGCCTTATTTTCAAAAGTCTCAATCTTAGTCATTTTTTGTTGGGTTCATTTTTTTCCCCTAACATGTATAATAAAGAGTTTTTTAGATGGGCTACCTTTCATATGGACTTTATTAATTGATTAATCACCACATATGGCCCCTTCAACATTGGTTTTTAACATTTTTTCCATTTATATGAACTTTTGGGACTTGGACTCTTGTTGCTTTTAAGCCATCATAGCTTGCATCTACCCAAACCTAAAGGTTAAAGTAGGCTAAATCAAAGCGAAACCTAGGCTAAATGTAGGCCAATTTATACTAAACCTAACCACATGTTCATATTTATTATTTTTTTATAGTTGGTCAAACAAGGTCAACTATGCTCAACATGACTATTAATTTGTGCAGTCACAATTTATAGTCATATAATTACCTATAGTCATATTCATATTCATGTAGTCGTAATGATGGTTGTAGTTTTAAAAAATGATAGTGACAAAGTATTAAATATGATTACATGACTATAATTGGACAATAGTCGCAAGATGTCCTAGTCATGAAAACTATGTTACAATGTAGTGCAATGAGTCATGTGTGAAGCTTGTACATTGCAAATACAAATCGATGACATGGTTTAGAAAATTATTCCCATGAACATTTCTTGATAAAGAAAAAGTTGACACAATTGTCATTACAATTTGATATTTGGGGTTGCCAAAATAAAGGCCAATTGCCAAATGGGGTGGGACTCCACCATGTCATTTCTTGATCTTTGTTTGCATATTATTTCCACATCTTACATTCATTTTTCAACTATAATAACTACCAATTTTTTTTTTCCACATCCTATTTAGTCTCCTTCCCATAATTGTCATTCATAATTTATAAGACTTGTGCAACATGCCCATACCCTTATCACATAAACATTATGAAATAGGCTTCAAGCTTAAGGCCAAGAGTAAAAGGGATCACCTTTTCTTTCCTAATTCATTATTTGTTGGCTTGATCCATAAATCTCTTGTTAATTGCAATTTGCATTCATTTTTGAATCTTTGTAGTTGTTGCAAGATATGATTGACATTGACAAACATCCTTGCCCCCAATTGCCACACCTACAATGATGTGGATCCCGTGATACTTGTCAATGAAGTTGAAAAAAACAGGACACCAACTACACCTTAGACCCAAAATGTACACAGAACAAAGGTTGGTGAAAAGATCCAATTTTTATGTCCACAAGTGAAAATGAGCATTTTCTTCCATATAATCGGTTAATGTTTTTGAATTCCATGTAAAGGGCACAACATCCTGGACTTGATAGTGTAAAATTAATGGAGATTAAGTAAGTTGTAATTGAAGAGTTTAATGAACCATCCATCAAATGCCAATGTTATGGTAAACAATTGATTTGTTTGCCATGGACCATTGATGTTGGACCATCCTTTGGAAATCACATCAAAATTTGGCATCCAAGCATGAAAATGAGTAAAATATATTTGTGAGGAAGTCCACTGATGTCATGGTACCAAGTTTGCCAGCAAATATGTTATCCCAAACATGACAAGAACTTCCCATAACCTAGGCTTGATCCACAAACTAGTTCCTTCTAACAAAGGTACCTAAAGTATTAGCCCAATAAGCATGGTCAACATGGTTAAAACTCTTTAATTTACTTCTAACAAATTTGTAGTTAGCATGAAGTAGATAGGAATGAACCAATTCCCCACAAAATAAATCCAATTAAATGTTCAAAATTTCTCATGCCTCTTGCAAAATTTAACTTACCTAGAACATGTTATAAAAAAAAACTTCTAGGGGTTGGATACAAAACAATATAACATAGGCAAATTTTGGACAACCCTGGTATAGAATCAGTTTCTTTTGACAAATATTTTGTAGCTCTTTTTGTGGCACTCTCTAGTAGTTGTAACAAATTTGGCAAACTCCCTATAACATATGTATCAATTTGTAGTCTACTTGCTCCAAGCTTCACATTCAAAATGTTGCCTTGTTTTTTTCCTTGTATTTTTAGAAATAATCACCAATCAAATCTAGAAGATGTGTTTCCATGTTGTATGTTGGTTACAAAAAAATATAACATAGGAAAATTTTGGATAACTTTGGTATAAAATCAGTTTCTCTTGACAAATATTTTGTAGATCTTTTTGTGGCAATCTCTAATAGTTGCAACAAATTTGGCAAACTCCCTATAACATATGTATCAATAGTTGCGATCTACTTGTTCCAAGCTTCACATTCAAAATGTTGCCTTGCTTTTTTTCTTGTATTTTTAGAAATAATCACCAATCAAATTTAGAAGATGTGTTTCCATGTTGTATGTTGGTTACATCCAAGCTAGTGAATGATGTGCTTACATTGGCATTGACAATGCTTTTTCAAGAGCATTGTAAGTGGGCGTGTAGAAACAACATGACAACTTGATTAAGCACAACACTTATATTGGTGGAGGATTGGTAGTCTACAAAACTAGGAAACAAACTGGAGGAGTCCTTCACCAATATTATCTTGTAAGGGCTTCAATGCCTTTAATATCTTAATATACAATTCACACACACATCCACAAACTAGTTGATGTTAAGACCAGCTAATGTTATGTTTCTACAAACCCCTTCCCAACTTGGGCACCACATACAATATTTTTTAAAAGCCGCAAAAGTTGTTAGCATTTGCAGCACAATAATGATTTGGTATCTACCATCTTTGTATCATCAATCCTAGAGGAAAGGGATAGATCTTTTGCATTGTATAAAATAATAATTGTTTCATAATAAAACATGTTTCACCTAGAATTCAACTACCATGTTTATGCACTTTTAGCCCAATTATTTTGGGAATTGAGCATCAATTTGCATAAGCCCACATATATGATATCAACCATATTCAAAGTATCCTCAACTACTTACATGACCACCACATGCTTAGTAATAAATTGCACCCTGATCTTTAACACAAGAAACTATTACATGTAAATTTTAGATTATCTGATCTTGCTACATCAACTAGAAAAGTATTATCAAGTGTAGCTTTCAATGATGGGACAATTAGAAAATATTCTCACCTAATTTTTAATACAATGGACCAATTTCTGAAAATGCCACAATATTTTGACCAAACAATGAAAACAAAAAACTACATATGGCATTATAGAATCTTGTATGAATATAATGGCAATATTTTGATAAAAATAAAATTCAAATTCAACCTCAACTCAAACTCTACCCATTGAGTTCAAACCCAATAGACAAATTTGGCACATTCTCACCTAAAATGAATTCCGGTCAGAATAGAATACACATGGGGGTAAATATGTTAGAACATACTGTGAGGCAGCTTTTGTCCTTCTACCTCCGGTTCTACAAGGTGACTATGCTTGAAAGCACAAATGCTACCGATGAAGGACGAATTGGAAAAGCAAATTGGGATAGTTAACAATGATTTAATATTATTGTTGGAATTTCTTTTCTTTTCTTTTTTCAATTTTGTGAGGTTGCCATTTTGGTGATCATCCATAAGGAGATTTTCCCATGTTATGCAAATATTTTTTAAAAAAAATCTATTTATATTATGGCTTCCTTGATTGAACAATGTGTAAAAATGTGGAAATTTTATAGATTTTTCCCCCAAAATTTTGCAATTTTTAAGATGGAATATTTGATGGAATGTATTTTTTAGAAAAATAATTCGTCAGATGTTGAAAATTGGAAAAAACAAAACCATTGCTTGGATTGTAATCTCTTGTTACTGTATTGGTTTTATTGGGATCAATTTTGATATATGGATCCTATTAATGGCAATTGGACCTTAAGTGAATTTTTTTGTGTGTTTCAAGTTTTCCATGTTAAAGAAAACTAAATGTGCACAAAAAAAGGTAAAAGCATTTATTCACATTATATTCACATTTTTTGAATGTACATTATGAACGATACATACACCAATCTAGCAAAAAATAGGCTAGAGGAAAAAAATTGCATTAATACTTTTGTACAAACTGCAATAACAACTATGTGCACATATAATGTTGAATATCAACCTATTGATGTGGAGTCTAGACAGTAGTCTATGGAGCAAGTCAATACAAATGAAATATATAATTTGGTTACAAAACCTAAACTATAAATTACAAAAAACATTGCAAGTAGGTCCATATAACAAAATAGGCCAAAAGTATACATGGATGCATACATATAGTATGCATATGTTATACCATATGTGAATGATCATAACTATGTGTGATGAATTTTTTGAATTCATTTAAAAAATTGAATGATCTTAAGGAATAGAAACTAATAATATTATTTAGTAGACAATGTATGATATTAAAGATATTGAATTCAAATGATTTTGGTCACTTAAATTTCAATGAAAACCCAAAATATGAAAAAAAATAAAATTTAAAAAGTTTGTCACACTAAGATCTCTTTAACCATAAGGTTTTCAATTACATTCTTAGTATTTCTGGAAAGTTCTTAATGCATAAGGGTGCACACGTTGGTTCGTGACATTTCATTAAAAGAAAAATTTGTGCTTTGATAAAATTTATTTAAATTTGAATTAATATGTAAATTTGAATTATTTTGATTTGTAATTTTGATTTTCAATACAAACCAAAAGTTGTCATAATGTTAAACAATTTGATGTTACCATTTGTTAAAGTTATGAACATTATAAAAACTAATATATATAAAATTTTTGGTAAAATATATGGATATAAAGTGTCATTTAATAATTTAATATACAACAAGACATACATAAAAATATCAAACCAAATGAAATTTAGGCTTAATTTAAAACTTTTACAATCAATGATCACCATGTTTAAGTCAATAATTACAATTATAATAGTTCATTTATGTTTCAAAACATAAATAATATTTCATTTAATGAGCCATTAAGTTATTAAGCCTAAAAAATTATCAAAATAGAAAATATTTGTTTCCTCAAGAAAAATAACAAATTTGATGGGATATTTGGTATAGGAAAAAGTTTTAATTTTAAGACCTTCTAGAAATTGAGGTGTCATCACAAGGCTAACATGTTAAAAATAGGCATCAAATTTTTTGGAAGTGCTTAAAACCAAAACCTTCACCCACATGAAAAAATGGAAAGATTTTGTTTGAAAGCATGCAACTTACAGAGTTGTAAGATCCTATTGACTAGTTGATTGGCATCTTACAAAGTTGTTATGAGGTCCAAGGGAAAATTACTCCTAATAAGTGACCTAAAATTAAAAATGAAATATTTGGTCAATTTTTTATGGAATATATATTTTTCTAGAAAGAGAAAACTCATGTCTGAGTTCCAATTTTTAAAACCTAATAAAAATGAAGTGAAATATTTATTTATAGAACGAAATGTCCACAAACATTTAGCTTTCAAAAAAACCAACAAATTAAAACATTATTTCAAAATTTGCATGTATAACAAAATTTTAATTAATCTGCATATGAATGATCACCAACTAGGGACTTTTGTTTCAAATTTATGATATCAAATGTTTGACAATTTTTTTGAAAAGTGAAAAAACAATGAACCCAAAAAAACTCCAAAATTTTCTGAATTTCTTGGTTTTAAAATAACCAATATCTATTTAAAAAGAAATAATAATAATTAAAGATATATGATATATCAATTTAACTAGACAAATATGTATACGAAGGGTTTGATCACGGGAACATTGGATAGCAAAGTAATGAAGAGTCATGAATAGGAAGAGTTAGGGTGTCATTCAAAAATCACAAGAATATGAAATGGATCCAAAGTGATTCAACTTCCTAAGTTAAACCATAGCGGTTAAACTTGAAACCCATAAATAAACTTTTTAAAAAAAGGTGGGCCTATGTAAAATACAACATCTAGGTGAATTTATTTTGTTTGCATGATTTAATATATTTTGCTTTTCTTTCTCAATTATTTCTTACTAATGTTCTTATTGGGTCATAGTTGTTGTTGGTTGTTTTCTATTTTTCATCTTCCCCATTAGTGTACAAATCTTCATTCTTGAACCAATGATTTTCTTTGGATGTGTGAACATTCTTTTTTGTTTATTATTATTCTTGGTATTTTTTTCTTTTTGCCCCTAGTACCTAGGCGTCATGTGTCCTTTTGCTACCACCTGTCGATTACATAGTTTAATGTGAATTGATGATAATTGGGTGGATTGAAAAAATAAAAATGTAAATAAAACAAATATTTTTCAAATATAACAATGCAAATTTGTTGAAGACAGGGAATTTGTACTTGTGCACCAAAAAGCCCACTTTTTAACATGAATTGTTTCAACATGTGTGTAATTTATGGTTGACTAGAGACAATGTTTTGTACACTCTTTGGAAGCAAATATCTATTGTGGGATTCATTAATAATTCCTAGCTCCTCAAGCCACACAAGTAGTATATTTGCACTTGCTTTTAACATAACATTCAAACCTCTCTCCACTCCCTATAATGCATTAGATTTCTAAAAACCAAAACCTAATTTTAATCTTTGGCATGTTGGAGCTTGCATCCCATAAAATGGAAATTAATGTAACTAAAGTCAATAATTTGGCTCATATTACACAACACATGCAATCAACTTGCATATCAAATTTGAAGTTAGTGCATTGATGCAAATAACAAGTTGTCAATGAAATTTGCGAGGTGGTACAATTGAGTTTTCTTGCACAAATTTTTTTAAAATGCATTTTGTATCATGACTTACCAAATTGAAAATAATCGCTCATTAGTATAGGACATCAAAACCTTTGAGTTCTCTAACAACCCTTCATAAAGTTTAAAATCATTAATTGTGTTTAACAATGTACCCCATGTAATTATGTTGATTACTACAACAATATGCTACTTTCATAAGAGTGATGTGCAAATGTTTGTAGATATTTGCACTATACTCGAAAAGGATTCCAAACTTCTTAATTGAATTCACATAATGTGTCATTGCATGAATTTCAACCAAATTGAAGCCTAATTTTTGCTATGAAGTGAATATTTTCTTGAATGTGTTTACTATACTAAAAATCACAATCCCAAACAACATAAATGCATTAAACTTGTATGTCATTCTTCAACATTATTAATAACAATTTACATAAAATTACCAACTTTCTTTTGAAAACATTTAATGCATGAACTTTTAAATTAAAAGAAGATTTTTCATGAAAATCACAACTTTGTATCTCAGAGGAATAACAAAATATTATGTGGATATCCATCTTTTACCCTAGGTGAAAGCATGGTAAAGTATACCAAAAAAAGTAGTTAAAAAAACAATTAAAAAATGGTCCAATTTTTTACACAAGTAGAAGAAAGTACATTAAAAAAAAAATTAAACAACATAATAAAAACATGGTGCTTTTCTTTGAATTTAAATTGAGGTGATTACAAAATTTGAGAAACTTTGGTACAATAGAAGTAAATAACAATTATGTTTGAAAATGATTAGTGAAATTGCGTTTAAACATTTTTTTCATTAGAACTTTGATGTATTCTACTATGATATATAAATGCTGAGAACTTACAAGTACATTTTAAAGCTACATCATGTTGAAAACGGAGAATATTCAATAAATCATTTATTTTCACCTACTTGAACAAGTTTGGATAGCTTTAAAAGTAGGGGAAAATATATAGTTATTTTTTAAAAATCTACTTGAATGCATATTAAATATGTGATTAATTAACATCATTATAATAAAATTAAATATTATCTTCATGTTGATCATTAGACAAAAAAATATTTCTACTTTCAATACATTAAAACTTGTTTATGGCTACTTGTTTTTTTTTGTGACAAGGAGCAAAAATTGTCTATTTTATTGTATTGGCACCCTCCTTTCATGATGGCAAACATCTATAGCAATGATGTCTCAAAATGTTCTTTTGAACGACATGTCATTTCATACCACTTTAGGAATTGGACCATAGATAAGATTATCGATGTTTCAAATAGTCCAATCATACATGGTACGATCATCTAAATTCAAACAAAATAAAAATCATTGATTTATTATACTTTGAAAGACTCTTGTGACAACAAGAATGGAATGAAAAAAATGAGATTTTAACCACCCCTTGAGGC
>Ga0209611_10013829_pt1 | contig 10969 bp, 7 predicted proteins | sample S1TSphgellanicum_3_FD_187693 | JGI IMG/M metagenome (GOLD analysis project Ga0209611, IMG submission 187693) | Host-associated microbial communities from peat moss isolated from Minnesota, USA - S1T2_Fc - Sphagnum magellanicum MG (SPAdes) (version 2) | ecosystem: Host-associated > Plants > Peat...
ATGAATTTTAGAAAAAATAAAAAGAGAAAAGAAAGGTTTGGCCTTTTATATAGTTGCCAACAAACTGAAACCCTAAGTACCTAATAGCGTACAATCGCCTAAGATCATACATTAACCTTAAAAGTGCACATTAACCCTGAAAGGAATGATGGGCATGCCTATAACTGGCCATCATGTATGAGGCCATGTATGGGCATGACAAGCTAATTCCAAAGCTTTGATTTCACAAAGGCAAGGTTAGAGCGCATTCATTCATCTTCCACACTTCCCAACACCAACACCACCACCACCACCATGCAAAGACACACCAATTTAAACCATTCATAAATGTTTTGCTTCAAAATCCCACTTGTTCCAAGCTTCTCCCACAATCTTGACATTGGGTTGCAATCATGTAGGGGTTGCATGGTAGCCTGAAAATGGTTTTACATTGTTAACTTGAAAAATAAAGATTGTTGATCAAGGATTTGAGGGTTTAACAACGGCCCAACAAACATCTTAGATGTCCCCAAGCTCTTCGAGTACTTGTAATGTGCTTAAAAAAGGGCCATGTGCCTTGGAAAAGTGGTCTTAGCTTCTGGAGTAAGCCAATATTGAAGGTAAGTCACCCTGATTGCATTCAACAACTCTTGTGCTGGAAATCGCTTTTCCAATTCAATAATCAATCCTGTTGCAACAAATCAACATTGTTCTTTCATGGAAGTAACAATCTCAACCCAAGCTTCCTTTGGAAACAAGACTAATAGCACATGTGGTCCGATTAGTGACATGTAACATATACAATTTGTCACCAATGAAAAAGGCAACATATTCAACTTGAAATGCAAGCTTTTTCCACCATGTCAAGCACAATTTATCATTGATGTGCTCAAATAGCTTAAGGAAAATGCTAAAATGCTTGGGGGAAATCTTGGTATCATTTCTAATAGGTTTGATTCACAAAGCTTCAAAGTAGCCACAAAATCGCAAATGAATGTATGGCATTCTTGTGCAAACTTGGATAACCCTTGCACCACTTTTAATAAGGGCAAGACACAGGCAAAATCGAACAAGGTTTCGGCACATCACAAAAAGCTCATAATTGATTTTTGCAGTCGTAATAATTGTAGAATCTCTAGCCATTTTCACAATTAATGGCTTGTACTATTATAAAACACACTTTGAGGATGATAACATAAAAATCTAGCAAGTTCTGATATTTTTCAGAATCTTGTTACCCTTGCCTTTGAGGATTTATGCTAACTTAGTAGTTTCAAGGTGGCGTTTTGGGCTATGAACAAATTAATTATACATAGATGCCAACAAACTCTCAATCTTTGGTACCAAGTTCAAAGCATTTAGTGTTTAAATAAATAGATTTGTGTGATGTGCCATGCAATGCACACCATTCACAAATGGGGTATGTTTTTGCATAATTTGGGCTATGACACCATTCTTCACACCTTGGGAAATAATAATCCATTAGCCCCAAAACAAACAAGGAAAATTGTTCCATCTACCACATGTTGCAAGTTTAGCAAAATTGGGACCTTCTTCGATTCTTCTGTCACATACACATGAATAGACAACCATGATTGGTTGTTGATGGTTGTGACCTCATCATGACTCACAGAAATAAAATAAGACTTTTGCACATTAACTTTTGTGGCCCACAAGACAACATTATGCATTGCTTCTGGGTGCAAATGGGATAACACAAGCTACACCCGCCTACTTTTGGGATTGCTTTTGGTGGAATATTTTTTAAATTATATATTTTTAAATCTTCAAAATTCCTTTTAAATATTTATATTTTATTTAATATTATTATGTCAAGGTTTATGTAAAATATTTCAAAATATATAATTGTCAAAAGTTTTGAAGTTTATTTATCTTTTAATGCTTAAAAACACACACTACAATGTTTAATGAGTGTTTTTGAAAGCTCATTATTCATCAGATATTTTTCAAATTAATTCAAATGTTCTAATGATATATTATGAACCTTAATATATAAAAAAATCTTATACTTTCAATACCAAATTAAATTACCACTTCTAAACATGAAAAATTAAACACTGGTTACACTTGTTGTGGCTCGTGTTGATGTGACTACACCTTTCTACCATGGTTTAATCAGTGGAATTAGACCAGTGTTTGTGGGGGCAATTCTACACCTTCAAAAACTTGAAAAGCCCCTTCAATCCTTCAAAATCCATCATGGGATGACCTTGTTTAAAAAGATGCCAAATTGCCACAAATTGGATGTATTTTTTTTCCCTCTCCACCTTGCCCCCACTTTCAAGTTGAATAGCAACCATGTCCAAACCTTTGGCAGCAAATAACTTTTTATTTTTCACATGTGAATTAGTAGGACAAATAGAATATTTCCTTACATCAGCTCCAAGTCTAGCAATTGTGCATTTTTGCAACCCTGAGTGTTTGATCAAAGAGTCCAATTTCGACACCAATAGTTTTTCATTACCTTTTACTTTAGAACAAACCCGACATTTGACCATGCACATTTTCCCATCCTCTCTACAAATTGGTTCAAACCAACAAAACCTTGCTACCCATTGCTCCACATAAACCTTATTTAGTTCCCATTCACTTTTCTTTTTCTTCTTCTTCTTTGGTTCACTAGGACTAGCTTCTAGTGGATTTATAGACTAGAGAAGGTCTTCATTCACTAAAATGTCTTTACCTTTATCAAAAGTGGATGACTGAGGTGCGGTTTGAGAAGGGGTTTCGAAAGGAACATCATATGACAAAGGTGTAATTTGAGATGCATCTTAGACAAGAACATCAATTTGACCAGGTGGTAGACTAACATATGATGATAGTGATAATGTTGGTGTCTACAAGGTGTTCAGGGTTTGTAAAAGCAAAGAAAAAAAAAAGAAATTTGAGATTTGTTGGTGGTTTCAAAGGTGCCATCACCACAAACATGGGTTTGGTCCACTTGAACAAAAAACCATAGAATGGTTTGGAAACACTAGGCAAGGGATAGAGAGGCAAATGAAAATTGATGCTAATAACTACCTTGGGGTTTGAGTTCAATCGAAACTAGTATGCATTGAAAAGCAACACACCTAAACCTTTGAACTCCAACAACATGTCACTTCATTTCACACACATCATTTCAACTCCCTTCACTACACAAACCCTTGCAACTTTGACATTCGACAATAGAGTTTCAAACCAAAATAATTACACAATAAAAACACTTCAACATTGCACACAATGTCCAAAACAAAACATGCAAAAAAACACGTAGAATGTAAAGTCTTACTCTAATGTTGAGCCACAACAAGATTACATAAAAACAAAAACAAATTGAAAATACAACAAACACCAAAATCAAAGTTGATGGAGGCAATTATGTACTTCAAGGTGGTTTATGAGACCTTAACTCCTTTGTGTGTTGCCACTTCCTAGTATTCTCCTCTTCACAATTGGAATACAAGAAAAAAATCAAAGAAAATGAAAACAAATCAACATTATGTTTTCTTATGTACTTAAAAATTATGTTTGGACATTGTCGTTGCAACTTCCACAACTCCATGAAAGCAAGAAATCAAATAGACCTTGCACTTGATGCACACACAATTTGATTCAACAACAATCCAACTTTCAAATTCTAAAACAATTTGCACCACAATTGCCATAATTAATGAGAACACAAGTTAATTACTATACCTTTCATGGTCATGCCATTTAGTGTTGCACTTTCATTCTAAAACAAAACATGATTATCAAAACCTTCATAATCCATTTTTCACAACTTGTGGGATTTGTTATTAAATGCCAAACATATTAATTTCTAAACCTAAACTTTTAATGACCAAAATTTCATCCTACAATAGCTATGAACATATAAAATTGAAGTTCCATCTTGTAGGCGATTTACAAATCTAATCTTACAATACAAGTGACGATAGCAAAACACCTTAGCTAGGTGGTGGCACGACTAAAAGTGACAAGAAGGGGGTAGGGTGGCATCCAATGGTCACTTCATTTCAATAATGATGGCGACAAATCTTGTTCATTAATCTTTTGGATAACTACAACTAGGTTGTTCATCATCAATTCCTTACAAAATTTTCAAAATTTTTCACCTTAATTCCTAAAGGGCCTTTGCGAAGGATTTTTTTTTGTCACCAATTGGCGAAATTTTTCCACAAAAAAAAACACTACTCACAACACTGGTTATAACATGAAACCTATGTGCCTTATTGCTTAATTGCCCAAAGGTCATAACCTTGTTTCCATGTTGGTGGGAGTGCATGGGAATGGTGGAGTTTCATAACTTGTGCCTAATGAGAAGGGAGTGAATGCATGCTTGGTGCATTTAAACCACAACTATGTCCAATAACCAACTTGATTTGTTGTGTTATTGAACTTAGTCTCACCTTGCCTTAGTCACCTTCGAATTCATGTTTGATTACATTTGGTAACCCTACAATCCTTGCTAGTTGCCTAGTCCATTGAGCACTTTTAAATTTTAGGCTTTGTTATTTGAAGCACCTTTTGAAACAAAATGGACAGGCTTGTGTCAGATGCAGGTCCCTGGATTTTCTCGTCGGTATGAAGACTAAAGAATTTTGCAAGTGTTTGTTAACAAGGTCAATTTAAAGAGATTGAAATATGCAATTGGAAATCATGAAGAGGTGGGAAAAAGCCAAAAAACTAAATAGAAAAATAAGGAAAAGAAAATTTAAAATGCTTTAAGTTGGAAAGGTTTCTTGTGTTACAACCTTAACTTTGGGTTTGCGATTTAGGTAAGGACTTGTGAAGGTGCAGGCCAAGAATGAAGCCCGGGAATCACATTTCATACTCCTGGGAATGTAAGAGAGTGTGAGGGAATGAACCCCCACACTCCCAAGTGAATTCCCACATTAGGAGTTGGAGTCCTAATGGACTCCCAAATCTTCAGAGTGCGATCGCAGGGGTCAAAACTCATTGAATTAAAAATTTCCTTATATCATTAGAAACTCTTGGAATGTAGATGTCTAAAATGGGCTCGCATGACCCATTTGAGTAATTAAAACACAAGTTATGGCAAAAAGAAGGTCGTGAGTCAAATTGCCAATTTGACTCTTGACCACTAAAAGTCAGGAATCGCCCTGACTTTCTTTCATGAAGGTGGCGTGCCACATATCTTTGGAAAAATCTTGACGAGGGCTACAACTTTTCTTTAGACCTCATCTCCATCGGAGGTCTATAAAAGAAGTTATGGGCCTCCAAAGTTGTGAAAGTCCCAATTTTGAAAATTTTGGGACTCCAACTTGGGAGTTGTAGGACAAAATGACATTTGGGTGTTGGCCCCGTGACCACGCATAGAGAATACTATAAGGGGGAAGGTGGTGACTTCCCCCAAGTTCGGGCCGTGGTGAGTCTTGTGAGTCCGTGGTTGCCCTTGGTTCGTTCGTGCACCGAAAGTGCTCCAACTATGCACTAACCAACTTGTTTGGTTTGTGTAGGTCCATGTGAATAATCGAATTGCTTGTCACTTTTCCTAGTCCCCATCTCGGAACTCCAACATGCCCCTCTACCCCCAAAATGTTATGAGCCAAGGAGCGTGCCCCAACTCTATCCTTTCGTTGTTTTCACATTTAGACTCGTAGTGGAGTCTATAAAGGAGTTTGGGGGTGCATCATCTTGTGACTAATTAAGATAAGAGGATTTGGAACCCCTCTTATTATTGAACAATTCCTTGAACCATTTGTAGGGTAATTTTTGACATTTTAAATCAAGTTTGAATGTTGAGCATTGTGCTAATCAATAATCATGGTCAAATTTACATTGAATTTAGACCTACACATTCATAATCCATCCTTACATTAGTCCCATAACAAAGTGCTAAAACATGCAAGGCTTTTGAACAATCTTATGCTACAAAAACTCCAAATACCCATAAGTAAATTTTTCTTTAAGTTTCATGGATCATGGCAAAATATTGTGTGACCAAACAAAACTAAGAACTATATATTGAACTTGATATGATTGAGTTGTGATTTGTGTTGCACAACTACTTATTACAAACTCAAAATTATTAAATTCTAGAAGATGTAATTACAATTGGAACTTAAATTCATGTAATTGTAGTTAATTTATTATTGGCCAGGATCTTACAATCATGAATGAGGTGTAGGTGAGAATTGCATAAATTAGGCTTGAATGACCCAACCCCCATGATTACACCAGTTCCATTTTAGATGTACTAATGCTCATCCAATTACTAAATTTAGTGCAGTCACAGAGGTTGAGTCACAATTTTTTTTCCATTTGCCTTTCAAGAGATTTGTTTTTTCATTCGTGGACCTACCTTGCTCACCCAACTAACTTGTTCCAAAAAAAATTTCCCACCTACCCTACTCCTCTACCTTTGTTAGGGATTTTTTTTCAAAACTCTCTTTCTTTTTCTTGTCATTATCACTATTGTAATGGTGCCATTGCTTGTTGCCATCATTGATGTTCTAGAAAAGAACTAGGAATTGTTATAAAAAGACACCAAAGCAAGTATGTCTTCTACATTTTTTTTCTACACTACTAGGTTTCTCTACAATTAGGATTTAGATTTATGAGACCTTTGTTTTGTTTGCTTTTAGAGTTCATTAGTGAGGCAAAGGAGAACTTGCTGGAGTGACCATGTTTACTAAAATGATAGTGTTTGCTGGAGCAATTATTATTAGAGCACAATACCGATCATGTTCATTAGAGTGCATGTACATTTTTTTCCTAGGTTATTTTTACTAATGGTTATTTTACTACGCTTATAGAAGATGACAATGAACTAGCTCCTCATCTTTTGATTTCTTTTGTGTCCCGATCGGTGATTTCTTTTGTTTTCTTATGTTTTGTCCATTACTTGTAGACAATGATGATGAGTCGAGGGCTCATTGTCTCATCTTTATAATCAAGTATCTAGCTTCTTAGTCAATTTTTTTTCAATACTTGCAAAAGATGATGACGAGCCCACGCTTGTCGTCATCTTTTTTTTTGTTTTGTTTCTGTGCACCCAGAGAAAATGACAATGAATTGGTGTTCATCGTTGACTTTTTTTGTTTTCTTTTTGTGCACCTAGAGAAGATGATGATGAATAGGCTCATTGTCATCTTTTTTTGTTTTCTTTATGTGCACCCAAAGAAGATGACGACAAGGTGGCATTTGTCATTGTTTTTTAAATTTTCTTTCTATGCACCCAAAGAAGACAATGACAAGTTGGCACTCATCGTTGTTTTTTTTTCTTTTGTTTCTGTCCACCTAAAGAAGACAATGACAAGTCAATGCTCATCATCATCTCTTTTTCTTTGGTTTCTGTGCACCCAAAGAAGATGACGATGAGCTAACTCTTCATCATCATCTTTTTTGTTTTGTTTTTGTGCACCCAAAAAAGATGACAATGAGCTAACATTCATCCTTGTTTTTTTTTCTTTCATTTTTGTGTACCTAGAAAAGACGATGACGAGCCAACGCTTGTCATTGTTTTTTTTTTCTTTTGTTTCTATGCACCCAAAGAAGATGATGACGAGTGCTAGTTCATCGTCGTCTTTTATTTTTTTGTTTCTGTGCACCTAGAAAAGATGATGATGAACCAGTTCATTGTCATCTTTTTTGTTTTGTTTTTGTGCACCTAGAAAAGATGATGACGAGCCGACAAAGTTTATCATCATCTGTGTTTTTTTGTTGTGTCGTAGAAGATGACAATGAACTAACCAAGCTTGTCATCATCTTTTTCTTTGGTTGTGTTGAAGCAAAAGATGACAACAAGTTGGTTAGGCTTGTCATTGACTTTTTTTGTTGTTGAATGACATGTGTCAAGTTAATAGTTCATATAATTTAAAAATATTTTGTAATGTAAAATAATTAAAATTAATCAATATAATTATTATAAATGATTAATTATCATAAAAATTAATTTTGATCAAATGCAGAAAATAGTTAATATAAGTAATTATTGAAGTATAATAATATAATACATATTAATTTTAAATTAATTATAATGAAAAATGATGTGTAAAAAATTATAATATAATATAAATTAATTTTAATAAAAATGTATTTTAGTTATTTAAAAAAGGTTCAATGATTATTTTTTTCCTTTGAAGGTCTTTTAGGTTTTCTAAAGAAAAATTTGGAATTTTGTTTTAAGATGGTTCCTTAAAGGAAACGTGCATGAAAGGCATGAAAGGTGTAAAATACAAATGAAAAACAAGTGGTGCCAAATGAAATTTAAACAATTGTTGTATATGTAACCCCACCTTCTCAAGGTATGTTATGAAAGGTGCATTCTAAATTTGCATATGGCCACATCAAAACCCATCTTTACTCTCCATGTAAGAGTAAGGATGGGCTTTTTTTGTTAATTTTTTTTGTTGCAATACCTAAATGTTTCTAATCAAATTTCTTTCACATAATAGAATACTACCTTGGTTTTTGGTCCAGAATACTTTCATCCTTTTTTATTTAAGGTTATGATTTAATGCAATACCTTCATATTGTTGACATTGTGGTGGTTGGCTTAGATGTAATTTTTCATTATGTATGTTGATTTAATGCAATACCTTCATTTTTTGCCGTTGTGATGGCTAACTTAAGTGTAATTTCGCACTATGTACGTTGCTTTAGTGCAATACCCTCATCTTGTTTCATGTGTGGTGGCTAGCCCAAATGCAATTCCCTCATCAATTGTACCAAATTTTGGACCTCAAGAGGTTCTTCCTCCAATTCAAGATGAGCATGGAAATGCAATGGAGGATAATGAATGGGCTTACAAAGGTTCAAGATGGTGTTGCAAATTGGATGCATGCACTAGTTCTTATGAAGCCAAATGGTTGCTCTCTTAGCATTTGGAGTGAACACACTCCTTTCGAATACAAAGGGGGGAAATCAGGGCGTTTAAATACTCGTCTTGGGGGGCCTAGGCAACAAGATCATAGTTCTATGAATGTTCATATTTTGAACAAATTGCATGCAAGGCAAAAGCATAATGAAAAGAAGGCCCTTGATTAAATGAAGAAGAAAGAAAAATTAGGGTGGGATGAACTTCAAGCCCAAGTGTAGCAAATGCAGTAGGTTAGGTGGCCTGTGTTGGTATGTTTAGCCTCTGAGATGTTATTGGACATCATTGGGATTTTGGCATGGGGGGTGGGATTCATCCCACAAAGTGCGTGGGTGCACCTTGAAAAGGATGAAAACCTTATTGAGGCAATTCAAGCAAGCAAAATTGCCTATGCAAAACTTTTGAAAGTTGCATGGGGCGTTTGGCATTGGACATTACAGTCCAATAAGCGTAATTGAATCAAAGAAATGGATGCAATATCCAAGTATCACGATTCCAAAATTATTCATGGGCGATATATTTCCATATTTATATATATATTTATTTACATTGTTTGCATCTTAACATTGGATTTTTATTTTTATTTATTATTATTATTATTATTTTGTGTGTTAGGTTTTGAGGCACAACAAAGGAGGCTTTTGTTCTAGATGCAATTTGACTTGCGCTTGAGCATCCTCTACTATTTATTCATCATCATGTAACAAAAACTATAGAAGCTGCAACAAAGTATTGCACCAATGTGGGCACTATTTTTAGTTCATCCTCTTCGAAGGGATAATTATAAATATAACTTTAATGCACATACGCACCATTTTTGTATTGAGCCATTATAGATTAACTTAACATGATATATTTTTGTCACCATCATTTTTGTAGTGTGGTTATTTGAACATTTTTGTATCAATTCGTTTGTTTTATTTTTGACCTTTAATTTTGGGATTTTTAGATTTTGGGAACATCTTATGCCATGTTACACACAATACCCCCATCCACCACAAATGGATTACATTTTTACTATAAACCAAATAAGCAATACCTTCATCTAATAGGGTTAGCACATTTTGTGGCCATGCTAAAACATTTAAACAATACCTTCATTATCCTTATCATGAAATATTTGCACAAGTAACCTTAAGGAAAAAATGTAATTTAATATTCTTACATAATTACATTGCCCATTTTCATGAAAGGACCCCTTGGTGCATAAATTGGTTTGTCTATGTGGGTATTGCAAACTTTTGATCTTCTCTTGTTTATGGTGGGTTTTCCATAAAACGTTTCAAATTGCAATACCGCATATCAACCAACTCATGTTCATGTTCCATTACCCTAATATAAACTTTTACCTAATATATGTTTCAAATAAATAAGGAGGACCTTAGGTTTAAGTTTTATGGAAATTAAACCCACTTGTTTGTCATTAATTGTTTTAAAGTAACCTTTTTCCTAACATTTATACTATGGTTGGAGTCCCCCACCCCCAAATTAGGTCTAAAACACAAGTTGATAGTCTTTACACAATTTAGGGTTATGCAAAAATAATTTCAAAATTAGGTTTAACACTTAGTTCAAAAAAATTGTTAAATTCCACCATTAATGTTATGCAACCAATTCTTTTTGTTTATTTAATTTAGGGTCAATGTAGGTATTTTTTGTTGCATACAAAGGTTTCAGCTCAACATTTTAAGCTTCATTGTATAGGTTTGCTTAATTTTTCAAATTTAAACCTATGCATCCATTAAATTGTAATGTCTACATGATGAGGGTTAAAGTTTTCAATTTGTAATACCATACCCTATCACCCTATGTTAAATCCCAAATGCATGCCCCAACCCCAAATTACAATACCTAGGTAAATCTATGTTATGCCACCCCCCTTGATTTAATAATGCAAAAAAAATCCCTTCATCATCTAAGGTTATGTAAGTACATCTTGTTACCAAATGCAATACTTGCATTTAGTGTATAAAAACAATAGGAAGTATCCAAAAGATACTTATTTAAAAAATTGTAACCAATTATCAACATAGTTATGACATTCTTGGTGCGAGAATGTTATGGAAGCCCAAAGAAGCAAGAATTTTAAAGAATTTTATGGATCAACCAGTGTAATTTGGTAAACATTCGCGGGTAAAGAATGTT
>Ga0209611_10013832_pt1 | contig 10966 bp, 9 predicted proteins | sample S1TSphgellanicum_3_FD_187693 | JGI IMG/M metagenome (GOLD analysis project Ga0209611, IMG submission 187693) | Host-associated microbial communities from peat moss isolated from Minnesota, USA - S1T2_Fc - Sphagnum magellanicum MG (SPAdes) (version 2) | ecosystem: Host-associated > Plants > Peat...
GCCCAGCGCCGCAAGTACCAGGATCCATCCAAATTTACGCATCGTATTCACCTGAACTGATCAATTGAGGCTGGCGCCCTCGCGCAGGATCTTCGGGGTAATGAAGATCAGCAGCTCGTCCTTGTCGTTGGTCCGCGTGGTCTGCTTGAACAGGTTCCCCAGGACCGGAATGTCGCCCAGCCACGGAACCGCGGTCGATTGCAGGCTCTGCGTGGTCTCGAGAATGCCGCCGAGCACCACGGTCTGGCCGTCGCCCAGCACCACCTGGGTCTCGATGGTGCGGGTGTTGATCGACGGTACGTTGACGCCGCCGGAGGCCACCACCACCTGGCCGACGCTGTCGTCGGAGACGGTGAGGTCGAGAATAATGCGACTGTCGGGCGTGATCAGCGGCTTGACCTTCAGCGACAGCACCGCCTTCTTGAACGCGATCGTGGTCGCGCCGCTGGAGGCGGACTGCTGGTACGGAATCTCCACGCCCTGCTCGATCGACGCCTCCTTCTGGTTGGCGGTGATCACGCGCGGCGAGGCGACCACCGTGCCGCGGTTCTCGGTCTGGGCGGCCGACAGTTCCAGGTCCACCAGGAAGTCGGAACCGAGGATGCCAAGCGCGATGCTGCCGGCCGGCGTCGCGACCGGCAGGTTGACGTTGTAGCGGTTGGTCGCGTTGGTTCCGGTCGGGATGGTGACCGGGTAGACGCTGCCGGTGGTGGACAGGTTGGTGAGCGCCGAGCTGATGCCGGTATCGACGCCGGCCGCGGTGCCGGTGGTCTCGTACAGGCCATTGGTGCCGTTCGAGCGCGTGGCGGTGACGCCGAAGCGCGCACCCAGGTCGCGCTCGAAGTCGTTGGTGACGATGACGATGCGCGATTCGATCAGCACCTGCTTGATCGGGATGTCGAGCGTCGCCACCAGCCGCCGCACTTCGGCCAGCCGATCGGCGGTGTCCTGCAGCAGCAGTGTATTGGTACGGTCATCGACCGCGACCGTGCCACGCGTCGACAGCACCGAGTTGGAACTGGTGCCGGTGGCCGAACCCTTGAGCAGCGCGGCCAGATCCGAGGCCTTGGCGTAATTGACCTGCAGGTACTCCGAGCGCAGCGGCTCGAGTGCCGCGATGTCCTTCTTCGCCGACAGGTCGGCCTTCTCGCGCGCCTGCAGCTCATCGGCCGGTGCGACGATGATCACGTTGCCATCCTGGCGCTTGTCCAGGCCCTTGGTGCGCAGCACGATGTCGAGCGCCTGGTCCCACGGCACGTTCTGCAGCCGCAGCGTCACGCTGCCCTGGACGCTGTCGCTGACGACGATGTTCTGGCCGCTGGCATCGGCCAGCAGCTGCAGCACCGCGCGCGTCTCGATGTCCTGGAAGTTCAGCGTCAGTCGCTCGCCCTTGTACTCCTTCTTCTGGTCGGCCGGATTCGCGTTCGCCGCCTTGCGTACCGGTGTTATCTCCACCACGTACTGATCGTCCGACTGGTAGGCGAGCTGGTCGAAGTTGCCGGTGGCGCTGATGACGATCTGGGTGTCGGCGTTGACCTTCTCGACGTCGAAGCCGGTGACCGGGGTACCGAAGTCCATGGTGTCGTAGCGGCGCGTGAGATCCTTGGGCAGGTCGGTGCCGGCGAAATCCACCAGGATCTGCGCACCCTGCTGCTTCAGGTCGATCGGCGTGCGCGGATCCGACAGGCGCACGATCAGTCGTCCGCCGCCGGTCTCGCTGCGGCGAAAATCGATGCTCTTGATCGACCGCCCGCTGCCGGCGGCCGGGGCAGTGCCCGCGACATGCGCAGCTGCGGCCGACGCACTCCTGGCTGCGCGGGTATCGCCGGCATTCCCGACCAGCACCACGATGTCGTTGCCGCTGACGCGCGTCTGGTACGGCAACTGCGTATCCAGGTTCAGCACGATGCGGGTGCGGCCGTTGGCTTCCGCGGCCAGCACCGTGTCCACGCCGGCGGAGCCGACATCGATGCGGCGCGAGGGCAGCGCCAGGGCGGTGTTCGGCAGGTCGAGCGAGATGCGCGCCGGCTTGTCGATCGTGAATGCCAGCGGCTCCGGGGCAGGTCCCGACAGGTGCAAGGTCAGCTGCAGCAGGTTGCCGCTCAGCGTCTGCACATCGATGGTCTGCAGCGTATTGGCGGCAGCGGTGCCGCTCGGCGCCGTACCGGTAGCTGGCGTGTCGGCCGCGCGTGCGCCCAGTGCCACGAGCATCCCGGCAGCCCAGGCCAGGGCCAGCCAGGCAATGCGTCCGCGCAGCGTGTGGAGGATGGACCGTTTCATTCGATGTGTCTCCGTGCCGATCATTCGTTCAACCCCAGGGCCGCAGGCCGTTCGATATAGCCGCCCAGTCCGTCGGGAATGATCTCGACCAATGCAATCTTTGAAGGCGTGATGTCGGTGATCTTGCCGTCGTTGGTGCCGATGTGTTCGCCGACCACGACGCGGTGGACGCGGCCGTCCTTGGTGGCCACCAGGCCGTAGTGGCTGGTGCCGAGGTTCAGGGTGCCGACCATCTTCAGCGTATCGAGCGAGAACTGCTCCAGGAACTCGCGATTGCGCTTGCTGTCCGGACGCACGCCGGCGCTCAGCGAGCCGGAGCCGCCGGGCACGAACGGCGAGCGCAGGTTCTCGTCGGTGTAGTTGAAGGCCTCGTACGGCTTGACCTCCGGCAGCGGCTCGACGCGGCCACCGGGCTCCTTCTTCGTGGCATCGATGAAGCGGTCGAGATCAGAATCGCGACCGCCGCAGCCACCCAGCAGGCTGGCCCCCAGCAGGCTGGCGACCAACAGCGCGCTCAAGGCGAGGATGCGCGCCGGCGACCTGCCGGCAACGCTGTTGTGTCTCTCACTCATCTCTGGGCTCATCGCTGCTAGGTTCCCGCGCCGTGGCGCTTGGCCTGCTCGGCCTTGCGCTTCTCTGCTTCGGCCGCCGCGACTTCATCGTCATCCAGGTAGCGATAGGTCTTGGCGGTGAGGTCGAGCTGCAACTGGTCATAGACCGCGGACTTGTCCTTGCTGATCGGTGTGATCTGGATGTCGTGCAGCGTGACGATGCGCGGCAGCGCGGCGATGCCGCTGACAAACGCGCCGAATTCGTGGTAGCTGCCGGTGAGCTGGATATGGATCGGCAGTTCGGCGTAGAAGTCCTTCTTCACTTCCGTCCCGGGCTGGAACAGCTTCTCCTCCAGTGCCGCCGCCAGTCCGGTCTGCGAGATGTCCACCAGCAGGTTCGGCACCTCGGTGCGGCTGGGCAGCTGGCGCAGCAGCGCGCCGAAGGATTTCTCGATGTCGGTCAGCTGCTGCTTGTACACCGCCAGGTTTACCGCCTTGGCATGCTTGGCGCGAAATTCATTGCGCAGCTGCTGCTCCTGGTTCTCGCGTGCCTGCAGCTCTGGGATGCGATCCTCCCAGACGAACAGGTAGATCAGGACACCCGCCACCACCAGGAAACACAAGGCGACCGCGGCGACGCGCACCGCGAACGGCCAGCGCCCCGGATCGCGCGGGTCCAGCGAGCGCAGTTCATCCAGCAGGCTCATTGCGCACTCCCTGATGCGGCACGTACCGGCCGCTTGGCCGCGTTGGCGTCATCGGCGCTCGGCAGCGCAATCTGCTGTGCGTCCAGTATGAAGCTGCTGCCGGAGGTGTCGTTCTTGGTCTGAACCACTTCGAGTTCGGGCTTCTGCAGCCATTGCGAGGCGGAGATATTGCGCATCAGCGCCGACACCCGCGTCGAGGATTGCGCTACGCCTTCCAGCTTGAGGTTGTCGCCGGTCTGCTTGACCGATGTCAGGTAGGTGCCGTCCGGCATGTCCTTGACCAGCTCATCGAACAGGTGCACCACTTCCGGACGCGATCGCTGCAGCTTCTCGATGATCTGCATGCGCGAGATGAATTTCTGCTTCTGCGCCTCGAGGTCGTTGATCTCCTCGATCTGCTTGTCGAGCACCTTGATCTGCGCGCGCAGCTGCTCGTTGCGGTGTTCCTGCGCATCGATCATCGAGCCGACCAGCAGGTAGGCGATGAACAACGCGACGCCCGCCAGCACCACCGCGCCGCCGAGCGCGACGAAGAACGCCAGCTTGCGCTCGCGGCGCTGCTGGTCGCGCCAGGGAAGCAGGTTAATACGCGGCATTAGTCGAAGCTCCGCAAAGCCAGGCCGCAGGCAGTCAACAGCGCCGTGGCATCGCGCTGCACCGCCTGGGCGCGCGCGCGCGACGACAGCTTCATCTGCCCGAGCGGGTCGCCGCGCTCGGCGCTGATGCCGACGCGGCTCTGCACCACGTCGGCAACGCCGGCGATGTTGGCGCAGCCGCCGCAGATAAGGATCTTGTCGGGCTGTTCGCGGCCACTGCCGGACGCCAGGTAGAACTGCAGCGAACGGCTCACCTGCTGCGTCATGTCATCGATGAACGGGTCCAGCACTTCGGCCTGGAAGTTGCCCGGCAGGCCGCCTTCCTTCTTGGCGCGGCCGGCCTCCTCCATCGACAGTCCGTAGGTGCGCATGATCTCCTCGGTCAGCTGCTGGCCGCCGAAGGCGAAATCGCGCGTGTAGATGACCTTCAGATTGCGCAGCACGCTGAACGTGGTGTTGCTGGCGCCGAAGTCCACCACCGCGACGCAGTGATCGATGCCGCCGTCGGGCATCTGGTGCGTCATCAGCCGGCAGGCGTTCTCCAGCGCGAATGCTTCGACGTCAACGATGCGCGCGGTGAGTCCGGCGGCGGCGACGGCGGCGCGGCGCTGCTCGACGTTTTCGCTGCGCGAAGCCACCAGCAGCACGTCGACCGACTCGGCGTCCTTCTCCGACTGGCCGAGCACTTCGAAGTCGTAGCTGACCTCGTCCATCGGGAACGGAATGTACTGGTCGGCCTGCATTTCCACCTGGGCTTCCAGGTCGGACTCGCGCAGGCCGCGCGGCATCTGGATCACCTTGGTGATGGCGGCATCGCCGCTGATCGCGATCGCGACCTCGTGGCTCTTGGCGCCCGAGCGCTTCACCGCGCGGCGAATCGCCTCGCCCACTGCCTCAGGATCGACCAGCGTTTTCTCGTTCATCGCGTTGGTCGGCGTCGGCTCGGCCGCATACGATTCGACCCGGTATTGGCCGCCACCCATCGTCAGCTCTATGAGCTTGATCGACGATGTGGTGATGTCCAACCCGAGCAGCTGGCGGTACTTGCGCGAGAATAGAATCACGTTTTCGAGACCTTTTTCGAGACCTTTCAGTAGGCTACGCGCGTTTTGGGACGACCCAGTCTCATTATGTCAGAACTATATAGCAGCCAGAACGCTATTACGACGCAGGGCGTTCACTGTTACGGCCATACACGCCTTAACCTTAAACTGCGCGTGGAATGGTCAGGCGTGATGAATGTCTAATTTCCGCACTCCCCAAAAAGCGGCATCCCCCGCCGTGGCGCGCGCACCAGCGGTGCACTGCTATGCTCGGGCTGCGCGCCCGGTGGTAGCGGTCGGGGAATGCGAAGATAGCAGAAGTTAAAGGCTTTTTTCTTGAAGATAACCACCTTTCGCATCATCGCAATCGTCCTGGTCGTAGCCATCGGCGTGGCCGGCGCCACGGCCTATGCGCTGTTGGCGAGCTATATCTATCTGGAACCGTCGCTGCCTACCGTCGATGCGATGCGCAGCGGCAGCGTGCCGGTGCCGCTGCGCATCTTCACCAGAAGCGGTGAGCTGATTGCGCAGATCGGCGAGAAGCGGCGCGTACCGGTGGCCTACGACGATGTGCCGGTGCTGGTGCGGGAAGCGTTTGTCGCCGCCGAAGACCAGCGATTCTTCAGCCACCACGGGTTCGACTACAGCGGCGTGCTGCGCGCGGCCGTGGTCGACCTGACCTCCGGGGATTTCTCGCAGGGCGCCAGCACCATCACGATGCAGGCGGCGCGCAACATGTTCCTGAGCTTCGACAAGACCATCCGCCGCAAGCTGCAGGAGATATTCCTGACGTATCGCATGGAGCACGAGTTCAGCAAGGAACAGATCCTGATCACCTACCTGAACGTGATCTTCCTCGGACAGCGCTCGTACGGCGTGGCTGCGGCCGCCGAGACTTATTTCGGCAAGCCGCTCGATCAGCTGTCGATAGCCGAAGCGGCGACGCTGGCCGGCATTCCCCAGGCGCCGTCGCGCTTCAACCCGATCACCAATCCGAAGGCCGCGCAGGTGCGCCGTCACTACGTGCTCACGCAGATGCAGAAGCTCAACTACATCGACGCCGCCAGCGCGCAGCGCGCCGGCGAGGAGCCGGTCGAGGCGCGCGATCACGGCATCCAGTTTGACGTCGAGGCACCGTACGTCGCCGAGATGGCGCGCGCGGAGATCGTCAGCCGCTACGGCGACGACGCCGTCAACCAGGGCTACAAGGTCTACACCACGATCGACGGCCGGCTGCAGACCGCGGCCAACCGTGCAGTGCGCATCGGACTCATCGAGTACGACCGCCGCCACGGCTACCGCGGCCCGCTCAAGCAGCTGAGCGTGGATGACCGCGCTGCGCCCGCCCGGCTCGATGCCGCGCTCAGCGAGATACCGGAGATCGGCGACCTGCGGCCGGCGCTCGTAGTATCGGTCGCACCGCAGGCCGCGCGCGTCTATATCCGCGCCCTCGGCTATGCGCAGATCGAATGGGACGGCATGTCATGGGCGCACCGGCGGCTGTCGGATACCCGCGTCGGCCCGGCTCCCAAGCATGCCGAGGACATCCTGCAGCGCGGCGACGTGGTCTACGTCGTCAGCAATGGCCACGGCAGCGCCGCGCTGGCGCAGCTGCCGGAGGCGCAGGGGGCACTGGTGGCGCTGGATCCGAATGACGGCGCGATCGCCGCCCTGGTCGGAGGCTTCGATTACTTCGACAACAAGTTCAATCGCGTAACCCAGGCGCGACGCCAGCCGGGCTCCGGCTTCAAGCCATTCCTGTATTCGGCCGCGCTGGAGAATGGCTTCACCCCCTCGACCATCGTCATGGATGCGCCGATCGTCTACGACGACAGCGGCCAGGAGAAAATCTGGCGCCCGGAGAATAACGAGAAGAGCTTCTCCGGCCCGACACGGCTGCGCGAGGCGCTGGTGCATTCGCGCAACCTGGTCACGGTGCGCGTGGTGCGCCAGCTGGGCATCGACACCGCGATCAACTGGGCCGCGAAGTTCGGCTTCAACCCGGACGACATGCCCCGCGACATGACCATCGCGCTCGGCAGCCTGCCGGCCACTCCGCTGCAGATGGCGACCTCCTACGCGGTGTTCGCCAACGGCGGCTACAAAGTCGAGTCCTACTACCTCGACCGCATCGAGGATGTCGACGGCAAGATCGTCTACCAGGCCAAGCCAACCGTGGTGTGCCAGAGCTGCGATCCCGCTGACCCGTCCGTTGCAGCCGCCAACCCGGCCACCGCCGACCAGGCCGCCACCACGCCCACTGCAGCCACCAACCCGGCCGTTGCCACTGCGGCCACTGCGACTGCTGCGACTGCTGCGACTGCTGCGACCACTGCACCGACCGCTGACACCGCGGCCACCGCAGCCACCTCGGCGCCGGTACCCGGAGACGCCGATCCAAACGACGCGCCGCCGAATCCCCTGCCGCCGCTGATGCCGCCTCAGCGCATCGCCGAACGCGTGATCTCACCACAGAATCTGTGGATCATGGACGACATGATGGCCGACGTGATTACCCGCGGAACCGGCGTACGCGCAGGCATGGCGCTGCATCGACGCGACATCTCCGGCAAGACCGGCACCACCAACGAGGCCAAGGACACCTGGTTCAATGGCTTCAACCGCAATATCGTCGCTACGGTCTGGGTCGGCTTTGACCAGGAGCGCCCGCTCGGCGAAGGCGAGGAGGGCAGCCGCACCGCGGTGCCGATCTGGATCAATTTCATGCGCGAGGCGCTGCGGTCACAGCCTGACCGGCCGCGACCGATGCCGCCAGGCCTCGTGACCCTGCGCATCTCGCCCCGGACCGGAGCCCAGGCTGCCGCCAACGACCCCGATGCGATCAACGAAACATTCATGCAGGACCACCTGCCGCCCGCAGCCGATAGCAGCAACGGCCGGCCCGGCGCCACCCCGCAGAATCCGACCGGTAGCGGTGAACCGCTGTTTTGATACGCTGCTACCTGCGTCGACGGACCGACTTGAGGGATTTGGCCTATGACCCGCCGCGCTTCACCCCGCAACAACAACCTGCGCCGCGCGCTCGCGCAGGAAGCCGCGCGCATCATGGCGCAACATGGCATCCACGACTTCCTGACCGCCAAGCGCAAGGCGGCCGAGCGCCTGGGCGTCGCCGACAGCGCGGCGCTGCCGCGCAACACCGAGATCGAGGATGCGCTGGCGCAGTACCAGCGGCTGTTCGACGCCAATGGCCACGAGCAGAGCCTGCAGGAACAGCGGCGCGCCGCGCTGCACGCGATGCATGGACTGTCGCAGTTCGAGCCGCGGCTGGTCGGTCCGGTGCTGACCGGTACCGCGACCGCACACGCTGATATCCAGCTGCACCTGTTTGCCGACCGCCCCGAGAACGTCACGCTGCAACTGATGGATCGCGGCATCGCGCACGAAGTCACCGAACGGCGCGTGCGCCTGGACGCCGAGCGCATCAAGGCCTACCCGGGTCTGCGCTTCGCGGTCGACAATCGCAGCGTCGATGCGACCGTGTTCCCGCTCGATGGCATACGCCAGGCGCCGGTCAGCCCGGTGGATGGCAAGCCGATGCGGCGTGCCGACGCCGCGGAACTCGAAACGTTGCTGGCCGGCTAGGCTGCGCGCCGGCCAGGGTGCACGCCGGCTATCGGGGCTAGGCTTGCAGCAACGTATCGCGCTGCACGGTCGACACGTAGTCGCGCCGCACCGGACCGGTGTACAGCTGTCGCGGGCGGCTGATGCGCATCGACGGATCGGAGATCATCTCCAGCCAGTGCGCCACCCAGCCGACGGTGCGGGCGATCGCGAACATCACCGTGTACATGGAACTCGGAATACCGAGCGCGCTGTAGATGATGCCGGAATAGAAATCCACGTTCGGATACAGCTTGCGCGACACGAAATACTCGTCCTTGAGCGCGATGTCTTCGAGCCGCAGTGCCAGGTCGAACACTGGATTGTCCTTGCGGCCGAGCTTGGCGAGCACCTGGTGGCACATCTCGCGGATGATCTTCGCGCGCGGATCGAAGTTCTTGTAGATGCGGTGGCCGAATCCCATCAGCCGGAAATGGCTCGACTTGTCCTTGACCATGCCGAGGTACTTCGGGATGTTCTCCGCCCGCCCGATCTGGTCGAGCATCGCCATCACCGCCTCATTGGCGCCGCCGTGCGCCGGACCCCATAGCGCCGCAACCCCCGACGAGATCGCCGCGTACGGGTTGGCGCCGGTGCTGCCGGCGAGCCGCACGGTCGAGGTGCTGGCGTTCTGCTCGTGGTCGGCGTGCAGGATGAACAGCAGGTCGAGCGCCTTGGCGGCGATCGGGTCGACCGCGTACGCCTCGCATGGCACCGCGAAGAACATGCTCAGCATGTTCGAGCAGTAATCCAGGTCGTTGCGCGGATAGATGAAGGGCTGGCCCAGGGCGTGCTTGTGCGCCGCGGCGGCGATCGTCGGCAGCTTCGCCACGATGCGATGGGCGAAGATCTCGCGGTGCCGCGGATTATGGATGTCGGTCGAGTCATGATAGAACGCCGACATCGAGGCCACGACGGCCGACACCATCGCCATCGGATGCGCGTCGTGATGAAACCCATTGAAGAACCGCAGCAGCGATTCGTTGATCATCGTATGGCGGCCGATGCTGCCGGAGAACTCCTGCAGCTGCTTCGGTGTCGGCAGCTCGCCGTAGATCAGCAGGTACGCCACCTCCATGAAGGTGCTCTGCTCCGCCAGCTGCTCGACCGGATAGCCTCGGTACAGCAGCACGCCGGCGTCGCCGTCGATGTAGGTGATCTTGCTTTCGCACGAGGCGGTGGCCGCGAACGCCGGATCGTAGGTGAATACGCCGTGATCCCGGTTCAGGTTGGAGATATCGAGCACATCCGGACCGATGCTGCCGCTGCGTACCGGCAGCGAGGTCGTCAACCCCGATTCAGGATTCCTGAGCTCGAAATTCTTGCTGGCCATCCGCTTGCGATCCTAAGGTTCTCGAACCGCCACTGGTTCTCAAGCCGCCGCAGGACGCGGCGGACAGCGCCTGAGCCTTACATGGCCGGCGCGCGGAATCAAGGCGCCGCCGTTGCGGATCAAGGCGCCGGCGCGCGGAAACAAGGCTCAGGCGTGGGCTTAGCGGGCGCCCGCGATGCCGGCGTACTTCTTGCGGAACTTGTCCACGCGTCCGGCGGTATCCACCATCTTCTGCTTGCCGGTATAGAACGGATGGCAGTTGGAGCAGACGTCTAGGCTCAGGTCGTGCCCGACGGTCGAGCGCGTCTTGAAGGTATTCCCGCAGCTGCAGGTCACATTGATTTCCTGGTACTCGGGATGGGTGGAGGCTTTCATGATGGTCACTTCCTGCTGATGGTCGTCTTGAGCCGAACTGCCGACGCGCCGCACTGCACTGTCAGGAGCGGCTGCTGGCGTCTTGAGCCGCACTGCCGTTTTGCGGCCGCCGGGATACTTTTACAAGGCCGCGCTACCCGGTCGGCGCGGAAAAAAGGGGCCGAATTCTAGCCGCGGCCTTTCGGCTCCACAAGCGCTGTTTGGCCAGAGGCCCGGAACGCGAAAATGCCGCTCCTTCACGAGTGCCGATTATCCACAATTTCTGTGGATAACTCTGTGCGTAAGCCCTATCCCGCAGCATCCAAAACGCGCTAAAAGCGAGAAATCGTCAACTTGAACAAAAAATGACCAATATGTTTCAGCCTCTAAAATCAATAGTTTAACGGTCTATCATCGCGCTATATGACCGATATAAGACGTAATCGGCTAATTTGCGTAAGGCGGCGCGCCGCGCTGT
>Ga0209611_10013835_pt1 | contig 10961 bp, 5 predicted proteins | sample S1TSphgellanicum_3_FD_187693 | JGI IMG/M metagenome (GOLD analysis project Ga0209611, IMG submission 187693) | Host-associated microbial communities from peat moss isolated from Minnesota, USA - S1T2_Fc - Sphagnum magellanicum MG (SPAdes) (version 2) | ecosystem: Host-associated > Plants > Peat...
TTTGTTTTGGACACCTAATGAGCAATTCCATCCCTTGTTTGGGGTACTTTATGAGGGCGAAAACATGATAAAGTAAACCAATGAATTACCTTGTAGCACAAAAGCAAAGTGACCATCTAGTAGGCCTTGTTATATTGAAGTTTAAAATATTATTTACTTTAATGCTTAATTATATGATGTTCTTTGATTTCACTACAACTATATTTTAAAATCACATGTTTAAAATAGATTTGTATATATTCATCAAAATTCAAGCAAATGTAACAACTTGCATAGATTAAAATTCAAACACAAGTACATTGAATATTTTATATTTTAATCAATGACATGCTAAATATAGTAATGAACTTTGAATTTTTTCATAATAAAATTAAAATGTATTGAACATCTAATGTAGAAATAAAAATAAACACAATATTAACATGTTAGTTTCATTCTATTTCTTACTTACTTTTATTGTACTAATTTTTTTCAAATTTTATATTCAACTCATCAAAACTCAATGCAAGCATGTAAGCTTTTATAATGAATTTTTAAAAAAAAATTGAACCTACTTTCTTATGTTTATGTTGAAAAACTACCATAATTAAAATTTGGATTTGGGTGGACGTACTTCTTTGTCCACTTTACCATTTTGGACCTTGAATAATTTTATTAAATTGTGAAATCTTGACATATTTACCCCAAGCGAACCAACACCCATGTTGGTACCATAGAACAAATCCCAAATTCCATTTAATTTTTAAAAAAATATTACACATGTCCCATGGTTAGACTAAATTAAAGTTTTAATTTCAAATCTAATTTTTTTGGGTTTAGCTTGGAGGCTTTGTTCAAAAAGATGAAATTATCAAAATGGGTGCTAGTTCATCCCAATTGACATATACAATATTCAAGGCAAAAATATAAAAAAAAGGGTAAAATATTGAAGGAAACATAGCCCCCTTGAGGAATTGATGACATTTGCAAATCTTGAATTCTACTCACAATATACTACCTAATTAGGAATTAGGCTTAAAGGAGAAAACATGGAAATAGATATTTGCTTTGCCTTGAACAAAGCAACACCCACATTGGTACCATGGCAAAAACCATTATTAACAAAAAAAATTGCCTAATATTTATCGAGTAAGTTATCAAATAAATAAATAATAATCAAATGTTATCTTGTCAATTATTACCCAATTATAAATTTTTAATAATAATAATATTATTATTATTATTAATGTTTAAATATTGATAAACCTACATGATAAATGAATCATTCCAGTAAGTTCCTTCAATTTTTGAAAATTCAATACTAAGTGGTCATTAATTTAACTAGTTATCAAAAAATTAGTAATTAACTAGTAGGTTAATAATAACCAACTTGGTAACCAAGTTGATAACTAAATCAACATTCAGTACTTGGCCAATACTAATCATGATAACCCTTAATTTTTCAAGGTTATTTGTAAACATCATAAATAGTGCATCCATAAATTAAATCAAGGTATTTGAGTTTATATTTCACCCTTACCAAACCTAATTTAGCCACTAAGAGGCTTCATTCAAAAAGGATATGATTTCAATGAACTAGCACGCATGTTGGTATTATGGTGAATATCCCAAAATGCATTTAAATTATTTTTACATATTACAAATATTCCATGGTTAGACGCACTAGAAGAAAATTTCAAATATATAGTTAAATTTATGACTATTTTTCAATCATAAAGGACAAAAATGAATAATAGCCCTAAAGTCATTATGGACATATTGTTTAGGACAATAATCATTTAAGACATGATGTGGCACATTTCATTCATTAGTCATTTTGGACAAATTGATTTTAACATGTTTAGTGTGATTGGGGTTGTCTTTTTTATTAAAAGAATAAAAACCATTTGACTGGTCATTTTGACTAGTGAATAGTGGACCATTTGATTGGTTAAATTAATTAAATCATTTTTAAAACATTATTATTGAAAAAACATTTGTAGCCAAGTAGGTAAGTAGGTCATAAAAATGCAAGTAGGTAGGTGGTACCCTACCCTATCCTACTTCACTTAATTTAACGTAACTTAGTATAACCTAATAGCCTGCCTACCTTAACCCATTAAGCATGTACATACATTACAACTATTAATAATTGTAATATCAACCAAAGGGTGTCACCATCTTTTGAAGTTACAAAAAGTTATCAAATTTTATAAAGAATTTTACAAGCATAAAGAGTTTATAAAATAACCTTTGACCTCCCCAATGATAAACCAAATCCTTAACCAATGGACCACATTATCAAAAGGTGTTCAACTTTTGTCAATTTTTTTAATTTCACATGTTTATTTCGACACATCACTACAAGACTATGAAATAAATAGGTGGGTGGGTGGGTGGTTAGGTAGGTTGCAATACATAATTAATATGTGAATGGGTGGGTAGATAGGTGAATAGGTAGGTCATAATTAATAGGTAGGTGGGTGGGTGGGTAGGTACGCAGGTGGAGACTTAATTAATATATATACCCCAAATAATCCAATAGAGATGTGCAACCTATGGGAATTGTTCATAGGTAGGATTTCCAAGGACTATAACTAAGTTATATGTGGAGATTTGAACAATGTGGTGGAAAGGTGGGAAGATAAGTTGCCAACTTGTGGAAAATTGTTTTTGGAGAAAAAGGTTATTTGCTAGATTTTACCTGGCAAACAACCTCCTTCATGAGTTAATTAGTAAGATTCCTAAATATTTTATTAGATGTGATGATGAACTATGTTAGACTTCCAACCAATCTCTTGCACTCTAGAGGTAACAAAGCCTTCCAAGAAAAGGTCATGAAAGAAAATGGACATTTATACTAAATGAAAAGGCGAAACAAGTTATAAAATTTGGTAAAATCAACCAAAGGGTGTCACCATCTTTTGAAGTTACAAAAAGTTATCAAATTTTATAAAGAATTTTACAAGCATAAAGAGTTTATAGAATTTCATAAAAAAAAGGCCATTTTGAGGAACATGTAAAGATTGTGTAGAGTGATTTTCAAAAAATAAAACATGACAATGAATAACAACAACAGGTGGGGAGACTAAAAAGAAAGAATTCAATTGTTTAAAAAGGTGAAGATGACGAACCAAAAGTTGAAGGCCAAGACTTATGAAGCATTTGCAATCTACTACATATGTTCTTATTCATTCACAGTTGGGAAATCAATTACTAAAAATCAATTGCCTATTGGAGTCATAAGAAATGTTTAAATAAAATGGGAAGGGATAGCAATATGGTTTAATTGGTAGTGGGCAAATGCAAAGGAATTGTCCAACCTCCTAGAAACTTATTTTTATTTATGGGGTAAAAACACACTACATTGTTCATAAAATGTTGTCACAAGGTAACATTTGGCAAAATTTTGGAATTTGTATTTGCCCATACAACTAAATAAAAATGATTAAGAAGACAAATGATTCAACACTAGAATGTTTTATATAGTATAATCACATTGTATGAGTTTCATGAATAATTTTTGAATTGTCATAACGAAATGAGGTACATTCACAAATAAATGAGTCATAGCAAGTGGAACTAATGCTTTTATTACTTAATGGACTCATATTTTTTTGAAAATGACATAATTTTTAAAGATTTTTAAAACATATTTAAATTAATCAAATGCAACATATTTTTAGGCCAAAAGGACTTTAAAAATTTGTTTTGCAATATGCAAATAAAATATTTTTAATATATCCTAAGATTATTTTAGAATAAACAATCACTTAAGTCCTTATTCAAGTTGCAACTGTGACACATTATTTTGTGAATGCACCCAATGGACTTTTAAAAAAGTACGAAAACACTTGTAAAAGTTCATAATCAGTGAGTATGGTATCAATGCACTTTCATAAATATTTTTAATGAATAAAAAATTCAATCATAATATAATGTGATGACATTAATACCAAGGAAGAGTTTTTGGAAGGATTTTGATGAGCAAATATTTCTATGTATTTTGAATTATGACTTTTTATTATTAAGTCCTTTATTTAATGAAAATAATAATTAAAAATCTCATCTTTCAAATTAAAAATCTCTATAAGATTAACCAAGGTTAAATTTTTTTTGATCTCTATGGCATCAAGCATTCACTGTTAATACATGGTGGGATAAGGTAAATTAGGACATTCAACTAACATGTCCTTTTTGCAACTCCGAGACTCCTAAGTCTGTCCCACACAGGTTCTGTAAACACTTGAGGGCTAGTAAGGTGTAAGACTGTATTCAAAATTATTTTCCATTTCAAGATAATTACCACATTTTAACCATTCTTGGAGTTCGTGAGCCATACTGACACAACCATGTGCGGTAGTCTGAATTTTTAAGAGTTGCATCAGGGTTATTTGAATGTGGTAAGGTTATTAGGGGTTTTTAGCAACTTCATAGGGAATGATGAATGTGCTTGGTGCGTGGAGGGGTTGTTTTCTTTTATGAAATGCGTTACTAGTGAATAAGGTGTTGGGTTAGTTCTTTTCTTCAAACAAAAAGCTGGTAACCATAGTTTTAGAAACTTTGTTGCGTAATTAGGGGTGAGAAATTTCTAGAGGGTTGGGGGTAGAAGTAGACACCAGAATTCACGATGTTTAGTGCAACATTGGTCTTGTTCTAGTATTTAGTGAACAACAAAGGATGTTAGAAATTCTTGAAACAGTTAAAGGGATGTTAATGAAAGGTCCAATAGAGATAGAACAATCTTCAAGCTATATGAACATAAGGTTAATTCGAAACAACTTAACAATGACATAGATAGTGTGATAATGTGCCAATGGCAATAGGAGTTTCATAACGACTGAAACATTTATTTAGAATAGGGATAAGCTCAACAAGGAGCTGCAAGTACATGTAAAATTCTAGGCTACACCATAGTGATAGTTCATAACTAGAGGAAATTTAGGATGCGTTGAATGGTGCGAACTAGGCAATCAGCTTTGGTATTAGGAGGTAGTCGACGAATTGAACCACGCAACCAACGATAATGTTCAACGTCGGGAACTAAAGATCACACGAAGATAAAAATATCTTCAGTTTCATAACAACCTTCACAAATGGTCTCACATTCATCACCAGAAACGGGGTTGACTTGTAATAAGATCACTAGGGTGCGAGAGTTCGGAGAAATACGATAGTACCAGGTTCGAAGGGTTCAATTTCAAAACGAGCATGCACCTCTTGAGGTTCGGATTCTTCATCACGAGGATGTTGTGTTAGGGTCAGATCTAGAGATGACTCTGGAGGCAGTTCTTCATTCGCTTGTGCAACTTAGGGCCCGTAAAATGTGACCATGCATGACGCCATAATTTCAAGAAGAGGTGAAAAGGTGTTTTTCTTTCACATTCCATTGGCCACCAAACATGTAACCTTCCATTGGCCACCAAGCTTTGGATTTACCTTCACCTCCCTTCTCCTTCTTTTTAAAAGGCGAACTCGGATCATTGGGAGCTCTCTCTTTCCCCGGATATAATTTTCAATTCAATTTTGAATACTTGTTCCCACAAGCTTCTTGAGGAGGAAAAGAATGATTAATCTTAGTAAATGGGAAAAAGAAGGAAAATAAAATGAAAATCTTGTAATAGTTTTGGAGGAAATGAAGTGAGTAATGATAGTATTGGGAGATTAGAAGTTTAGAAAAGCTCTCCCAAACCCTCTCGGGTTTGGTAATATAACTCCTTATTGGTTTAGTTGTAGAACTTAAGATTTGGTAGCAAGTTGCGCCTTGTAGTTAGCTTTCTAATGAGCTAAGGCAAGCCGGATTTGAATAACCTAGGTGCTAGAAACAATATTTCAAATGACTAGTGGTTTGCAGCTATGTTGGACATGGTGTTGAGTCCTTAAACATTGATTTAAATGAATGACAATTTGACATAAAGTCCTAGAATGTGTAGTGTGTGAGCTTGAAAAATATATCTATCAGTTCTAATTTTAAATGATGCATAGGAAGCAGGCTACTTAATTTCAACTACAAACGCAATCTAACATTTAGAAATACACTTGCATTTTTCTTTCACTACTAGCATTTGTGCTTTCAAGCATAGTCACCTTGTAAAATCGGGAGTAGAGGGACGGAAAGTCACCTCATAGAGTCTCCTTAATTTGGAAGAATGCTTGTATAGTAAGAAAGTGTGTAGTAAAATCAAAAGGTTCAACATTGTTGTGTGGTTTCTACTGCAAGGGGTTAGTCTGTGAGGTACTTGGGTCGAATGGAATGACCGAGTGTTCCCTTGTGAGGGATGGTAAGATTCCAAACTTAGTAGGGTCACGAGTACTATGGCAGGGTCTCCTTGATTATGGGAGACTGAAATGGCAAAAGATTGTTAAGATGCTTGAAAACTTTGACATAATCTAGGTTCCAAATCAAGCTGTTTGTGCGCATGATGGCAAAACAAAATAAGATGCTGATATCAACTACATGGTGGTGGTATCAAGATTTGGTAGCTTGTGTGATTTCGATTGATCAGTATAGGGTCCCCCTCCTTGTCTCCCTTTTTTTTGTGTATGTTTTACAAGGATGAAATGATGCTTCACGATGTCTTTTACTATATGTAACCAAATGCACCAATAGAAGGGGTTCAAGTTTTGTTTGAACACCAGAAACAATGGAGCCCTCCCCTTGGATATGGCGTACCCTGAGAGCTTAAGTGTTCGGTCACTAGCTGGTTTACCCTAGTAAATATGAATTGTAATAGTATGGATACCCACGCTCTTAAGAAAGGGTACTATTATTAGCCCAGGTTGAAAATGGTGACCAAGAATTTTAGAAAAAATAAAATCATGCAACCAATGAGAAGGCTTAACATGGATTGAGGAGGGGACAACATTTTTATTCTAGGTTAAAGGAGGGGTTTTCTGCTCAGGAGGTGGTGCTCTTTTGTCTAGGCTGGTTTGCATCAGCCCTAGTTGGCCTGTTAAGAAGATACTTTCTAAAATTGAAGTTAACTTACATTTGAACACATTGGCCCATCTTTTTTGGTGGTTTGTTTTTTCTGATTTTATCTCAAGTACTTTGCCTAAAGTTAAATTGTCACATATATAAGTTAAAATGATGTGTCACGTGGTAAGCCCCCCTATGCTTTTATTTTAAATAGTGGGGATGACATAGCTGCATGTGTCCGAATGGATGATGGGACAGATGGATGAAATGATGCTTCACGTCACGACACCCTTTAATATATGTAATTTTTTCCATTTGTTTTATTACACACAAGGAGAGAGAGTCAAGCTACCAACTTGGGTTCGGGTTCGCCCTCACCACCCAGTATGAGAAATGAGGAAAGAAGCTATTTTATAGTAGCTTTGCAGCAGGAGTTAGAAAACCGACAAGAGTAGAAAGAAAAATGAGAAGGAAAAAGAAAGTAAAGGAGATTTTTACAGATCTGATGTTGTGTGAAACCTCCTAATTGAATGAATAATAATTACCCCCAGTTTACAATAGGGGTATTAGTGAAGTTTGAAAATGGTGAGAAACACTTTTGGGAACAGAAGTTTCATGCAGCCAATGGGAAGGCCCAACATGCACTCAAAGTGCCTTGTTTTTTTCTTTTAGGAACTGAGGAAAAATGAAAAAGATGGTCCTCTACCCCCCCCAACCCCGTCCCCCCGCCGGAAAACTCAATTGTGTTCCCAATGTGTTGGTATATATATGTATATATATATATAACTGGTAGAAGGGAGGGGGGCATAGGAAAGCATGACAAAGTATGAATAAATAAGTACCCCAAATTTAAAACACCTGACAATCTCTCTTACTTTCCTTCATGGAACTTAGGGTCAGGTCACATGTAACGCGCTCGATCACTATTTCCCGGAATCTAGTGATGGAGGACCATTCGCATGTGACATAAAATCAACTACTGGACTACCCAACTTGTGGTTCCTCCCCACCCTCCCAACCCTCCCCTGCCAACCCTCCCCTCACCCGCTGTCGTCCACTTAGCAGCAGACTGTGAAGCTTGAGTAAAGCCCATATACAAAGTCGTCAGAACTCAAGCTTAAGAGGTGGTTGCTGTGATGTGGCTTTCTTCAAGCAGTAAGTCCTTGTCAACTCGTCCAATCGAGGGACGTGTCTTGGGTGCAATAATTTTTGGAACCTTCCCATCCTTACTCTGGAGCAATACCAACTTCTTATTAATGTGTTATTTTTGTTGTTGAAGAAGTTTTTATAATTCCTGGGTATATTTCATCTACATACAACTTACTTCAGGATTGTCAAGTAGATTGTGAGCTCTACTTGAATTTTCATGAATTTACTTACACCTATTTTAAACATGTAATCTTTATTTGAATTTAAAACAAAGTTGACAAAAAATGTTCACATTAATTTTTGAAATAAATAATATTTTTAAGTTCAATATATCAAAGCTTTCTTAATAATTATTTTTCATTTATATTACAAGAAAAGTTTGCAATCTAATTTACCATGCTTAGACCCTGGCATTTGAGTTAAAAGATTCAAATTTAAAGCTTTGTTTTTGTGTTATAAACTGTTACAATGCCTTTTCACCAAAAAAAACTGGTCTTTTAATACAACTTGGGTTCTAATTAAGAATAACATGACATTACTAGGTTCTAAGGTAGACTCATGAAAGCCTCAAAGTTTACATTAAAAAATTTCATTTTTCTCTTTTAGTGGTGGTTGATTTGATTAAACAAGTTAACTTATGGTGGGGTTTAGCACTTAGGGGTAGAAAATTTGCAATCTCAATATTTAAGGCATGGCAGTGAAAACATAAAAAATTGAATATTTCATGATCCCTATCCAAAAAAAATAAAAATAAAACCATAAAATAAACATTAACATACTAAACTTAGAAAATATTACTTATTTCAATATGAACATGTTCTTTAAATTTGCGTCAAAAATATTGAAGAATCACATGTTTACAGTAGATTTCCCAAAAATGAACAAGTAGAATTTGTTTACTTTGTGTCATGTCCAAATAATTAGAATAACCTTGAAGTAGATGAAATATTGGAATTTTCAACTTTCTTGATTTAAAACTTATGCATTTTCAACTTTTAATGTAAAAATTTTTTTGAACACAATTTCACCAATCATTTTCATAAATACTTTTTACCTACTTTTAGTACATTAAAGTTTTTCAAACTTTGTATACAAGATACTATAAACTCAATTTAAAATGGCACAATGGTTTGGCAATCATTAAAATGGTTTTGATTTTATTTTTCTTGCATTTACATGTAAAAATATGATTGCAACTTCAAAGGTTATTTTTGTATAATTGATTATGCTTTCACCCTTGGGAATTAATTGTATAAATTTAGATTTTGGATAATGGGAGATATGTGGAAGAAGGAGAACAAAGCTTTTCAAACATGGGAGGAGATGTGGCCAAGTTTTCCATGGAGGAGGCAAAACACAATTACTGGCTACACATGATTAACAACCTACCCACAACTTGGGGTTGAAGAATTCAAGGCTCCTTTTCAACAAACTAAGAGCAAGGAATGATTAGGCATTTTTGTGAATGGGTCCATTCACAATTGGGGTACCCAAAAAAATAATAAGGCCCTTAGGCATTTCTGAAACTACTTTCTACAAATATTATTTGTATGAAAAAAATTTAAATAAAAAAATTTGAATAGTCCAAGATAAGATAATTTTTGCGATGGTGGTGATTTTTCACATGTGTATATAATTACGTATGACTATATTTTTTTATCAGCATAAACACAGAAAATGTCAAAATGGGGCTTTGAAAATTCAAATAAACATGTTTTTTTGCACGATAATTTCTTGCACATGTGACCCACATCTAAAGTTAATTTTTTTGAACCTAATGCACATAAAAAACTACTCAAATGATTTAATAGAAATCATTCCCTTATAACCCCTTGCCTCAAAATTTTAAGACTTTGAAATTTTCATATGAATTTTTTTTATCAAATTGACCTAATAAATATGTAGTTGCATAAAGGGAAGCATGATTGTCTTGTTAAAAAAGTTTGAAATCAATTGTATCATTTGATGCATTCTTTTTTAATTCTTTATGAAAAAACCTATAATATGGTAGGACTCCAAACTTAGTAGAGTCCATTGTAATATGGCAGGGTCTCGTTGATTATGGGAGACTGGAGTGGCAAGAAACTGTTAAGAGGCAGCCTGACCAGGAGATTAAAACCCTTGAAAACTTTGACAGAGTCTAGGCTGGGATCACGTCGTCTGTGCGCATGATGGCAAAAGAAAATAAGATGCTGCTATCAACTATCTAGTAGCGGGACCGATACTTGGTAGCGTGTGTGATTCCGATTGATCACTATGGGGTCCACCTCCTCGTTCTGCTCTTTTTTTGTGTACGTTTTCCAAGGGAATCTCTCCATTTGTTTTATTACAAAAGAAAGGAGAAAGAGTTAATCTACCAACTTGGGTGGTTCACCCTGCGACCACCTGGTATGAGAATCGACGAAAGAAGCTATATTTTATAGGAGCTTTCCAGCAGGAGCTAGAAAACCGCGAAGAGTAGAAACAAAAATGAAAAGGAAAAAGAACGTAAAAGACGCTTTTACAAATCTGATATTGTGTGTAACTTCGTAATTGAATAAATAATAAGTACCCCCAGTTTATAATGGGGGTATTAGTGAAGGTTGAAAATGGTGACAAACAGTTTTGTGAATAGAAGTTTCATGCAGCCAATGGGAAGGCTCAGCCTTCACTCAAAGTGCCTTGTTTTTTCCTTTTAAGTTTTTGGGGGGCAGGGGGGGGGGGATTTTTTCATTTTTCCTTTGTTCCCAATGTGTTCCTCAAGGGTGTTCCCAATCGCACCTTGCTTTAATCCCATATGTTTTGCCCGAAGTCCTTCCCTTCTCACCTATATAGGTGGGCCAAAGGGGGAGGCACTTCATCTATGCATAGAATCTTCTATTTTGGGGAGCCTTCATAGTTTCAGTTTTTTTTGCCATGGGCCAATCAAATTCAA
>Ga0209611_10013837_pt1 | contig 10960 bp, 8 predicted proteins | sample S1TSphgellanicum_3_FD_187693 | JGI IMG/M metagenome (GOLD analysis project Ga0209611, IMG submission 187693) | Host-associated microbial communities from peat moss isolated from Minnesota, USA - S1T2_Fc - Sphagnum magellanicum MG (SPAdes) (version 2) | ecosystem: Host-associated > Plants > Peat...
CCCCCCCCCAAATGAAGGACCTAAACTTGCTCCCACATGAATGGTGGGATTTGATTGGAGTTAGTGGACGCACATTTGCACCCATCACTTATCACATTTTGCCGCAAATGTGTTCACATCATCGTGTGAGTAGAATCGGAGTTTATATTCATTTATCCATAGCAAAGTGCCAAATAAATTAACATCGAATCAAATGGAAGACTTAATGTACATATACACTAATAACAAGTTCTTGTGAAAACAACCTAACACCAACCCCGTGACATTGTATGAAAAAAATATGTTGTTTAAATATTCAATGTTCAATGTTGATGAAAGTGCAGATGAAAACAATTCATCAAGTGAGGACCCCATAATGTCAAATGAACTGGATGAAGATGAAATCGAACGTGACCCCTTTGAATTCTCTCCTAATGACGAGATTCCATTTTCAAGATTGTTATTTAATTCGATGGTTTGGTAGGTTCAAAGGTCTAACAATGGCGATGCAAATTCGAACATGTCATTATTAGATGACGATGTTCAAGTGTCTGATGCAACCCCCCCCCCCCACCCCCCCAGACTATACATGTTCGAACAACCTGAAGTCAAAACACATCCATGAAATCAATGAATTCCATGGAAGTGGACCCCCCAATTAGCGTGAACACACCATTAGCTCGAATCATCATTCTAGGGTTGAAAACACAACAAACAAATAACACTTCAAACATACAAATGGACCCACTCATCAATCCTCCCAATATTGTAGTTGATGGCATTGAGGATATTACATTGGAGACAAATGTGGGCCTATGTATGATCATTAACACAAGTGAACCCCAAGTTGTGGATTCAAGTCTTTCAAGTCCATGCACCAATTAAACAGTACCTACAATGTCCAAGACCCCCAATACCTGAAGTTGATGTGGGGTCAAGATTAATCATTGTGGCAATTTCAATGAATTGTCTTCGACCATTTATTGAAGACTTGTCCACACATCAAGTTATTCGAAGGAAAAAGCCCATTATTTAAACAACAATTGCTTTTGTAAATGAACATAATTATGAATGACCACACACCAATGATGGCATTTTGGATATTGAGGGACAATGCCCCACCAAAGGAATTATGACAAAACATTCGGGGCAAAATATCATCAAAACCTTGTGTGGGACAAACATTTCAAAAGCGAAAGAAAGGCGTAATGATGATGATGATGATAATGACACCAACATTCCCGATGAGGCAATTGAAGCCTCAAATGATAGTGATTACCATGAACTTCGACCCCAACATCAAATCTTGCCATTAGTTATCCTCCTAAGTCACAAATCACGAAGGCTTCATAATAATAGACATTTGGCATTTTGCAATTCTTACACATAGGTTGAAATTTCTATGCAAATCCACATGGTGGCATAAACATATCTTTTTCCAACTGTATATTTATTTAATTATAAAATTGTAACCATCTAGTTTGGGACCCTATTTTGAAATTGGTGTATGTCATATAAAACAATTTCATAATTCAAATTGGAAACTTCAATTCCAAGGGCACTCATAATGATCCACAGGGCAAAAAGAAAGGAACGTTTAACTATAATTATTGTAATAAAAAGAGAATGAAATTTTATTAAAAATATAAATATTTGATTTACTTGAACCAAATTGCTTACAATATTTATCAAAAGATGAAACCTTGATAATACGTTATCAAAATGGTATTTCCAATGGTTTTTAAATAGATCTTCAAATGGCAAAGATGTTTATTCATTTTTTATTTATCAATTCAACCTGAAAATTAAGAAATGTCATATTTTGTTTAAATAATCTTGTGTGTTGTAAATATGAAATTATGTTGGGATGTCTTCATACAATAAGTCTTCAAGCAAATTGGAAACATCCAAAACATAGACTCCTTCAAACACACATGGAAGATATTTGACACCAATGCCATTATGGTCCTAAGTTATGAACACACCCTCCTTGTCCATTACATTCATAGTTCTAACATATAATGTCAGTGGTGTACAATAAGTCTTCCAATAATCGAAAAATATCCACATCATATTGGCCTTCTTGGCCTAGGAAATATATGACATCTACCCCCTCATAGACCTAAGTCACGATGGTGTGGTCGTCCCATTCACTGATTGGTTCGATTATCTTTCCTTGAACTTGACTACTCGACATATTTCATTTTGCAAAAAAATTTGGAATGACAAAAATAACCAAAAAAAAAGCATGGAATCTCCTCCCCCCTTTCTTTAAATGTTACACACCAATTATTCAAAACATCCAAAATCGTGTACATGAAAAAGAAAGGAAGGAAAAATTAGTTACTGAACCTCCTTATATAAATTAAATTAGGGGTACCCCAAAATTAAGCACCCAAAAAATATGGTCACTATCCAACAACATTCCCATGTACCAACCACACATGGCTATCAAACATCATCAAATGGCGACCAAGTTTTTTTAGTTGCCAATGGGTTGTGTGGATAGTCAGCGACCGAAAAAATTCAATCGCCATTCCTCAAATCTAAAGGTGACTAAAAATTTTTAATCACCAACTCAAGGTTATATAATCTCTGATTGAAAATTTTCAATCACCAACAAGCCAATTATCCTGTTGGAAACCAAAGGCAACCGAAATTGGTTAACTGATGGCGACTAAACCTATTTCGATTACCAACTGTATAATGGTCTAGTGGTGACAAAACCACTTTTTGGTCACCAAAAAATCTAGGTTATTAGACTGAGCCTAGTGCCATATCATGCATTTCATGGCGATCGAAGGTGATCGAAATAAGCATGGGCCAAGTCCTGGGGCTTTAAGCATGTGTGGGTCCATTCTAAGACCCACACTTTTGTCATTTCTTGTATTTTATTCCCTATGTGTGAAGATTTTGTTTGTTCTACTAGCAATCAGTGCCATAAACTTGGAAGAAAATGAAAGTTTTTTGGAAGGCTTTTAAGTTCACGATGCCCATTGTGAAAATAATTGTGAGTTGGACTTGAATGTTGAACCTTTCAAAGGACCCCATACCGATTTATTATACATTTTTTCTGAACTTAACTTTAATTTACCCCAGCCTTAACCATAATTTTCCTTAACCTTAATTTATGTTTACCTATTTGTTAACAAATGGTGGGTACAATGGCGAACAATGCAGACCAAAGGAAAGTGGTCAAGGGCCATGGTGTAAATGGAAAACAACACGAGGCAGAGAGCTCGAAATACTTGAAGACCTAACCATTGTAGCAAATGTTAGATGGTAAAACCTTCCCAAACCTTGGTCATCCACTTTATGTTTGCAATATGTGAAATGGTGCCATGTTCACAGGAAGTGGCCACTTTCTAGGCATGAAACCCATTAAAAAAAAAATTTGCCAAGTATACAAGTTGAACATATGAAGGCACACATGTTAGAAGTTTACATGGCCATGACAAGGAACAATTTTTCCTGCAAAAACTAAGTGCCTTTGACTGTGGCACAAATGGTTTATGCAGAAGTGGTGCTTGGGTTCAGGTTGATTGGAGGACCGTTCCAAGCAACTGAACTAGCAATGTGCTTCCATACTGACCAAATAGATATGTGAGGGCAAATCCATTGGCTCCTCCAAAAACTGACCTACCTACTACAACATTCCCTCCAGTTCTTATAGGGAGGCCCCAGGTTCATTTTTGATTTGCCCCTCTCACTCCCCCTCTCTCTTTTCAACCAATACCACTAATACCGATTATTCCCAAAGAAATAACATCGAATACTTCTTGTACTCAAGATTTGGATATTGTGATGAACAATTGAATTGTTTTGCGCCCTTGGGAACAAAGTCCCCCTCAATCACCACCGAGAATGGACAGCCCCATGGGATGTAGAACAATTAGATGTTATGGTTTAAATGGAATCTTACATGTTATTTGACACGATAGATGGTCAAGGGCAGTTGGCACATGATGCTAAAATATTGTCTTCCATAAAACAAACCAACATTGCAGAACATGCTTTAGAAGTATTATGAAGGCAAATGGGTGTAATGGAAATACAAATTTAAGAGGTAACATCGAAGCGCAATGCACTGCATGAAGAATTGGTTTCATGCCAAACAAAGTGTCTTAGGTGAGAACAAGATGCTACCATTTAGCAATAGGCACTACAATAAGCACTCGCAAGGGCCATTGAGGTGGAAGAAGGGTGCCTGAATTTCGTGGAAGACATTGAACACTCCATCAAACATTGATTGACATGAAAGAACAATATCAAAAAAATGTTAAAACGTTTGTGAAAACAACCAAACAAAATTTGAACCACATGCATCTTGCATGCATTTTGGTAACATTTCGAACTATGCAAATGGAGGCAAAGCTTGTAAGATTGCAAGTAATATATTGTGAAGATGGGAGGTTCCAATCACATGGTTTAACATCATGGTTAAAGATATCCGAAATGTTTCTTGATAATTTACCAAGAATGTAGGAGAATGCAAGCATAGATTGGGTGACACATCCCAAAGTCGATTAGGAATATGTCACCATCATGTTAGAAAAAACAAGGGAAATCTTGTGACCCACACCTCAAAATGGGGAACTATGCTTTATTTGTTGTTTCCCATTTGGATTACAAGGTGCATGGATTTTGGGCATTTGCCAACACATGTACCATCCACAATGCCTAATCACTTTAATGGTGGCAAAGAAGAGATGTCCACAATGTAGGGACCCATTTCATTGGCACCTATACGAGCAATTCAGTCTTTGAATGGCCATGCCACAACATTGAGAGTACAATAGGTTTAACACCCTATAGGCCAAAAGCATGGGGTGTAGACATGAAATGGATTTGGAATGTTGACATGTTTGTTATTACGTGGGGGAATCAATATGATGAATGACAATATGACGAATCCATGATTCATAAGGCATGTGAATTGTTGTATTTGTCAATGACTGATACACGACATTGTTGGTTTTATCAAATGTTTTGGGGGTGGTATAACCCAACAACCAACAAGTTTGAATACAATCTAAATCTAGAATGTACTTAATACAACATGATGGGAAAGGAGATCAGGTAAGGGTTCACCATCATCTTAAATTTAACATTTCATGATTTAGTGTTGGACATCATGCAAAATTCATTAAATTGTAATTCATATGTTTTTCACATTAATATTGTGCATTGAAAACACATTTGAAACACAAATTTATTCAAATATGCGAAATTTGTATGACATTCATTCATTCATAGGTTCATATTTCATCCATCAACACATTTATCTGTGTGTTAAACATGTTAGTTCTACTAAAAACTTATGTTCCATGACCTATTTATACTTCTCCATGCAAGTTTTTTGTTTACTTACGAAAGCATTGTCAAAATATGCCATTATATGTTCCATAAAAAATGTTCATGATAATTTCTTAGAATCATGTGTGGCAATTTGTTTAAAATCATTATCTTCAAGCTTTTGACGCTTTTGGGTTTGGATCGATGAAGTGTTTTGCCCACCGAATACTTCTACAACCCTTCATTTGTGCATGGTTGAAGGTGGTTCACTTAAAGGTTTAAGGGGGTAAATCCCAAATGATGTGTGGGATAATTTGTTTCAAGGTTTTGGTCAAATTGACTGCTCAATGGTTGTTTGCTTGATTGTCCACTCAACGACATTGTTCAAATTTTGGATGACAAAAAACCCAAAGTCTTTCCAAGCATTAATTGTTCAAAACAATTAGAGTCTTGAAAATTCAAGGTTGAATGTGTTCCAAAATTTTCAAAAAATGCAAAAAATTAGCCCTTCATTAAAGACTTGATCACTTCAACCCACCCAAGGTTCCACACAATGGTTGTAAGGGGGCAACCAAAGACACAAAACCCAAATGAAAATAGAGGTGTTAAAAAATGAATCATGAATTGCATTTTAAAACTCATATGACCTCCAAAAACCTCTTCCAAAATTAGTCTCCATTAAACGATTGAAACAAATTTGGTCACATTTTACGGTTCCTAGATGGTAACCGAAAATGCTACAAATCCATCTACGGCAACTAAAATACATAACTACCATCTGATGGTGATCTAATCTAATTAATGCCATTGAATGGCGATCAAATCCAGTGGCCACGCAACTATGGCAATCGAAAAAAAATTGATGTGGCAACCAAAAGGTTTTTAATCACCACCCTTGCATGGGGACCGCAATTTTCAATCATTTAATCGCATAGTGACCAAAAGACTTTCGGTCACCATAGTCGCATGGCAACCAAAAGTTTTTCAATCGCCACACCCATGTGGTGACTAAAAACCTTTTGGTCACCATAATGTCTTTCCCTTCCCCCCATTAGTCACTTTTTACAAGTCAATTAATTTCTTTCACACAATAAAATGGTGTGATTTATTATTATGTAAAGGCATGTATTAAAAATTTGTCATATGTCATTTGAAAATCATTTCAAGTATTTTAAAAAGTTTTTAAAGTAGTGACAACATTAGTTATATATATATATTGAATACTCTATATTCATTGAATTCATTTCAAACTTAACCAAATGTTCCTATAATATATTTAAAAAGATTTCATATAAACATGCCACAAATTTTCAACATTGACTTGACTTATCAATTTAAAAAGTGAAAAAATAAGGAAGGATTACATGTGTAGGGAATCATTTTATTGTGAACAATTATTGTAAACTTGGTTCTAGCATTCACCATGTGGTTTTTTATAAATGTATGCAAGGCTTTGAGAAAAGCACTTATAAAATCCAAATCTTTGATGTTCAATTTTTTATTAGGAAAAGGAAAATGTAACACTTAAACAAGAATAATGTAAGATAATACTACATTCAAAACATAATTAAAAGGCTAGGCCGCACTAACCCAAAGGAGGCATTATTAACATTCTTGAAAAAATGGATCATCTCTACACTCAACCTTGACAAATCAAACCTTAAGACCTTCTTATGCTACATGTTCAACACTTGAGCTACCATTTCAACATAGGATGTGAGCTCCAAACTTACATTGAACCTTAGTTCATGACCACCCCCTTAAATGGGTTAAAAATATGGGCAAGGATCATCAAGGCTGAAAAACTTTAATTAAGAAGTTGAACCTCTTCTCCTATGTGGGCAGAATATATCCAACATGTTAACATTTAGAGGTCTACTAGCTTTAGAGGAAATTAGTTTGGAATTTCAATAGTGAGAACACAAATGCTTCAAAGAAATAGTGATACGGTGACTTATGGGATGAAACCAATGCAAACTTCCTCACCTATATAATAATTATAAAAACAAGTCCAATCTGGACGAAGGAGAAAAATGCACTTGGGAGATAATCATTCAAAGCTTACCAAAATGCTATGTTGTGAAGCTAAAAAACCTAAACAACTAGAAAACTATAGGTAAATGGATTGGATTTACAAAGAAATTGGATACTATTTCTTGCATGTGGTCTTTTACACCAACAACTTCTTCAAACCTAAATGTGGAATGGCCAAGCAAACCTAAGAGACTAGATGAAATTTTGATTACATAGTTTGACCTCAATCCATGAGTGTGCAAAGGCTTAAGGTGAATGTGGTGCACGTAGGTAAGGCATAGAAAGTGTAGGTCACTAAAATGTGCGAAGGCCACTCAAGGTTCGTTACTTACTCTTTTATTATAATTTGTTTGAGCTCAATTTTGATCTAGACTAGTAGGTATGGTGCACTCAAGGTAGCTTAATGGGGTACACAACAATGAAAGGATGCAAATCGATCAATGAACAATGGATTTTGCAAAGATCAATACCTTAAATGGCATTCGGTCTTGCCACGAAATTTCAAACTCAAATGGAGTGACATGTGGTCAAATTTTTTGGGCAAGGAAGGATTCAGGATTTTTGACATCACTATGGCACAAAGCAATTGCAATAAAGATTTGGAGATCAAAAGCCAATAAAACAACCAAATTGACCTATTTGAGTCATGAGGGGCAACCTCTTGAGACTATCATTCACAAGTTTTGGGAGTGCCCAAGAGCCAAGGTCACTTGGCCGTGGGTTTTGTCATTTGTATGTAGGTTGAAGTTCTCAACAAATGTGGATAAGCTCTAGAGAGGATTGGAGATGGAACATTGTTTCTTCAACAAGCAAATTGTTGAAGAGAATTCAACAATTCAGCCCAATCTGGACATTATCTCGGGGTGTAACAATATGGCATATTTTGTTTAAAAAGGAATGATATCATCTTCAATAGAAGAAGATGGTCTGATGCTCAACTTGCTAAGTTCATATGGGGAGGTCATCAAGACTATGGGGGAGGCTTGAATGGAAACACCCTCTTGAAAAGATTAGGAGAGTGCCTCATGTGGAGCCAGACTGGTTAGACCATTGATAAGGCTACGGTGGCCAAACCACTCAATCTGTGCTAGGGAAGATAGGATTGCACTGTGATGTTTTTCACATCATGAAAACTCCCCAACTCATTAAACCCTAAACCCTAAACCCTAAGTCCCAATAGGTACCCAGGCTCATGGAGGGGGGATACTAGGGCAGGCAAAAATGGATCATGAACACAGCAAGGAACAGAAATTCCTGACACCCAATGAGAGGAGGCAACACATGGAGGTTTGGATTTTGTGGATTTTGATGTTTTCAATATGTTCCCATCAAGTTTTCAATGGGTTCACATCAAGTTCCCAATGCGTTCCCCATGATGTTCCCAATACCATTACACTTTATACCATAACCTGTGCTCAAAGTTGAACTCTCATAACCTATATACCTAGGTGGGCCAAAGGGGTAAGGCTTCTGTAGTTTTATTTTGGGAGTTCAAGCTTCTATTTGTGAGAGTGTCCAAAGTTTCAGAATTTGTTTTTCTGATGAGGCAATCAAAGTGGTTCATTGTAAACCCAAAAGTGGGGAAAAAAAAACTTCATGATGCACCTTCACAACTAGTTAATAGTACTAACAATTCATTTGTACATATATGAAATTTTATTCTTTGCATGTGAAGATCATCTTCATCCATATGTACAATTTTATTGCCTGCTTTATCTTGGCCAGAGTGAACCAGCAGCCACCAGTGCACCATGCAGGATGGATGGCATCTGGACGGGAAACACATTTTCATTGTATCCCTGACATCCTTTAGCTAACCACCATGGTTAGATATGTATCTCCCTAACCCGTACCCACAAAATGCCATGCATACTTATCATACCTACCTACTCAACTAATTCGTACCCACTTATGTAGGTACTTACTAGTTACCTACGTAATGTGGGGTTGAAGTAGTAGGGTTAATAAGATAGGTTATCAAAGTAGAATGTTGGTAACTCACTTGTGGTTCATCACAAGTGTCACAATGGATTTCCAATGGATGGTGCATTGGTGGGTGACCCAACACTGATACCCCAAACAATAGGGACAAATCTTTGACATCAAACAAGCTAATGAGAAAAAATGAGCTAGTTCAACTAGTCAAATTAAAAGACTACTTCCATTGATATTGGAGGGGATGCCATAAGCCCACAAATTTGATTCAAGAACTCAAGATTGAAGGCTCATAGTAGCCTACCATGATGGGGGCACAAGTGACAAGAAAATATGGAAAAGCATGAACTACAAGAACTATATTTCGATGGATTGATAGAATCATTGAAAACCCAAAACTTTGGTTGCCTTATTTGGAATTTTGGAAGAACTTCTTCAAGTTGGGTGTTTTTCGGATATCAATCTCCTCCACCTATCATTGATCATTCCTTTGTAAACCCATTGAACTTTGTAGTAATCAATTGGATTCGATATATAACTCCAATTTTGATACTTGTATTTCGTAATGTGTAACATGCATTCATACTGTATACCATTACAAAATAGAGATGTCAATTTGTACACCAAAGGACTAGCAACATCTATTTATTTCACAGACATTGAAAGTGGTTCCCATAAGTTTGTTTGGTAGAGAATAATTCAACCCTTTTCTAATGCATTCAACTTCCAAGAGACACTTGTCAATGTTGAGCAATTAACCACCCAATGTACAAGTATACATGTATTGAATTTAGATGAACACTTGTTGAGGTAATGTGTTTGGTAGAAATGAACTTACATCTTTACAGTGTTGAGCATTCTGGTGATGAGATTCTGTTGTTGCTAAGTATGTTTGTAGATGTGATCTGCCCCACAAATAAGCTTGCAGTAGATATTGTTCAGCTCCTATCCTCACCCACCATACTTGACATTCATGCATGCTCACATCTCTGTTTTGGCCAAGTTTGAAAGTTTTCAAAAAAAGCAATAGCCATTCTCTGCTAAAGCTGAATGAAGGATTTGCATCAAGAAGGAACAATCATTTGGGTCCATCTCTACTGTTCTGTTTAACATCATCAACAAGTTTTTAATTTCACCAAAAAACAAATCCATATGAACTTCACTACATGGATCTTCAGTCACTTTGCATCAATCGTTTATGAGAAAGAGCTTCACATATGTTTTGTGATCTTTTGCAAAAATTCAACTGTAGTGTGGCTGGAAAATTTGTCCAAATGAACAGTCCTTGACTTAGAATTGTTGAGGCAAGACATATTATGAACTTTAGACATAAAAATTAGAATGTGGGTTTTGAGGAGGTTTAACATGGTTCTTGGATCACAGCTATGGACCTGTTGCTTAGTGCATGCTTTTGCTTCTTGCAACATTTCCTCTAGAACTTTTGTGACATACCATCCCCTTTATGCCCAGGTTCCAATCATTGTCCCCCCTCTCTTGCCAATGTGCAAACTACACAGTTGAAGGTCTATATACAGCTTGGAAGCAACTATGATGTGCACAGAAATATAGCTGGAACTCTATTGCTTTCTGCAAGAGCAAGAGAGATCACTGCATTGTACAACATCCTAAATGTTCTTCTTCAAAGTATGTCAACAAAAGAATTGCATTGTAAATTTGCAACCATCTGGTAATGAGTGCTTCATCTTGTTCAATCTCA
>Ga0209611_10013839_pt1 | contig 10959 bp, 12 predicted proteins | sample S1TSphgellanicum_3_FD_187693 | JGI IMG/M metagenome (GOLD analysis project Ga0209611, IMG submission 187693) | Host-associated microbial communities from peat moss isolated from Minnesota, USA - S1T2_Fc - Sphagnum magellanicum MG (SPAdes) (version 2) | ecosystem: Host-associated > Plants > Peat...
TCCTACGGAGTACGTTTCCCTCCAACTCTCTCTACGGAGTACATCTTTCTCGAACACACACTCTCTCTCTTTACGGAGTACATTTCCCTCCAACTCTCTCCTACGGAATACGTTTCCCTCCAACTTCTCTCCTACGGAATACGTTTCCCTCCACCTTCTGTCCTACGGAATACGTTTCCCTCCAACTCTCTACGGAGTACATCATTCTCGAACATACACTCTCTCTCTTTACGGAGTACATTTCCCTCCAACTCTCTCCTACGGAGTACGTTTCCCTCCAACTCTCCCTACGGACTACATCTTCCTCCAGCTCTCGACGGAGTACCTACGTTTTCCTGTCTCTGTCTCTGTCTCTCTCTGTCTCTGTCTGTCTACGGAGTACATTTTTTGCTCGGCCGAGCTTTGGACGGAGTTCGTTGCCGTCCTGGAACTGGATGCCAGTACTAGTGCAGTGGAGAACTGGATATCGATTGGATCCGTTTACTGACGCGCATTTGGCATGAAGAGGAGTGGAGGTGGGGAAGAGGGCGCGGGAGGAAGAATTGGAAATGGGAGTTTTTTTGGTGCAGCAGCGATGGTGATGTCGTCTTCATCTCCCTCTTCCAGTATCAGTGATAACAGTAGTAACAGGAACTTGATGCAGCAGCAGCAGACGGCGCTTGAGAGTCCGACATCACGTTTGGGTGGCTTGTCTCTGCAGCATCAGGAGCAGGAGCAGGAGGAGCGAGAACGACACCAGCAGCAGCAGCAGCAGCAACAACAATGTGTTGTAGCGTCGTCGTCCACTACATTCGTCCATGTTGATACTTGCAACTTTCGGGAAGTGGTGCAGAAGCTCACAGGCGCTTCCGAGCACGATGGATTGGAGAAATTCCCTGTCACTTTGCCCGCCAGACAAGCTGCAAGAGCAGCAGCCGCAGCAGGAGGAGCAGGGACTGACAAACTTTCTGACATTACTTGCAAGGGGCTCATCCCTAAGCCCGTTGGAGACTTAAGTGCGAGGAGACCAGCTTCTTTCAAGCTCCATGAGAGGAGGCAAGCGTTCTTGCTGCGCAGTCTGGAAGTGAAGGATCTCAGGTTGTCTTCAAGCTTGCGTAGAGGGAGCTCTGGCTATGGCTCCGGGTTTTGCTCTCCGACGTCGGAGGTGTCCCCTAGGTTCAACTCGTCGCTCATGCCTAGCCCTGTGACGCCTCTCACCAGTAACGTTTTCGACAACAATGCCTATGGCTGCAGCAACAACACTTCCAATTCCTACACAAGTCCAGGACCCAGGGAGAAGCATGGTGGTCAGGAGGAACTCCAGGACGGAGACGACGCCGGAAGAAGGCCAACGACGGTAGAGTCGAGAGATGGGCGCTTCATGCTGCATTCACCTCCTCCCACTCTTGAGAAACCTCGTCGGATACCTGAGCTCCTCACTCTCTTCCCTCTCACCTCCCCAAGAGCCTCCGAGCCGCCCTCGTAGCAATCGGACTCTCTGGTCTTAATCCCTTTTCGCTCGTCATCTCCTCCAAATCTTCTTCACCAAATGCCGCCTTTCCACCTCTTGTAGGGTTGCAAGGAGTCGCAATCGATTTTAAATCTGCTGTAATCAGGAAGAAGCTTTGGTCGCAGAGCAAAAATCTCGTAGAGTCTCTCTCTTTGTAACTGGGATGCTTTCTTGCATGGCGATTTTTTTCGGGGCTTTGATTTGAGCTTTGAGTCTCTCTCTGCAGGCGCGGCATTCTCGAGAATTTTTGAGCTCTGGATTGGAGGTCCAAACCCTCTTTTGCTTCTGTTGGTCTCCTCTTCCAAAGCTTGTTCTTCAGGAGTTTACGTTCTTCTAATGAACTTCAACATAACTCTGGCTCAATTCCTTCTACCTTTTAGGGATTTTGGCATTGAAGATGGCTGTTCATTGAGCATCAAGGATTGGACAGGTGTTGAGAGAGCTCAAAGAGGTACATTGCAGCAGCAGCAGCAGCAGCAGGAGGCAAGAGTTCATCATGGCCTAAAACCCTGACACTCTACTGTGGATTTACCAGACCTTCTGCAACAGCTATGTGAATTGGTGCCCCTTTGATCAGTGCATTGCATACAGACAATGGCACAATTGCCTGGAGCTTGCTTGCTTGCTTCCATTTTTGCACATCTTTGAAAAATCCTCCACCTAGAGCCTGCTTGCTTGCTTCCATTTTTGCACAGCTTTGAAAACTCCTCCACCTGGAGCTTGCTTGCTTGCTTCCATTTTTGCACAGCTTTGAAAATCCTCCACCTGGAGCTTGCTTGCATGCTTCCCTTTTTGCAGAGATTTGAAAATCCTCTGCCTGGACACCCAACTTGCATCCCTCTGCAGTATGTTTTTTCCTTCAGGCATCCATTTTTGCATTTTCTACTTTCGTTCTCACAACTGGATTGTACTACAATTTCACCATAACTGGTTTGTTTATTCAGTAACCTTGTGAAGGTGAAGCCAGCAACTCATCAGGACTGAAGGAATGGTGCTACATTGCACAGAATGTATCATCACATTGTGATGCCAATTTGACTTAAGACGATCCCCCATTTTTGTCTGAAAAATCCATCACAAAGTCTCTTTGCAGTCGCAAATTCTAATTTGGGAAGCTTCTTGCCTCACTACTGGACTGAGCAATTCACCTAATATCTGCTGCACTACTGCTGTCTCTGTGGTCTGACTTTCATCTTACAAGCCTTGTTTCACACCCATGATGAGCACTTATGCAGTAGATAGGCATGTCTCCTTACATCTTTCTAATTAAGGTGCATTCACACCTAATGTTAAGTCAGTGTGAAGTGAAAATCTAGGTGGCATCTTAGGTAGCACCCAATGTTAAATGGGTGATAGTTTAATATTAAGTGGGTGAATGTTAACTTCACATAAAATCTTTGTGGCAAACAGGTTACGGTTCTAAATCACTAGCTTGGTGTTAGGGGACTTAACACCGGAATTCTGTGAATGCACTTTTTAGTACTGTATTCTCCATCACCTGGAAGGTTGGTATTGCCTGCAGCAGAATGTGAAAAACTGGTGAAGATTGAGCAGTGTAGTTGGAGGGTGTTAAAACTATAAAATAATCTCTGAAACTTGGAGAGCACCTTAAAATCATAAGACAGTCTCCGAAATTGGGTGGGTAGCTTGCATTTCAGGTAACTCATGTCTTGTTGCGGATTCCTCCTCTTTCTGTAACACATTTATTGTTTTACTTTAAAAATTTGCAATGCTGTAAAGAAATTTTTGCCTAGCTCTTTGGGTGCCGTAATGCCTTTGGTGTAACCACTGTTCAAAGTCTGCCATCAGCTCCCATAGACTCCTGATTTGGGTAATGCCCCCATCCTTGGGCCTGACCAGTCAGGAGCTCGATCCATGTAACGCACTCCTAGTGTGTGTGAAGTTCTCTTTATATCCATGAATATCCCTCCTAGAAAGGAGTAGGGATCTTACACCTACTGCTTAAGAGTGGAAGGGAAATTATGCATGCTTGTGGGTATACAATTTGTCTCCCTCTACTATGTCCCACAACCTACATGAAGTTCATGGTAACATTCCCCACATGCTTACAATGGAAAAAGCCCCTACAGCTGTGGGACATCACCAAAACACAGAGTCTAGACACTCCAGTATTTTGGGAATGCCCCCACCCTTGGGCTTCACCCTACACTTACTATCTACATTAGCACTGTAAACCTTGTTCCTCACTATTGTCATCCCCCTGACCCATGAGGTCTGGAGACAATGCATTTGTTAATAATGATGGAAGAACAGTCTATTAGGTAGGTGAGCTGCTCACTCCCCACTGAATTCAAGAGGAGGAAGCCCCAGAGATGGGTCTAAGAACAGAGTCCAAACACAATCATAATACAGACCACACTCAAAGCTCACATCAGCATTTAACAGTGCAGAGCAACACCTCAAACCGGTCAAACAAAGGTTGCGTCTATTTGGATGACCCCAAACTACATCCACTTTGCAAAGTACTTGAGGTTATTGACGGATCAATTCTAGCAGATACCTATCTCCACTTTGGCTGCTACCTGGAAAAATTTGCACAAGACTTCACAGTTGCAACACTGTGTCACCATTTCTCACTGGTCAATGGGACAAAGGACTGTTCACAAAATGAAATACTTCTATGATATAACAACTTCATATGTGTTATCTGCCATCTCACAATTTCAGTGAGGACTGTCTCCTTCTGAAAAAGCCATGCAAAAGAGCATGTACATTTAGTAACACTAGGGTCTAGAAGCTTGATGAGCTGTTGAAATGTTTTTGTATAACCTGCAAGGTGAACCAAGAAAAATTGTAGGAAACCATTCACAAATTTGTGTACATCTTCTGTGGAACAATGTCAAAGTCTTCTGTTTCATACCGCGGTCGATCCCTTCCAATCTGGACAGCAATCAGTTACAGAGTATTTGTTATTATCAGTGTGGATGTAGGGAAACTCCACAAAAAAATTCAAGGTAACAAAATAAACAGAATAAAAATGAGTCCAGTCATGACCTTGTGTCACTCACAATGTACCAGACCATCACCCTCATCATGAATGGCAGGGACAAGCTGCCATTACTCCTAGCAATGTCCGGTGTAGATAAGTATACCATCATGTACTCAAAACATCAGCTGAACAAGCATACAAAAAACTGAGGCCAGAGTAGCCTATTAGCATTCTCAAACAGATCAAGCAGACAGAGGATGATATCCAATATCAAGCCATTACTCATCTAATGCTGACCACTGCAAAAATCAGCACCAAAACAAATCCACAAAACAGGTCAAAAGGGGGTACCTTGCTCAAGTACACTTGATCACAGGAGACTTGCTCATCTACAGATGTCAACTTCTTCGCAAGTCGTACAATGCTGCATAGCAAGTCACTATTAAGGACCTCTGACAGGTGTTTCCAACAATACCAAACAGAACAGACTTTATTGAGATATAATTTGACAACAGACTTTGAAGAACCTAGAATCACAGCAACAAAGTCTTGCTCTTGTATGTGTTGGTATTCTCCCCACCTGAACCTGAACAAAGAAGCAAAGATGGACAGACAGAAGAAAGGACCATGTCTAAAGAAGGAAAACAAAGATGATCATGCAACTTACTTATGAATCTCCAGGTTTAAGCGCATAGTCATGGCACTTGTGTTGTATTGTTCAGGATCCTCTTGAAAGCTAACCATGCCGTCCTTTTGATTTATGCGAGCAAAAATCTCCCCATCCTGGATCTGCAACATCCAACAAAATAGCAACTAATGTCACATTGACTTTCCACTGCCCAGCTTAGAACCATATATCTTGACCATTTTTGTCCAGCAGAATTATACACATCATCCTCAAATAGCAACTCACCTCTATTTTGTTTTGTGACTTCATGTATGGATGAAACTGATGGTAATTGGATACTTCATCTATTCATCCATCTAGAAGGATGCAGTCATAAATATGTGCTAATGAAAGAAAACTAAATAGAGACTAGCAGAGATATTCAAAATTTCAGTTGTACAAGACAGATGCTAATTAGAAGATGAAGATAATACCATTTGAAGGATGTGCAACTCAGCTTCCTTTGGTCCATCTAACTGTACAGTGTCAGCAATGTCTTGGAGGGACAAGGTGAGGTAGGTCTGGGTGAGACGCTGAATGTTACGCTTGTACAGTGATGCGATCACTTGCTTTGCCAGACCCAAGTTGTTGTCCTGTGATCCACCAACTTCAAAGCTTGCTGCTCTCAGATGCTGACTGATAATCTCACACTAGATGCTTATTTTCATGTCTTCAAATGCCACAACTTCTAATGCAGAGGGAGCACTTCTTCATCAGGTCTTCTAGAAACATTAGTGCAGAATTGAGATTGCTCACCAGCAAGAAGAAATGAAAGAAAGAATAAGGCTGCTTGTGAATATGTGCATACATTTACCAAATGACAAATAAGAACAAGGAATTCACAGAGACAGCAGGAACAGCTGCAATTAGAACAAACAATAGAAAATGCTGCAAGTGGTAAGGAAACTCACACTCTTGAATGCATCCTCATGAGTGGTGATGTAGCCCTTCACATCAGCAATGTTTCGAGTAATATATAAGGTTGCGAGATCCACATAGTCCTGGCCAATCAACACAAATACAAAGTTGAAATGGACAAGCACAAACAACAACCATCTGAGAACCCTCAGTGCATGGGGGACATATGCAAAACCACTAGTGGTACCTGGCCTCCACCACCAAGGCTAATGATTCTGGGCAATCCTCCTGAGCTGAGTTTCTGTCCTAGATATACATTTAAGAAGCCACAAGCAAAGAACGCAAAGGAGACTCCAGACTGAAACACATTCTTTGTCATTACCAACAATCTGCATGTAGGGATGACATGCTCTAAGATACCTGCACACAGGATTTGAGATTTCGTTGCACAACTGGTGGTGTGTATTTTGGAAATGGAGGCACCTGCACAAAACAGTCATGAAACTAATGATAACTGTACAGAACAAGGTCTGAAGGAACTCATGACACACAGATCTGAGAACCAAGACAACGACTGCAACACACATCAGTCCTCTCCCCAAGCAATATTATGAGAGTCTAGCTGGTCAAACCTGACTACTGTGAACTCAGCATGCCACGTGATAACAGGTGAATGACACTGACTTAAGAACATCTCTGAATATGAAAAGTATCAGTAACCTTACAGTGCCAAGTTGAATAAGAGACACTAAAACAAACTTTTTGTAAGCAGCAATAGTAATTGCATTCAGGACTGTTGCTGGAGCTGTGATAGCCTGACAAATAAACACACAAAGGTCAGTATTTGATATTACCTACAAACTGACAATTTATCCTCTGAATGTCTTGCGTTCTCATAGATTTGACATTGGTACCTTGTCTGACTTTCAGCATAGAGTATCAGACCCCTCTACAGAACTTTGCAAATCTACACAGAACAAATGGCAACCTCTAATATCCTCTATAAACTTCTCCACCTTACCCCCCAGACCATGCCAGCCTAAATGTGCTTCTGCATCATCACTACAAAATAATTCTTCTCAACCCTTTGCATTAGCAAAGAACTAAGGGCAGTATAGAGAAATCACTCCACAAGTCCAAGCAGAAATAGGATTCTTACATGCTGGAAGAACTCCAAAGCCTTGCCAAATTGCTTCAGTCCAATGTGGATCATTCCCCTGCACAACAGGGTATCATCAAAACAAAGGTCTCATGATACAGTGCTAGAAAACTCCTTAAATGACAAATGTGCCACTGGGAGTCAACAACCTTAGAATTTATGGAGAAAGTTTTCAGCTGCTTGTGGAGATTGGAGTGAACATACCCATAATAACAATACAGAAGAAAATCACGTGGTACAAGGCCAGTCCTTTTCTGATCAATCTCAAAAATATCATCTTCAAGGATAGAGAGACTGGCTTTGTAGCACTTGGCCAATAAACACATCTGCAGAAAGTCCGGATGCATTGCAGTCAAAAATTCACTGGAAGGCTGAAGTTTGCGGATGGCTGCTTGTAATGGAAGGATGGCACGCAGAGGCTCCTGCAGCTGTAAGGCTTGCTCCTTCAGCCTCCGGCATACCATGTTAACTGCAATCCCAAAAAATATACAGCTACTCGGGTTGGAACATTCCGCAGATCACAACCATCCAAGTTTCCAAAACATTGCACAGACAAAGCTTCATGCCCATAGAACAATTTCAGAATTTAATATCTCCCTATGTGCACTACCAACATTCATGGTTAATATCAAAAGAGAAGGTTCAAAATAAAAAAACCTTCCTACCACATAAGTGAAACAAAAGGAACATCACTCTGTTCAGAGAGATGCTGACTGTAGAGCCTAGTCCTTCCCAATCAACTACACAACATTGGGAAACTCAACACCCGGGCAGCAGTATACAGCACAATGCCAAATGGATAAAGGGAGAAGGAAGAAGAAGGGGACCGGAACCTACAGAGCCATAAAGTACATACATTTCTCTGGCGCCAAGCAAATCTGCTCTGCTACACAAACATTGAGAAAGGTTGAGGCCAATGCTAGAAAGTTCTCAGACTGCTCCTGTGATAAGGTCCCTGATGACAGCACCTCCCTGCAATAACAAACTTTTAGGACTCATAGCCTCACTCCATTCTTTAAGGTCTTTACACATATAGAAAGAACTGGTGCTTCACATGATTGGAATCTTGTGAATCACTATGATTTACTTTGAAGTCACTGACACACAAAACATAAAAATCTGTTCAGAAAAAATTAGGTTTCATGACTTCTTATTGCAGAAGGAGATTGTGCATGGACACCCTTTAGCACAGAAAAACTAGCTTTCAGATAAAGAAATTCCCCTCTTGAGCTTGCCTAAATGGCACTGTTTTCATAAATCTCTGCACAGACAATGTGTCAGGTGATAAACCCTAAAAATCTGATGAGCTGAAACTCAGCGAATGTGGAGATCACAATCCGCCTTCAGACTTTAGGTTTAGGTCAAGTACTTCTGGACATCTCTTCGGAAAATCGGATCAAATCGCGACGTCAAAGGGTCGTGACAGAGGCCACACGCAAACATTATCCCAACTGCTACCGAACAGTAAAATCTCCCATTAACTACAAAGACCAGAACCACAACCAAACACGAAAAAGGAAAAAGAGAGAACCGGACCTCGCACATAAAGAAGAAGGAAAAACCCCGACACGCAGCTTAGCTCCGGAAAACAAAACATAAGATTCTACGCCAGTTGTGCAAAGGGACGAAAGGGACACACAGAGAGATAGCGAGAGAGAGAGAGAGAGCCGGGACGAGGTGACGAGAGAGTAAGGGGGGATTGCTTACAAGAGGTAAAGATAGCCGAGCGAATGTTTGGCAGGATCAAGTGAAGAGAGGGCGTATTGCAGGCGAGGCGCATGAGTGTGCAGAAGCTCGTCCGACTGCTTAAGCAAAGAAAAGAGATGAAGCAAGTCATCGGTACCAGAGAAACCTTGCACCTGCGCCACTAGCGCATCCAATGAGTCCATACGGTCCCTCGCTCTTCAGATCTCTCTCTCTCTCTCTCCTTAAACCTCCTCCCCTCCCCGTCTCTCTCTCTCTCGCCTGCTCGCTTTCCCGTGCAATTGAGGCCTTCGACAGGCTGCAGCGACAAAAGCACTGACACTCAAAAGCTTCTTCAAACCCTAAAAGATGGCAATGAAGAAGCAAAACAGGCTCAAAGGGACGGCCGCAAATGGGCAGCCCGTAAGGACCTCGTAAGGTACAGAGGATAGGATTATCAGCTCATTTAGGACCCGTTCTTTTCTAGGTTACATGGTTAGTCTATTAAACAGATAATGCATTACAACCTCTATAGCGTGGCCTGTGCCTTGGCCCAAGTGTGAACCCATTACAAAATAGGGAAACTCAACATGTGAACATTGTTTTGCAATGTATGTATCAACTTTTTGAACAGCCAAATATGAAAGGAAATCATGCTTGAATTGAATAATGATAAGATAAGCTTTCAAGTGTTACCACCGTTCTCAACTGATTTTTCCTTCCAAAACCTGGTTTTTTTTGGAATTTATGTGAATTTTCAGTGGCAAAAATCACTTAAAAATCAATATCTCCCACATTCTGAATCCAAAAAATCTTACCAAATGAATTCCACTCAATCCTCTCATCAAGATCTTTCCAACAACACCAAAGGCACATTCCAATTCCTCCGAAATGTTCAGCTACAATTTAATTTAATTTTCAGTGAAGAAATCATTCAATATTGAAGAACTTCTTCTACAACCCAAGTCCAAACACCCTGAAACCAAGCTGATGCACCCCTCCTCCTCCTCCTCGAGATCTTTCCAAAGAGACCAAGAGCACGATCTGAAGCATCCCAGTTCAGTGGATCTCATAAGTACAAACAAACTGCCTTCCTTCATAGATAGATATTAAGAACATCCCCACCAGTGCTCAGCATGTGACCGCCCAAAAATATTTCTCACATCCAAGTTTAGTTATTTATTTTTTTGTAACCCCACCCATAAAACTGAAATTGGGACTGCAAATTGGTGGGAACTCCCATAATATATTTTCAGGTTCAGCACAGCAGTGTCGAATAATTAATACAATTTGAAATTTTTGTTTCAGCACCACCATCTTTGATTTTGAAAATTTAAACGTATAATCATTAAATATAATAAAATTATAAATGCTCTCACAAAATATTTGCTATATTTTTTATTTAAACTTATCAAAGACAATATGGGTTAAGTGAGGAGACCCGATGGTTTGAATCTGACTGCATTTACTACTGAATATTCAAAAAATAATAAGTATGACAAATTACAAATTTTTAAATTCCCCTTGAAAAAAAAAAAACTATCCCACCCAAGAATGGAACATCCCTTCATATTTGACAAAGGGAAATGTAACACACATGACCCAACACCCATGAACACCATCCAAAAAGAAAAAAAACAATAAGGTTGAACCCCACCTTTTATGAAAGTGGGTTCACCCTAGTTTAATTCCTCCTCCTCACCCCCTTCAACATTATTGCTTTGCCTTTTGGTGTACAATCAAATCATATAGTTAGTTAGCACATAATGTATATCTAAATTAAATGGAAATAACAATTGAAATGAAACCACTTTTGAAACATGTAAATGTTGGTACAAAAACCACATGTGGACAATGTTGTGAAGTTCATTGCCACATGTACTATGTAACTCATTAGCATTTTTTAAAAAATGTTTATATAAAAATGTAAGTATTGTGTTTAATCTCACTTTTTAAATCAATGTATACACAACACACGTGGTATTAGAAACATCCTATCATGTTAGATTACACATGACAAAAAAAATTGAAGGTTATGCAAACAACCTTACCATGCCATATTAGAGTCTACAAAAAAAAATGAAGGTATTGCATTGGCTTTACCCATAGTCATTTTGTCATTTCCTATTATAATTGCAAAAGATGAAGGTATT
>Ga0209611_10013840_pt1 | contig 10959 bp, 6 predicted proteins | sample S1TSphgellanicum_3_FD_187693 | JGI IMG/M metagenome (GOLD analysis project Ga0209611, IMG submission 187693) | Host-associated microbial communities from peat moss isolated from Minnesota, USA - S1T2_Fc - Sphagnum magellanicum MG (SPAdes) (version 2) | ecosystem: Host-associated > Plants > Peat...
CTTGTTCTTTAGACTATGTTTTTCAAATTTATCAATGCATTTCCTTTATCTTTTGATATGTGCATAGACCCATGAAAAAATATATTTAAGGCTCTTTTCATAGTGAAAATTACCTATCAATTACTTACGTTTTTAAAAGTTAATTAAACTTAGTAAAGTTCAATACTTACTTTTCAATAGAAGAGGGTTTGGAAAGGACTTGAGACTTAATTTACACCAAATAAACCAAGATCATATAATAGGATTTACCACTTCCTAGTTTGATTTTCCTTCTATTCTTACTAGCTCAATTCTTGTTCTTTCCTATCTAATATATATTTGAGGTTGATCTTCTACCTTGAAATGCATCGAGTTGGTAAATATAAGTAAATTGATCCTACAACTTACATTCATTCCCATGTTTTGGAGTTCATTTGCTTGGTTTGTTTGAGTTATCGTCATTAATAAATTGTTTTATAATGCATTTCTTTTCATTTTTAAAACTAAATTAACTTGAACATGACCAAATACCTCATTTCATGGGAACAAGTTAAATTGTGCTACCACTTGCCATTTTTGGAATGTGTTGAATGTATTATTGAAATTTGTCATCATAAAAAAAGATTTGATAAATTATTGAAATTAACAATTAGTACTTTTGTTAAATTTTTTGGTGTCACAATGAATTATAATGTTTTTATTTACTTTTTAAAAAATTATCATCATGATGGCACAATGAATTATTTTCCCACTTGCCAATGTGCCATTCTTGTACAACTATCCAATATGTTCTCATTTATCATGTATCTTTCACCCTCTTATTCCCATAGAAAAATGCAAGGTGCAGTAGACATATTTACTTGTCCCTTTATTATGTGAACATAGAAAAATGTTGATCATATTTATCCTTACCCACATTTATAATTTTTCAAAAACTAAACATATGTACTTTTATTTAAGGATTGGTAAACTTTTACATCATCTATATCCAACCTTAGTTGATATATGTTTTGAAATGTTTGACATACCCTTATTTGAATCATACCTATATTAAGAATAATATACCCCCTACAATAAGCTCACACTTTTCATATGTCTTTTGGGATGACTATAATTGAAAAGCTACTTTCTCAAATGAATGTTCAAAATTTGTTGTCTTGACATTTTCTACAAAGAAAAGATGGCAATATTACAATGTGTTAATGTTGCTTTTATTGCAAAAAATGTATCATGGAAGAGCTCGAATTTTATGCTAGAAATCTCATTCAATAATCTTGGGTGCGAACAAGATAAAAAGAGTGAACGTTGTTACTTTTAAAAAGGACTACATGTCATTTTGCCCAAAAATAACTTTTTCATATAAATGAATTGTTGAATAATATATTTTGCAAATTCTTATAGTAAACGCATATAATTGTTTAGGGTGATGACATGTTTTTTTGTTTATATTTTTGAATAAATATGAAATTTTGAAAATGTGTCAATTCCTTGTAAATTTAATGTTTCATCTTTTAAAATGATAACAATTTCAAATCATAACCAAAAATTGATTTTTTAAATTTTTATGTTTTTTTGTATAATAAACTACAACTTTTCTTAACAGATCATGTACATTTATTTGTGGTAAAAGACTTTTGAAGTTTTAAAATTTTGGATCAATTTTGGAAAGCTCTTTGAAATTTTAATGTTTTAAAATTTCACATATTTTAGGGTATGAGTGCTTTTTGAATGTGGCCAATAGGTCTTTATCTTCCTTTTTTTTCTTTTCAATTTTATTTTATTATATGAGTCCTTTTGACAGTCCTTCGCAAAATTGATTCTTTCTAACGCAATAGATGTTCACTTTCAAAGGTTTTAAACTGAAACTTAAACTTAAAATTTTATCAAATGGATTTTTGGTTTGAATTCCTTAACATTTATATGAATGAGAAAAAAACAACTTGCCATGATTGCCATGGTTTTAAATGGTAAAACATAAATATTTTTCCAATCTTAATTATTTTTAGGGCCCATTTGACATCCTTTTTGGTTCGTTTTATTGTGATTGCACCTTTTTATCCTTCTCATTGAACCAACATTGTCATTATTTTTAACATATATGACAACCACTGGCAATGGATTTTACATATGCATGGCATTTGTAAGATTAACAAACCATTTTTAGCCTCCTAATAATGTAATAAGTAACAACATAGTTCTATGAAAATTGTTAGACACAAAGGGAGATATTATGCTAAAAAACATTCTATAAGTTCAAAATTAAGGTCTTTGCATCTATGGCATGTCAAATGCATAGAAACCACCCCTCTCTAATTTATTTTTTGCACAAATTTTTCTTCTTGATAATTAAGGTGACCCAATGCCATCCACACTCCCAAATGTTATCATTGTGGCACCATATGCCATATGGTAGGGACATTCATAAATTCAATGTTCTAGTGACCACTTAATATGATATCCAAGACAACTTTTTCAATCAACATGTGTGATTTGAAAAGGTATGTTATTTCAATTTCCTGGACTATGCCAAATGCATGTGGAAATTTCACGTTCTTTGTTGTGAACCTGATTCAAACCATGTTGCCACTCAAGTGATTATATTGATTTGTTCAACAAACCATTTGGCAACAAAAGTCATTACTTAACTTACAATAGAACCCTCAATGAAAAATTGTTGCTAGTCATCCCTCTTCAAATAATTTCATGGAATACATTGCAAGTTACATATGCCCTCAAATTCCTAGTAATGTGAACTTTGATATTTTGCGCATGCCACCTAAATTCAAGTGGTCCATGTCATCTTTCGTATTATTATCCATGGTTAATGCAAGTTTGAAGTTACAACCTATTTGAATCATTAAGGCATTGTGCATATCGAATAAACATCTCATTGTAGAAATGAAAAAAAAAAATGTTTTGTATATGCAATTGTACATGCATGATGAGGTGCACGATTAACCCCCAAATAAAAACATAAGTAATGTTTTCAATCAAAACAATATTATCCAATACAAAATAAAGCACATAAATAGGCACCATGTTCAAGCTCCATGGAATTGCAAATGGAGCAACTTCAATAAAATTACACTTTTTAAATAAACCTTGGAGCTTTGAATTATAATCTATAGGCCCTAAAGCATAAACCTTTAGGCCCAAAAAGAATTTTTTTAAAGTGCTAAAGGAAAAAACCTACACCCTTAAGAATTTAGATTGTCAACTAATTCATGATGTGAAAGAATAAAAAGTTACAATTGGCTTTTGAATGTTGCAACAACGGTAGCATACAAGATTTCCAAATTCACCGAAAGTGATTTGATGCATCGAGGTGTCTTATATTGGGCTACAAATGTTCCTTTGTTCAGACCCAAAGCCATAATCTAATTGAACACTCCCATTTTCATGATGCACAACCCTAAAGGTCCAATTTGCCTAACTACTTTCCACTTTTGGTAAATTTCATTTAGATCATCATCAAGTGTGTTGGCACACTTTTGTAACATTTTTACATCCAAAATTTTGTTGTCCCTACTTCATGTAGGCCAAACACTTACCAAAATCATGACCTACATCATTTGATAAAATAGTAGCACAAGAAATTGAACAAACCAAACTTTGCTTTTGGTTATAATAACCAAAGAATATGCATTTAATTACTACACTACATTAAAATGCGTCCTAGTTCACTCTCAGTTTCATTAATTTTTTAATGAATTTGGACATTTTTACCATGGTGAAACTAATCAACCCCCTAGTGAACGAAGACCAGTTGTTACGAACAATGAATTGGTCCATTAATACCTAGTGTAATACAAATCTACCAAGCCATTTCACTTGTTAGTTAATTAACTAGGCATCATGGAAATCAATTAAATTTAAATTATTTAATATTTAATGTAAATTTTAATATTATTGATAATTTCAACCTATGAATTATTGACAAGTGTCACTACCTACGATAGGTTAAAAATTTAACTTAGGTACATAGGCCATGTAATCATCTTAAATAAACACCTGATTTAGAAAATTACACAGGGAAATATTCGATCAACTTACCACTGTTGATCACAAACACATCATTTGTGAGGTCTGATCCCTTGACCTCTAAAATGGAAACAAACACCCCTACCATCAAACCTCCACATTTGTTGTGAAAATATGTTACATTGCATTCTATTTATCAAATACTTCATTTTAAACATAACAAAAACATAAACTTTGAAAATTTTATATCTTATTGAGATTTTGTTCAAATTAAAGTTTTTTTTTTAAAAAAAAAATAATGTACATGATTACATTTATTTCTTTTTGAAAGTGTTAAATCTTTTGTACAATTTTTTTTTGAATATCACTATTCAATACCATTTCAATGACCATTTTTTTGAAAAAGAAAATGTTTAATAAATGTATAAGATTTTTATTAATATAATAATATTACCTATGTAAAGTTACTTTCAGTTATTTTAAGGTTACTTTTCACTGCTCTAAATTATTTCACTTTACATTATTTACGGCTATTTATGGTTATTCTTAGTTTATTTTTGGTTATTTTTAGTTATTTCACCTTAGGTTATTTTCGGTTATTCTAAATTATTTTTGGTTATTTTATGTTACTTTTGGCTATTGAAAGTTATTTCATTTTATGTTATTATTGGTTATTGATTTGGTGGCTATTTTTTTGGTGGCTATTGGTTATTTTTATTAGTGACTATTAATGGTTATTGTTGGATATTAATGATTATTTTATTGGTGGTTATTAATGGCTATTATATTAATCACTATTGATAGTTATTCTATTAATGACTGTTAGTAATTATTTATTAATGGCTATTGGTGGTTATTTATTAATGCTTATTGATAGTTATTTTATCATAGGTTATTCTAAATTATTTTTCATAGGTTATTATTGGCTATTCTACATTATTTTGCCTTAGGTCATTATATTATATTTTAAATTATTGTAAATTGTTACATTTAAGATAAAAAAATTTATAATACAATACAATAAAATGACCTTGAATAGTTTAAAGTATAATTTGAAATAACATATATTAACTTAAAACAAAATAACCTAAAGTATAGCCTAAGGTTAATTGAATAGTTTAAATTTAAAAAAACATATAATAAACTAGTTAGGATACCTTAAGGTAGAATAACATATAATAATTTATAATAACTTAGGGTATAAATTAAAATAACTAAAGTAACATAGGGTATTTAAAACAATATAAAAATAAACCCATTTACCACAATAAATTATAATAGTGAATCATATCAACTAGTAGTGAAACAAAATGTTTACATAGTGATATTATAATAAAATAATTTTAACCAGATTGAAATCAAAGTGTAGTGAATTTATTTCACTTTTAAAGTCCCATAATGATTTGGCTAATGAACTACACCACACTTTTGTACTAATATCACATTGCATAAAACACCATGTGCATTTGTGTAAATCACCAAATAAAGATATTTGAAATTAATACCCTCTTGTCATGTTCTCCCAAAATAATACATAACATTATAATGAAGACATGATATTTGAAATGCTAATAAAATCTATGAGTTCCATAGATGTTCCCACAAGGTGTTGAGTAGTTTTTTTCACTATTGCTTATAGTTTTTTTTCCTTAATCTTCTTCGAATGAATGCTTAAATTTACATTCTTTTTTTGAATGATTTCAATTATTGGTGTTGTTTTTCTAAAATCATTCACCTTCAAAATATCCCCAAGTCAATATCGATATAACGCTAAAGAAATTTACAAAACAAAATAGGTCAAAAAATATTTGCATGCACTAACACATGCAATTCATAGTCCCTTTCTTTGCCTTGGAACATTTTACAAACAATTTTTATTAGACAATATTCAATCTTCAAATAATCTATTCATTGATAATCTTTTTTTTTTAAACACAAATGTCTTTTTTGGAAGCCATGTCCTAGCAAAGTTCAAAAGAATGTACCAAAAACATTTGTGACCACAATCTCATATTTTTTCTTGAACTCAACATCAGCTAGATCAACCACTTGCAAGGTTTTCCCTGTATTATCATTGTTAAAATTATCATCATTCAAAGCATCTACAAATGGAATGAATTCAAAGTAGGTTGTCTCTAGCAAAATCATGTATTCAACCTTGTTCGGTGCACAATCAAGTTGCAAATTAAGACCAACAATATTGCATTCACTAGCAAAGTAGCAAAAGGAAATCAATGGTATGTCTCCTGCAAAATATTTTAAGATGGGCACATATTGTAGCATGCTTCCACTCAATACACTAGTGATAAACATTGTGTTTGGCCAAATACATGAAATGACACATGCCCAATTGTTTTTGGGACATTCCCTTTTTATCATGTTTGCAAGCTCAGGCTTTGGTTTCAATATCTTTTCCATAGCCTTTCTAACTTCAAGGTTAGTGATCTTGTCATTCAATTGTCCTTGTTGAATATCATCACATATTTCATGCAATGAGCTTTGTAAAGTGGGTATAAGTGTAACCACTATTGATGCAAAAAGGGAATCTATTTTCACAATTTTTGTTGGTTGAACCAAGGCACAAATAAGATGACAATACATTCCTTGATTGTGGTCACCACAAAGAAACACTTCATTAGGGCTGCAAAAAACTTCATTTGGATCAAATGGTCATTATGTGAACATTGGACTCCTTAAATAATTATTGGTTGAAACTATGTTTTCAACCCACTTGGAGTTTCAATTTGCTTTCCTACCATTGACAAATTCAATGTTTTGCAAATGCGCCATACTTTGATCACCCCATTACATTGAAAAGAAGATTTACTTAGGCGTATTTAACACCTTAGTCCCAATAGCCTTATGTAAATAATACAAAAACATTTAATGACACAATGGCATTTCAACTATCATTTCATAATAAGGTGAACATGTATTTGATTACAATTAAGAAAGTGAGCCATGAAAAGGAAAAATCCATGTACTTTTGAAACATTGTAATTGCAAGTCTCTTGAAAAAGAAAAAACAATTTCATAATCCCTGTGTGATAGGTATGGCTTTTGCTTTTCCATCTATTGTCCCTAAGTTACACAATAAGCCATTGACAAGGCCACATTTAGCACCATAAACAAAAAGGTTGTACCAAATGACCTAGACAATGATTGCAATTTACGACACATTGTGGAAATTTAATTGTGAATCGTTAATATTAACCTTTTGAAAAACTTGTGATGAGCCACAGTGGCGAAAATCAACATAGATTTTGACTTAATTGGAAATATTTTTTCATGGGACCTTTACAAATAGTAAACAACATATAAAACTCTAGTGATATTTTCTCCCAAAAAATAAATTTGGGCAAAATTAGGTGATTTGTTAAAAAGAAAAATTTGCAATAAAACATTCATTTTTTGATTATGGTGTTTCCTTTTGGCAAATTTTCACCAAAAAACCATTAACAAATATGATTTTCCAAGATCTATGGTATGTGTCAACAACTATGTTGCACATCTCTAGAATGAAGAATGCAACACCGCAAAACTTAGCAAAGAAGTTATAGATGTGCAAAAATTAATACAAATTTGAGGGGTATATATGCACATTCCCATGTTTGTTTGTATTATTTGGGCTTCTAAAAACTTTGGAAATAAAGAATAATCCCCAAAGCTTTTACAATCTTTCAAAAAATTGCGTAATTGTGTGATAAGAAATAAAACTCATAGGAGGAGGTTATAGCTTGTGATTTGAATTATGTACCAATTCCCCATGTGGTGATGGTCAATGTGTCAACTTGCAGACAAGATGTTAAATCTAAGCACTTCAATCCTTTTCAAAATCCATGGCCAACTAGGGCTAAGTCTCTACTTAATGCACATTTGAAAGCCCACACCTCACCATGGAAAAATCTATGTGAATTCCCTTTTGTTTCAAAATGGTCCTGAGTTGTGAACATTATATTCTGAACTTAACATAGAATAGTGTGTTAGATGAAAAAATGGAAGAAATCAAAACATACCTTAAATGAAACTCACAAATAAGGTTAGTGGTGAGGATAAATTAGTGTTCCCATTCATTAAACATAAGATGTCAGGTTGGATATCCTTATAGTTGACAACATGCACACATTGCTTGAAGCTTCTTGCATCAATGCTAGCTTTCAACCCATGTCATTGTAGGTACTCAACATGGGCATTGTGTGACAAAATCTCGTGTAATTACATTTGTTGGATCAATCCCAAATCCTTTGTAACCAAGTCTAGGAACGTTTCTATATTGAAATCTGGCACATGACAATTAAATCTTCGTCTCGTTGGCATCACAAAAGGGTTGTTGTTATGCCCCTTCATTGAAACATCCATCCTATCATAAATGTTGTAATTCTTTGTGCCAGTTGATGATCCAATGTTTTCTACCTTGACTATTGTTGCCATCTTGGATAAGTTTCTCCCTATGTCAGATGCTTGTGAAGCTCTAACCTTGGACAAAAAGTTTTCACCATTGGCACCAAATTATATACAACATTCAACTCAGTGTAGGTTTTTTATGTAAAATAATTAATTTCAAAGTTGTGGATTAGAATAAGTTTGTGGCATAGGATACATACATAAATTAACAAATTCATGTATTGCATTATATGCTAGAGGTATCTTGAATAGTTGCAAATGCATGAACCGGTTTTAAAATTTCACTTACAACATTACATTTGTGGCACAATGAATTCATGATTTCCATTGCATACACAACCTACTATAATAAACATTAGAATTTCAAAAGTAGGGGTGTTAAGATTAACTTGCTAAGGCTTCAATTCAAGTAAGAATTGATGTTACCATGTCAAAATCAATTTGCATAGAACAAAATGGTAATTCATGTACATAGATGTTGAATATGAAGACAAAAAAAAAGGTTGAACAAGGACATTCCACAATATACTTCTTTCCTCTAATCAAAAAATACAATGTGCAACTTGCTTTCAAAACCTTTACCACCTCACTACCAAGTCATCAATGAATGCCTACCTTTCTCAATTTGCATAAATGTTTCAATTTTTAGTTTCATTACTCTTGTCATGTTGAGGACACAACTTGGGCATGTCACAAATAACAATAATAAGTTTCATGAGATTGCAAAATCTCCATACTTATGATTAAGAAAGCTAAACAAGGTTAAGACTTTTCTTTGAGGTCAAAGAAAAGTTTTAAATAAGGACTTTTAGAATAGGGAAGAAGGAACAAAATAGAAAGGATCAACTAAAATAGAAGAACAATATAAAAAAATAGTATGAACAAAAATGACACTTGCTCAATTGTTTTAATGACCATTAACAATGACTATGTGATAGCACCTTATCTATCACAACATCCTTGTTGATTTCATCAACTTCCTACAATGGTTATACATCAATGTACCCATTAACTTAGGTATTGAGCTTTTGTCACAAGTCCAAAAGTAATAGGAAGACTTAGCTAGGATACTAGCTAACCATTAACAACATAAAAAGGAAAAAACATAGAGTAAATTTGGCGTAAATTTAGAAACAAAAGGGCACATACGAAAAAAAGAAAAATATATTATAACATATAACATGGAAAAACAAAATTGAGGACCAAGTGGGTTAAAAAAGCTCCCCATTTACAATACTCAATACAAAATCATTCTAATTACTTTGAATGCAAAAAATTCCAAAAGGAAATTTCTTTCATTGAAAAACCTTCTAGTCCTCTTTTTACAAAATATTTAGAGAGTGGCCTTTATTCTTGAAAAGGATGATAAGATTGACCATCTAAATAACCTAAAAAACTTTTAGAACATAAAGCCTCAAAAACTAAATATTAATAGCACCCAAGTTAACAATGGTAGAGATAGTGGAATGAACATGAGGCATAATCATGTCAATACCCACATAATCTAGTTGAGAACATGTATTAAAAATCACATGATACACTTTGAGGGCTTTGCTTTACTCTTAAATCCAAGAAGTTACAATAGAAGCCATTAAAAGTACAACTTAACTCACAAGATGCTTTTAGGTATATTCTCTCTCAAAAAGAATGTATGTCTAGGTACATAAAAATTGTTTAGAAATTCTAAAACAAAAAGATCATCCACAAACCTACAAACAAGGGACAATCCACAAAGCATGACAAGGCAAATATTGTTCTTTAAAAGATATTTCAATAAATCAAACTCATAGGAAAAAATATAGGAATTGATTAGATAGATAATGCAATTAGTACCCATGGGGATACCAATACATTGTACGTAAGCGCGATGATCAAAATGAAGAAAAAAATTGTTTAACAAAAAATCCAACTGAAAGATTAAATGAAAACTCTTCAACTTTGACCTTAGTATAGAGTCAACCAATTGTAGCAAGAGTGGAGAAGCTTTATCAACCTTCTATCTCAACAGGTTTAAAAGTTTTATCACATCCCTTGCTTCTGACATTTGTATATAAAGTCAATATTGAGATCCACTACTACAAATGGGACATAAGCGTTTGTGAACTTTGTCACCCAATGATTAGTGACCATAGGTAGTATAGCTTTGAAAGAATGAGCTATTTCAAAACATTTATGAGGGAAGTGGAATTGGCTACACAAATAAATTTCAATTTAACTAGACGGGGGACATTTGTGGAATGTCCAAACTACACAAAGAAATGGAAGACATAGACCACACCTTTCACCGCTTAAATTATGAGCCTTATAAAAAGAATGACAAATTTTAAGGATTCTTGACTTGACAAGATCTAAAACCTCTAATGTACCTGTTGGAGAATTAGGTTTAAAGAAATTGAAAAAACAGCAAAAAATAAATAAATCATCATGACACATATCCATGTGAGTTTTTAAAAAAAAGGGAATGTTAAGAACTCTTAAGGAATAGAAACAAAAATTGAGGAAAGGATTAAAACATGGAGACATAACAAGTCCTTTTCTAAACACACAAAAGAACTTCAGTTGTCCATCCATTGAAGATCCCTTTTAACTCCTAGA
>Ga0209611_10013845_pt1 | contig 10955 bp, 7 predicted proteins | sample S1TSphgellanicum_3_FD_187693 | JGI IMG/M metagenome (GOLD analysis project Ga0209611, IMG submission 187693) | Host-associated microbial communities from peat moss isolated from Minnesota, USA - S1T2_Fc - Sphagnum magellanicum MG (SPAdes) (version 2) | ecosystem: Host-associated > Plants > Peat...
CATTTTCGATGTAGTCAGTTCCGCTTGGAATGTGTGTGCACCAGGGTGAACCAGCACCTATAGTGATACCTTCACCTTCTTGAGTGAGGCCTCTTTTTAAGTCATCAAATTAAACTTAAGAAATGTTAGATTTGGACTCGAGAGACCCTTGTTTAGTCTAAGCATGGGCTATTTATAATATTCAAAACAAAAATTTTAAAAATTTGGGGTTTTTTACCATGTCTCTGACTATATTACAATTATCCACAAACTCACCTTCTCTTTGGGCCCTACTTTTACCCTCTAATTCTTGTTTCTTTCATCCTCAGTTTGAGTGCAGCAGCAAAGTGATCAGAAAATGGGCACTGTTTCTTGAAATTGGGTATCAGTTCAGAAGATTTTCAGGATCTTATTTTTAAGGAGAAATCAGGATGAAAACAATACACAAGGGGAAAAAACAAGGGATCAAACTAGATTTCTCACCTAAATTGCTCGTGAGTTTTAGTGTTTCACCCCAAGTTTTGGATTTGCCTTTGGTATTCTTCATTCAATGAAAACTTTGTCAGCATGAAATGTTGCAATCTTGTGGATTGATACCTCATTTCATGAAATCGTACCCAATTTTGTACACCTTATGGCTACTATCATATTTGGGATCAAATGAGAGATTACATGGTCAAACTAGAGCCCAAAGACAAGGAGACTTTTCATACCAAAAAAAAAGATTTTCAATGAAAATGGCATGGAAAGTTTGGTACTAGTTCAAGCCAAATGGGAAAATTTTGTATATATATATAAACAAGGATGGAAATCCATCCACAAAAAGTACAAGGCATGTTGATGTAAATGTAAACAAACGAAAGGAAAACCAAGACCATCAAAACAATAGTAATGAAGTGGAAGACATAATGCTAAAAGGGCATTCTATGCCACAAATCAGCGAGTGATGGAGGTGCACTAGTTGGTATGTGGAAGAGATGAAAAATTGTGACTAAACATGGCAACTTGTTTAAGAATCACGATGGCTTGCGCATGTTGTAGGGTTATCAACATTCGTTGCCTATAATGAGATATAAGCATTGGAGGCATTAAGGACGTCTGTTGATGGCGAATTATACATGCATGTACACAAGAAGTCAGGAAGGAATCAAAATGAGGATGGAAACAATTGTAGGTCTCTATGGCAAGGGGAATGAAATCATCTCCTAGTGCTCGCTTTGTGTAGGATTGTGTCTTGTCTTGAGCGGCAATTGTTGCTACATGCACTGCCGTCGTCAAAGCACACTACACCAAATTTATATGAGTCGAATCAACAATGACAATGTTTGCCAAGGTAAAGAAGAAAAGACGTAGAGTGTGATGAGGACATCACCTTTCTTTTAGTGGGGCAGGGTGTCACATAAAATGTACCACATCAAGTTGCAAGCGAAATAAAGGCTTAAGAACTTCCAAAAGATTGTATCATGAGAATTATGCATAAGTGAAAATAGGGTTGTCAAGTTTGACATGGGACAAATGGAACTTCTTGCATAAGCCTAATTCAAAATCGGACTCCTACTTTGGGGTGAAGAAAAATCTTCACTCCAAAAGAGGAGGCAAGCAAGGTGAGCTTGCGGGGACATGCATAGGCCTTAAGTGCATCCCAAAGGGTTGGTTGGTAGTGGCAGCCAATGCAGGAAGTCATGACCCCGATGGCGTACTTTATCATGTAGTTCGGGACTTGGGTTTTGGCAAAACCCAAATGTAACTTCTCGTACCTTAATAAGCAAACCTTTTAATCAAGGCTTGATTGTTATGATAAAGGTGCAAGCTTGGGAAAGGAGTCATGTCAATAGCTTAGGTCAAGAGTAAACTTGACTTGAGTCCTCATGAGGGGAAGGTTAGAAGAATGGCCTCCCAAATGGGGACTCCGTCAATTAAGCTAGTTTAGTCTTTTGATGAAGGAAAGGTTAAAGGTTTTCTATGAGATGCCCTTGGACTTGCCAAGAAAGTGTTGGAAACTTGGGGACGCCTAAGTTAACTTGAGGCAAGGTCCAGCCGCAAAAGTCGGCATTTGATGGCCAAGGATCCAAAGAAGCAATTGCAATTGTGGAAGGAAAAATTCTAAGTGTTAATGAGGACATTGACCTTTTCTTCTAGTGGGGGAAAGTGTCGTAACCCCACTTTGAGGGAGTTGTGAGGTTGCCATTCACACTCCTAAAAATGGGACTTGGGAGTCCTCCGAGACTCCCAGAAACTCAGAGCGTGATTGCAGGGGTCAAAACACCTTGCATTGCGGCGTTCTTGGTACTGTTGAAAAATTCTTCAAGTGTAGATGTCCAAAATGGCCTCGCATGAGCCATTTGGACATCTGCAGCACAAGTTATGGTCGAAAGAAGGGCCGGGAGTCAAATTGGCCCGACCACTAAACGTCGAAAATCGACCCAATTCTGGTGCGTGCAGTGAAGTGCGACACACCATTGAAAAGCTTTTGGGGAGAGCTACAACTTTGATTTAGACCTCGTCCCGATCCGAGTTCGGAGCGAGGAGTTGTGAGTGCCTAAAGTCCCAAAAGTCCGAACCAGGACAATTTCAAGACTCCACTTTAGGAGTCCCGATAAAAAGAGTCATTTGGATGCAAATCCTGTGGAGAGCTACAGATAATACTATATGGGGGAAGGTGGTGGCTTCCCCCGAGTCCGGGCCGTGGTGAGTCAAGTGAGTCCAAGTTGCCTGTGGCTTGTCCCAACACCAAAAAGGTGCAAAATGAGTTCTAACCAACTTGTTGGTTGGATTTGGATGCAGGATCGATAACTAAGTAAGATTGTCCCTCTTCCTAGTCTAATCCCGGAGCTTTCAGCACGCCCCTTCTACCCCTTTTAGTGCTGGAAGCTAGCAGCGGCTCCAAGTCCCAAACTACTTCCGCAATTTGACATAGTTGGACCCCTTTTGGGTCTAACAAGGGACTTGAGATTGCGTCATTTGGCGAAAGTCACCAACTTGGTGGTTTCCTTGGGCTCATACTCATCCAGCACTCGCATGACACACAACATGCCAAAACCTCCCATGCATTCCTTTTCCCAGGTTTTCCTTAACATAAAGTGGATGGTTGGCCCACCCACACAAGGCATCTTATGTGCCTTCACTTTCACGATCCCCTTTTTGAGGGAATCCTAACTAGCCTATTGTGCCCTTCTATGAGCACGTTGTTTTGGGTGATGAACTCCATTCCCAAGACACAATCCATTCCACCCAAGGCAGAAACTAACAAGTCCACCTTTCCTTTCCAATTTCCCAATTGGAGAGGGACTTCTTTTGCTTGTGACGTAGTGGGATGGGGGATTCCATCCGCGAAATGCACCTCGATGGATGCCTTGAACTCCTCCAAGTGGAGTTCCATCCTTTCGGCGCTTTCTCGTGTTATGAAGTTGTGAAAAGCCCCTGTGTCCAAAAGACATAACAAATCCCACTTAGTAATCTTCCCCTTCAAGAAGATAAATCGATTGCATTCAAGTTGGGCTAGGTTGGCATTGAGGGCAATTACCTTAGAGCCCCCAATCCCCGCTTTGGACTTGGGGCAATCCTTGGAGTAATTCCCCATCTCATTGTAGTTGAAACATGCCCCCTTGGGTTTCACCCCAACATCTCCCTTGGGTTGGCTCCCTTTGAAAGGAGCCCCCTTCTTCACAAAGTTTCCCTTGGGTTTAAACCCCACGCCTTGGAACTGTTTGGGCTTATCCTTTGTTGGGCTTCCTTGCCCACAGTTCCATTCACCATCCTGCCTTGGCTTCTTGTGAAGGAACTTGTTGTCCTTCTTGAACCCGAATTTTTCATTCCGCCCCACATTCGAGAAACCCTCCACTTTCGTGAAGGCTTCGGATAGTGAGGAGGGCCAATTTTCCTCAAGCTTTTGCTTGGCCCAAGTTGGAAGTCCCATCACAAATTGGCACACACGGTCCAACTCATGCATGTGCCGGATCTCAATCATCAACTCAGAGTAAGCCCTCACATATTGCCTCAAATTTTCATTTGTGGCATTCACAAGGTCATGAAATTTGCACCTTGAGATGTAATCGGAGTTCTTGGGGACAAATTCGGTCTCGACACGGTCCTTGAAGAACTCTCACGTGTAGCCATGGTTTTTCCCTTCCTCTTGTCTCACTATCCTCCACCATGTGGCACCATAGCCTTTCAAGTAGGACTGGGCAAGCTCCACAGCCGAATGCCGTCCAACCTTGGCAGCATGCAAATAATCCTCCATTTCTGCAAGCCAAGCATCCACAACTTTTTGGTCTCAGGCACCATCGAAGTTCCCAGGTTTGGCCGATTGAAATGTCACATCCTTGGATGCTTTTCCTTTGAGGGCTACAACCAACTCACTGAAGTCGGGCCTATTCATTTTAAGGAGGACTTCCAATTGTTCCGAGGAGAATAGGACCGAGCTTCGTTGCTCCTCTTCATTTTCGGGCTCATCTTGGTCTTCCAGGACCCTTGGTTCCTCCCCCCCAATTGATTCCGGCGGGACTACTCGGTCTTCGATGGGTTCCTCCAACATAGTTTCTTGAGCTTGCTTACGGTTCTTCTTAGGTGCCATCCGGGACTCCCGAGAAGTGGATCGAACTCACCAGAGCTTTGATACCATGTGACGCACTCCCAAGTCCCTTATTAGACCCAAAAGGGATCCAACTATGTCAAATTGTGGAAGTAGTTTGGGACTTGGAGCCGTTCCCAGCTTCTAGCATTAAAAGAAGGTAGAGAGGGCGTGCTGAAAGCTTCGGGATTAGACTAGGAAGAGGGACAAGCTTACTTAGTTATCGGTCCTGCATCCAAATCCAACCAACAAGTTGGTTAGAACTCATTTTGCACCTTTTTGGTGTTGGGACAAGCCACGGGCAACTTGGACTCACTTGACTCACCACGGCCCAGACTCGGGGGAAGCCACCACCTTCCCCCATATAGTATTCTTTGCGACTCTCCGCCTCACCTACATCCAAATGGCTCTTTTTCCCGGGACTCCCAAAGTGGAGTCCCGAAATTGTCCCAATTCTGACTCCTAGGACTTTAGACGCTCATAACTTCTCGCCCCAACCTTGGATCGGGACGAGGTCTAAAGCAAAGTTGTAGCTCTTGTTGAGAGCTTTCCAACGGTGTGTTGCACTTTACCTGCACACACCGGAATCGGGTCGATTCCCGACTTTTAGTGGTCGGGAGTCAAATTGGCAATTTGACTCCCGGCCTTTCTTTCGACCATAACTTGTGTTGCAGATGTCCAAATGGCTCATGTGAGGCCATTTTGGACATCCACACTTCAAAACCTTTCCAATGGTACCAAGAACGTCCCAATGTGAGGTGTTTTGACCCCTGTAATCGTGCTCTGAGTTTTTGAGAGTCTCAGAGGACTCCCAAGTCCCATTTTCGAGAGTGTGAGTGGCAACCTCACAACTCCCTCAAAGTGGGGTTGCGATACTTTCCATCTCCAAATCTATCAGTAGGGTCAAAGTTTTTTTTGTATAAATTGGTTGACTATTTTGGATGAATTTTCTTCCAAGACATGTACAACAGTTTCATGGTCATTTCATGGTTTTCGTGAAAAGGTAGAATCATTCCCACATCCCTTATCATTGTTTGTGCTATCTTTTTTTAGTTGTCATAGGAAGAAAACAAATCGATGTTGTATTTTTGGATTCAAGTTTTACAAACTTGTTAACTTGTGTATGATTTTTTGTGAAATTTTGACACTGCCAGCACTTCTAGATTTTGAGAGATATAAGATAGGGGTTCCAGGAATTAGAAATATTCAAAGACCAAGGCATATGGATAGCTCCTTTTTGTAGATGGATAGCTAGGGGATAAGGTCTCCTGTTACACCTATAGCTCAAGTACCAAACTTTTCATTACCTTTTGAATTCTATTATTAAATTGTGATCAGTTCAATGACACACATGTATTAGTCACAACACTTGTCTTGTAAAATCTATTTTGGGCAATCACCATCACCATTTATAGTTCTTGTTGAATGGAATTTCTTGTCCTTCCTACCAATCAATCCTATTGCCAACACTTTTAGCTCATGTGCAAGTGTGAAATTATTATGGGAGAGAGAAAGAAAAAGAGAGATGAGTTGAAGCCTTTACTTTTATGATTTTACTTGAAGCATGTTACGTTATAGAACCATTTCAGAAATCTTGTTTTGGCAATAAGATAGGTAATATAGTTATTCAAAGTATATATATGTTTGCACTTGGAGATTGACCTTTACTAACTAGACACATATGTGAAGTTTTCACAAATAAGGTTGAAAAAGGAACAAGGAGAAGGTGGAAGCACATCTCTACACTATCATCAAGGTATGAACTTTTATATCCCTCTGAAATTCACAACATTTAATAGTGGGTTTGTTTAATAATGTGTTGATGGGTTGCAGTTTTGTATGATATTGGTTACAATTAGGGAACAAAAAGTAGTGTTGGTGACATGTGCATCCCATAGCCTATCAAGTACTAGGGTGTTGGGCTTTGACTAATATGCTCATTCACTATATCCAAGTATTTGCAATAGTTTTTTAGAGACAAATGTTATCTTATCCACATATGTAAACCTTTTCACCCTAGTTGGAGATAAGTTATAAGGTGATAAGGAAATAATTTGAAGTTTGGGGGGCATCATCAATCATAGTTCTAATGTGTGGATTGTGTTGTTATGTGCTGGAGGTTGCATAAACATCAAATAGGCAACAACGACCCATTTTATTTCAAATGGTCCCAACATGAGGAAATCAATGCTAATCACCAAGTCACAAACACAATTAATTACAACCAGATTGATCCAATTTCTAGAGTTTATAAATCTAGTCAAATGGTGACTTGAATTTTTTATTTTCAAGTTTGAGTTTTAAACTTTATGGGGAATTTTCCATATCTCATCATGTTAATTGTATTCAAATTAGGGCATTTTATAGACACTTTGAGCCTTGGTCTATTTGGGAATTTCTCTAGGTTTTTGGGAATTTTTTCGATTTCAAAATTTTGTGAAAAAACACATTGGTGATTAGTGATTTTTAATTCAAGCTTGTTGCCTTAATTTTTTTGTGAATTTCCCACCTTTATTGTATTTTCATCAAATTCAGGTTGTTTTCCCATATTTCCAAAATTATCCAAAATAAAAAGTGATGGTCACCATCCATAAGAAGCGTTAGTCAATTTTGGCAACACATGCATGATTAAGTAGAAATTAACTAGTGCTATGAGTTAAATATTCCACCTTGTTTGGCTATTTGTATATGGCCATCAAGGGATAAAACAAAATATATGGCTTGTTGGGAAAAGTTGGGTAAATGACTAATTTAGTCCACAAACCACATTTCCACTAAATTCAAGGAATTTATTTTTAATTTATTGTATGAATACTACGAATATGTAGAAATTTATATTTTACACCTTTGTATAGCACTCTCACTGAAAAATCATACAATACGATATTTTACTTATAGAGATATGTCAACTACGACTAAGCACCATTTTGCTTATGACTAATGGGACTTTAAATGGTTGTTCTTGGATGATAAATCCAACCCATATATAGATGTAAATCAAATTAGTTGCAAACTAGTCACAGGTTAGTCGAAGATGACTTGACTAATGGTAGCATGATGTCACAATAGTTATAGATAACAAATTTTTAGTTGCAAAGACCAAATAGTTCCAAGTAGTTGTAATTATAATGGTCACATATTGGCCTTCTTCTTCTAGTGAGGCCCCTTTGGATCTAAATCTACCGAACCAATATGACACACCATTCACATTCGGAATTCAAACTCCATGGCAATTTGAAATGATGGAAAAATTTGGAGACCACAATTTAATTTCATTTGATGCAACCTTTGGAATGAATTAAAGCAAGATATGACTTTCCCTTTTGTTGAACCTCTTCTTTTGTTGAATGAAGTGTAATGACAAGATCATTGTTTATGAATGCAGGACATAATATTTGTTCCATGTTCTTTGTAGTACCCTTTGTATACCTTGATGGTGTTTGATGAATGGCAGAATGGCATACTAGTTGCCTTCATTGTCATTGGAAAAAGTAGGGAGAATGACCTACACCCAATTCTCCAAGCATTATCAAAATACCTCCTGATCAATTGAATGCCTAATGTTATCATTGTGGACAATGCACAAGTTGAAATCAATGTCCTAAAGTAAGAATTTGCTACAAATCAAAGACCTTTGACATTTACTTTCATTCCATCCCGTGTTGAAAGATATTTGTTCGTGAGCACATAGCCTTAGAGTTTAATTCTCAGGCTTGCATTTGTAGCAATATTTGGCCCAAAGCCAAGGTGTTTTTGTGCCTCTGGCATGTCCACAAAGCTTGGGCTAAAAATGCAGTCAAGAAGATTGCTAATGTGGAAAAAAGGTCAAGAGTCTTATTTGTTCTTGGAAGCATTAGGTATTCACAAGATTGTCCACTTCATGCAGAACTTCTATTGTGGGCAAAATGACAACTTGAGAAGTTGGCAACCAATTACCTTGATTTAGCCCGCTTTTGTGAATACTCAAATCGACATTAGTTGCCAAAAGCAAGAATGTGGTGCATTAGAAATCAAAACATCCCATATGCAAGATAAGACACCAATGTAATCGTGGAATCATTTCACATCAACATGAAGCGAATTTTGTATTCTTTCTGGGAGAGGTTTATAAGACGCAAGATGGATTGGCTCATTTATAATCTTCTTGGTGATGTTCTAATTCACTATTAACGTGGGGTGCAATGCAAAATTTTCAGTTATGTGAGAAACAAAAAACAAGAAGGTATTGTTGCCAGTGCCTTCTTCTGAGCTCATGACATTCTAGATACAAATGTCCTATTGTGCCCAGATGGGGAGGTTATTGCATTTGTGGCATCGACCAACCACTTGGGAAAAATGTGGAATGTTCATGCCTAACTTGAAAATTGTGATCACCCCCTTGTAGCACAAGGCATTATTTGCATAGTAGTGACATACGCTCAATTCGATTCAAACATATGCGTATTATACGTTTTTTTGGGCTTTTTTAAAAATACGGCCCAAAATATGCAGAGTGGTAAAGGTTATGCAAAGAACCATTACCGGGCCGCAAAAACTGCAGTCTGCTAGACTCTACAGTAGTTAACAACCTAGTTACATTTTCGCCGTCAAAATCGACAATTTCTGCAGCAACAAGATCACCTATCGACGCTTGATATTCATGGTGCTCATTTTGGAACCCCGCCAAATATGGACAGTCTAGGATCAAAAGGTTTCGCGGATAAATCTTTTGATTGGCCATGACTCGGATGGCTCAACCATGACACTGACAGCATTCGGAATCAGACTGTTGCAACTTGCAAGTCTAGATCTGATACTAAGTAATAACTTCAACTTTCTTTCATGCTACAATCGAGCAGGGCGACCTTTGGAATGGGGAAGGAGAAAGGACCCGAGTGGATCGAGGTCACCATCCTCCAGGAACTTGAGAAAGCGGGAGGGAACTTTCAAGTCAAGTGTGGGCATTGTGAGCTCGTGTTTTGGGGGGGTGCCACAAGAATCCAGGGCCACTTCTTGGGTCAGGTGGCTTGTGGAGTCAAGAAGTGCACCAAATGCCCCCAAGCCCTCCAAAAGCAACTTCAAGATATTGATCAAGCAAAAAGAGAATAGGAAACGCAAAAACGGAAGGTGCAAGATTTGGATGAGGCTACAGCTGCTCTCCCGCAAGGCCCCACCAAAAAGCAGAGCACTCTCAAAGCTACCTTTGGAAAGCAAGATAAGTCTAAAGTAGATGTTTTGTGGGGTCGTGCCTTTTATGGCAATGGTCTTTCTTTCCGCCTGATCAATGACCCTCATTTCAAGGCAACCGTTGAAGCTACCGCTGATTTTGGTGAGAACTACAAGTTGCCAAGTCTTGTATCTCTTCGTACCACCCTGCTAGACAAGGAAAAGGTATCGGTGGCAGCAGAACTCAAGTCATTTATGGCGTCAGCGCGGAGCAGTAAGGCAACCATAACCAGCAATGGGTGGTCAGACATTCGGAATAGGCCTCTTCTCAATCTTCTGATGGTCACACCCAAGGGCGAGAAGTTTCTTGAGAGTGTAGACACAAGTGGGGATACCAAGGATGCAGACTTCATTGCGCAGGTTGTTGGCAAGGCAATCGAGGATGTGGGGGCAAAGATTGTGGTCCAGGTGTGCATGGACAGTGCAGCAGTTTGCAAGGCTACAGGTTGCAAGCTAGAAGCCCGCTATCCCCATATCACATTTACTCCTTGCACCCCGCACTGCCTAGATATGTTGCTCGAGGACATGGGCAAGCTAGATTGGGTCTCCTCCGTCATAGCCGAGGCAAGAACAACGCTGAAGTTCATCACAAACCATCATAAGAGTCTAGCTCTCTTTAGGAGCCTGTCCAAGCTAGAGCTCTTGAAACCAGGGGAGACCAGATTTGCCACCAACTTCATCATGCTACAATGCATGCATGAGGTGAAGGCTGATACTGCAGCAGCTTGTGGTCAGCGACGCTTAGGGGGAGTGGAACTAGAAGTCGTCGCATGAGATGGAGGGAGAGGAGGTGCACGACATCCTGACTTCCGCTGCGTTCTGGAAGGGTGTGAAGGAGTTGTTGGCTGTTTCAGAATCGATAGTCTGCCTTTCGCGCCAGTGTGACAAGGGTGTTCCAGTTGTGGGAAAGGTTTACTATGCCATGTTCTTGATTGGCGAGGAGCTGGGGGCGCTCAAGGAGGGAACGAACAAGCAGCATCCGAGGGTGAAGCTTTCTGCTATCAAGTATGAGCAGATCAGCTGGCTTTGGCGCAAGTGCTGGGAATACTTGCATTCAAATATGCACTCGGCTAGGTTTGTTTTGGAGCTGGAGTTCCAGTCAGCAGAATATGGACAGGACCAGAATGCGGAAGTGATGCAAGGGTTTTTGAACATCCTAGAGAAGCTCGTCCCAGATGCAGACGATCAAGCAAAAGCCCTG